>WLWF01000580.1_pt1 | contig 34199 bp, 56 predicted proteins | sample 6718331 | NCBI WGS metagenome assembly WLWF01 (sample SAMN12718692, study PRJNA515312) | sponge metagenome | isolation source: marine sponge | host: Mycale hentscheli | place: New Zealand: South Island, Marlborough, Capsize Point | collected 2003-05-01 | reverse complement strand
CGTAGTCCCTCCCTTGGACAAGTGACATGGCCCCAGTGATGGGGCCTTTTTTTTAGATAAACCACTCAGCAATTCGCACCTGTTCGCCGTAACGATTCAACACTTGCTTCATGGTTGTTTGGATTTGATGACCTTCATGCCGCAACTCTGAGATACGGGCCGGGGTCTCAATAACCCCCAGCTCATCCCATGCATTCAGTCTGTTCAACACCTTACCCTGCTTGAGGTACTGAAGTACCCGATCTTTCTGACTCATGCTTTCTCCCTATATGGCAAGTCAAGAAACGATTCGAAGTCCATATCGAACCGCTCTGCAAAATCCACTGTGCGGCTAATGCTAGCGTCCTTGCTCGTGCGCCATCTGTGAATAGTCATCTCGGTAACATCAAAGTCCTGCGCCAGTTGTTTATTGCTGACGCGGAACTCTTTCTGTGCTGTCCGTAATGACAGACCAATATCAAAATGGAATGTCATCTTCGAACTGATCCGCTGGTGTTTGTTGGGGTTTGGGCTGTGCTGATTGACGCGCACTGTTAATGCCTTCTTGAGCTTTTTTGGCTTCTAATTCCATCTTGTAATCATCGACACAGATGTAATCTAGATTGCCGTACTCATCTGGCTCATGGCCTTCACAGATTGTGAGGTGCGTGAATGGCGTTGTCTGTGCTTGCAGAAACGCAATCGCCTTAGCGTTGTCAATCTTGACGTTAGACCTAACAAAGCCCGGTGCCTTGTCTGATCGGTTTGCATATATTCCCTTTGGATAAGTTTTCTTAGCCATTAGTTTTGCTCCTTCATCGCTTTCGCGTTTTCCATTACTACTCGATACTGCTGTTTGATATCAGCAGACAAGCGCTCCTTTACACAGTTACGCTCATACTCTTCTAGCTCGCCTTGGAGTTGCTCGATATACACGGCATCGCCTTTGAGCACAGCTTCGGATAACTTCTCCGCATAGTCGTCAAAGTTGACGTGCATCTGAGCAACGACCTCACGAGCTAATGTCTGGGTTTCAGTCTTCTTGTTCTTAGGCGAACCGTCTTTTACTGCCGACATTTCATCCTGAGTAAGCTGGCTGTACCAGACCGCACAGTTGTGCTTGTTCTCAACGTAACGACGCATGAACTCTTCATACTTGGCAGTGTCATGCTCTTCCTTTGACACCGGAAGATCCTCACCAGCATAGATATAAAAGCCCAAGCCATGAGCCGCTATACCTTTCACAAGACACCTCATGCGCGTTTTGTTTATCTCAAAAGCGTTGGGATTTTTGATTGCTTGATTACGATGATTCATTACTGGCAACCACATCAATAATGTGTCGCCGTTAATGGTCACATCCACACGAACTTCCATAGTGCCATCAGGGAAAAACACGTCTTCCCGAATCTCCCATGACAAATCAAAGCCCGCGTTTTTTACGTGCTTGATTGCGTCGGTCCATGAAAGGTAATCAAAGTCGCCTTTCTGCTCTTTGTCATCGTTGACATCAATATCATTGAGCTTGTTCCAAACTGTAGCGCTCATTATTGAACTCCTTGGTTTTCGTATGCGTAACAATCGGCATAGCCAGCGTTATACGCCTCTGACTGCCCTTCCTTGTGGATGATCCCTTCCTCGCAATCAGTCCAGCCCTTGATAAAGTCGTACTCTGCAAGCTCTAACCACTGAGCCATGCACGCCTCCATCATTGCTTCCTGAATATGAAACGGTTTATTAGAAGTCACTGTCACGTACTCCTAAATCAAGAGCGGTTTCACGAGGTACGCCCATCTCTTCGTAATGGTTACCAGCCTCCCACTCGACAGCCTTGACGGTCATCGGTTTGGCATAGTCCCAAAGCATGGCGCGTAGTTTGTTAACGACATCAGCGGGGTCCATCTGGTCGTTGAAAATCATGTCAACAAATTCCAGTTCAGATCCGGTTTGGTGTGCGGCGGTAGGTGCAAGCTCGGATGAGTCGCGTTCGACTTGACGCATTAAGTCACGGCGAATGTCCATGTCTTCAATGCAATCAATGTTCTCTTCCCAATCTGGGTATTGAGTAACGATTTCGTAGAAATCAAATTCTGACATTTGTCCTTCTCCCTTGGTTAGTTCCACATGGAACAGATAACACTTTACGTTATCTTTAAAGGGAGTGCAACATTATTTGTTATTTAGGAATAGGTCCACATGACCGGAGTGGTCTTCCGATCGTCGATATGGATGAAGCTCTTGGAAACGCCTATGCCCCCGAAGCCAAGCTTGAGAGCCTCATGCACGATGTTCATGCGTTCAAAGCCGTTAGATACTGCGATGTCAGCCGCGATCCCTTGGCAATGCGTGCCTGTACCGGGTTCGGCTTTACGTGCCTCAGCAGGATGGGTTGCATCCCTGTAGCCCGACGTGATTATGAAGGGGAAGCCAACACGCTCGCGCAACTCATCGAGCTTTACTAGAAACTCGTGATCCATGGAGTTGAGGTTTGTGTGGGCACAGTTAAACTCTTCGAGTCTAAAGAACTTGTAAGTCATTGGCTTGCTACGTTCTTGGTCTTCTCTACTGTACGCATACTGCCCAATCCCAGCATACCCAGTAGTACAGGCATCATTTCGCTAACGTCCAGTGACGGGATTAATAAGGGGTTCTCAGACCATGCAGTTAGGTAGATGTTTACAATTGGAATGACAAGAAAATTAACGCCGAAACCAAGAACAGTGACCCAACCACACGCCGGTCTCCAGCCAGAGACGAAAACCGATTTGTGTTTGGCCTCATTCTGATTGACATTAATTTGAGCTTTTGCAATTTCATGGGCTTGCCTCTCAGCTAGTGTTGCAATCTCGTGGGCTAACTTAGCCTTCTGATCTTTGTCCTCCACGAACTTATCTAGTAACCCGGTGACTGGGCCGATTAGTAGTTCAATCATCGGATGAACTCAATGACGCCGATGACTAACGGAATGACGGTCATAATAACTATGAGCTGGCGGTTCATTGCGGCATCTAACTTATCGAAGCGAGAGTTATGCTCATCAAGCTGGCGCTGGATGCTCTCGTATCTGATCAAGCACTCTTTCTCGTGCGCCTCTAGTTTAATCAGTGCTTCTCGTGCCACATCCATCTCATTTACCGCCCTTCTGAAAAATCAACCAGATTAAAAACGCAACAGGTATTGATCCGATTATAACAGTAAATCCCGCCAGTATTTTTTCTTTCATTCGCCTTTGATTGTAAATCGTTAGCTCTCGTTCCCGTAGGATAGTTTTCTGCAACTGCCTAAACTCTTCTAACCCGACATCACCATAACTGTATCGAATTAGCTGGACCACTTCTCTTCGTTGCGCTCTTAACTTTTGCTGTCTTGCAAAGCGTTCTAAAGCTTCAGCCTGTACGCTCTTAGCAAATACTACTTTGCGGAATGGTGACGGCTCTTTCTTGTCGCACTCAACTGCGTCACTGTAATGCCCCCACCAAACGCCAATCTGAGACATGGTGTCCTCAACGGATCGGCCAGCCTCGACCATGCCTTTAACCATAGCGTAGGCTTTAGCGCATCCGGCGGCGGCAGTGACCGGGTCAATCATTACTTCCTTGCAGTCTTAGCCGCATCCTTAAACGCCTTAGCAGTTGGTGCGCCAGCAGTGCCGGGCTTGCGCATACGCTCACCAGAGCCAGACGCTATTCGCTCTCGCTTCTTTTGTATGTTGTAGTACAAACCTTTCTTTGGCTTTCTCATGCCCACTTTTCCTTGTTTGCCCAATAAGCCGCAGACATCTTGCCCTTGGCTATGTTCTTGGCATGACGCGCCTTGAATGACTTCCTGCGCTTACGTGCCGCTTCAGACTCGCCCTCTCTAGCCGGGGAGCCAGATACTCCCTGCTGTCCAAAACGTATAGTTCTAACCTGATCACCCTCTTTCGCTACAACGACGTGTGACTTCTTTGGGTGCTTAGGGGTGCGCTTGGGTTTGTTATACCCAGCCACCCCGATACGTGTAAGAAGGGACTCGCTCATGGCTAAACAGTAACGTCAAGCATTGAGCCTTCAAGTACCTCAATCTCAAACCATGTTGCGTTGTTTGCGGTTAAGGTTCTATCGGTACCGGAATAAACATAAACTTGGAAGTAATCGTTTTGGCTTACTGACAAGATTCCTGTTTCCGCATATCCTGTTTCACCGCCGGTGGAGGCTGTGTCAATCTGCGAAGTTGGTATGGTGTCTTCTGTCCCATTCTTTACAATTTTGACAATAAATTGATCTGTGGCCGAAGACGTATTCACTGACGCTTTGATCCTCACTAGGTCTACGCCTGAAGGAATAATTAATTTACCGTCAGCCAGTGTGCTGGTTAATGCGTTGCTAGTAGATGAATCAACATCTCTTGTGTTAAATGAAGTGACCACCCGCCAAGCGTCATCAAGTATGGAAGTATTGCTATCCATTGTAAGACGCGCAAACCTGCAAACAGGCGAATATGTTCCGCCGCCGCCACCGCTTACAGTTGTAAACGATAAGGTTCCCGATCCGTTTGTTGTTAAGACCTGACCGTTAGTTCCATCGGAAGTTGGGTAGGTCAAACCATTAGCAGTCAAGCCTACAAACGTAGCGTTGCGATTAGTATCTATGATTGTGGTTTCGCCTTTTTTTAAGGCTCCCAATCCGATAACTACATCACCAAACGAAAAAATACTGCCTGAACCTTGAGCAATGTGCCCATGCACGTACAGTGGATAGCCCTCAGCCGTCGCACCACCAACGCCTACGCTCCCTGAGAACGCGCCATCTTCCGCGCTAAGATCCCCGTTGATGGTCGCATCGCCACCTAAACCGATAATCGAATATCTTGTCGTTGGCGTAAATGTTGCGTCTGACATTTTAACTCCTACCTAGTTCTTACGAACTGCAATCTGGTACCTCATCCTTAACGATGGCGGCGTAATGATTGATTAAAACGGTCAAGTCCTGCTTCTGCTCTTCAAGGTTTAAGAGCTGTTGATTCAAGCTGACCGCCTTTTGCAAAGCGGCCTTACCGTTATCACTTAACGCTTCAACATCAACCGCTCGTCCGTCAATTGTAAAATCACTCATACCTTTAATCTTTACGAGAATACTGCGGTACAGATAGCCTGTACGTTAGCAGGCTCTGATGAGTAGTCGTCTCCAGAGTTGATAATGTGACGGTGATAAGACTGAGAGATGACAGCGCCATCCTCAACGATCTTAGTAGCAGTACGTACCTGAACGACTGTAGTGTCGCCAGCGGTTACTACTTCGATTTTGTCTGCTGTTACTTCTTTAGTTAGTGACATTGTTGTCTCCTGTTGGTCTGGCCCCAGAGTCCACTGAGGCTATAGGGTTAAGATACAAAATAAGTAATTGTGGCAAAAACATCAGCAGATCCAGAAGTAACATCTTGAACTTTTATTTGAACGTCTGCTAAGTTATCTACGGTTTGTCGCAAAGTTAGATTAGAGGTGGCAGATGTTGTAGAAGCCACAACTCCACAACAATCAGCAATCAGATCAAATCTATCTAATCGTGCGGCCCCTTGCGACTGTCCTGTTGTTCCAGATCCTGCTGTAAACGGAAGCCCACGAATAAATAAATTATTTGCGCCAGTCATTCCGGTTGTATCAAGATCATCAATCCGAACATTTACAGTTACTTGTCTACCTACTTTTGTATAAGATCCTACGGCAGTTGTGGCTGTTCCCGTGTTGCCACCAGTAGATGCGTCAGCAATAACAGGAGTCCACGTTCCTTCTTCGTAGTCATCTAGCTTGTTCGCCTCCGCAGAACCGCCCACGTATATACCGCCAGACGTTTGAATATCACCAGTAACATCAAGGGTCTGTGTTGGAGTGGCATTATTGATACCTAATCTGAGGTTTGTCGCGTCCCAAACAAGTTTTTTAGCGGCACCAGCCGCGTTGTATAGCGCAAACTCGCCATCGCTGTTATCAATGGCAACTCTTGTTTGAGTTGTAGTTCCAGCATCGTCAGTGCTTTGAATCTGCAAATTACCCGATGTCACTCGAATTCGAGTGTTTAAATCTGTTACATCAGACTCAAAAAGCTCAAGGCGCGGGGTTGTTCCGTTTACAATAACCTTGGTACTTATATCTGCTGTCTGAGCATTCACTGTGCCGGTAACTGTAATATCGTTAGTAATGGCGTTTAGGTTAGAACCATCAGCTCGTGCAAGCTCAAAACCGCCAGCGGTTGAACCATCGTGTACGAGCACTGTGTCCTTGGTTGTATTGACGGTCAGCTCACCCGCCGCCCCGGTAAAGCTAGTGTGGTCTGAAGTAGATCCACGTCTGATTTGCAGTTGAGTAGGCATGATTTAGTCCTATGTAAGTGATCCTAAGTCGTAAGTTCCAGTGTCTTGCGCTAAGTCCGATAGTATTGACGGCAGGTTCTCAGTATAAAACGAACTGCCTGTCAATAGAATAGCGCCGAAATCTGAGTTAGATCCCAGATAATCAGACACATCTGTGTTGGGTATAAAGCTGGGCATATAGAAACTTCTGATTGCCCTAGTCGCAGAGGCCGCCGCTTCAGCCGCACTTGCCGCCGCCGCATCTGCATTTTCTTCTGCGTTCTGAATGTCCGTGATATTCGCCGCAACAGATTGAACGTCGTCAGAAATGCCCGACACTGTAGTCACATCAGAGCTAATACCCGAAACAGTAGAAACATCGCTATCAATTCCTGCAACAGTCGTAACGTCTGCTGATATCCCAGCAACCGTCGTAACATTCGCAGAGATTCCTGATACGGTCGTAACGTCTGATGAAATACCGCCGACAGTGTTGACGTTAGTAATGTTGTCAGCAACCGTCTCAATGTCGTTGTCACCATTTAACTCTGTGGCGACAGTCGTGACATCTGCGATTGATTGGCCTGTTGCCTGAACATCAGAAATATTAGCGGCAACCGTTCCGATATCGGTAGCATCCCCAGCTACCGCGATAATCTCACTCTCAATACCCGCCGTCGTATTTACATTGGCAATGTTATTGCCGACCGCATTTACGTTGTTAATGTTGCCAGCGACAGTGCCAACATTATTACTGCCAGTAAGATCAGCGGCGACCGTATTAATGTTTGAGGTGTTGCCGCTAACAGTAACAACCGAAGAGATGTTGGTCGCTACTGTATTGACGTTTGCGATACTTCCAGAAACCGTATTGATGTTTGTCGCGTTACCCGCCACAGCCGTTACGTCTGTACTGATTCCTGCAACGGTAGTGACGTTGGCGCTAATCCCGGCGACTGTGTTTACGTTCGCGATATTAGTCGCAACTGTATTAATGTTTGTTGCATTACCTGCGACAGCGGTTACATCCGTACTGATTAACGCGACCGTTTTGACGTAGGTAATACCGCTCGCAACCGTGCCGATATCGTCGTCACCAGAAAGGTCAGTCGCAACCGTGTTGATATTGGTTGTATTCCCCGCAACCGTGTTGACGTTAGCAATGTCTGTGCTAACCGTGTTCACATTGGTGATTGACCCGGCAACCGTACCAATATCGTCAGAGCCAGATAGATCAGAGGCGACAGTGTTAATGTTTGTAGTGTTGCCCGCCACGGTCGTTACGTTTGCGGAGATACCGGAGACCGTTGTGACATCTGACTGAATTGCACTTACATCAGTGATTGCATCCGTCGCGACTGTGCCGTCTTGGATATGGGCAAGCGTAGTGATATCACCAGCAATGTCAGCAATCGTTTGCGCGTCTTGACTGACTACCGACGTGGCTACTGCGCCAGTGGCATCAAAGCCTAATAGCTTGTTAGCTCGGCTGGATGCTTCGGGTAGCTCCATTGAGATAGAGGTCGAGTCGGTAATGGGCTTGCGAACAGATTGCTCGAATGCCCGGTTAGTCTGCTCACCTGCCAGCCACAGATTATCGAAATCGCTGTTTACCTCAGACGCTAGGAAGTCACCAGAGTTTGTGTAATTCTGGGTGCGAGCATAGGGCATGTCCCGGTAAAGGGTCAGAATGTCGCCTGTAGTCGCGCCAACGGTAAGGGTTACATTGCCACCACTATCATTCCCTACGTTCGACACAGTGTAGTCTGCGCCCTCTGAGAGGGTAGTACCGTTCTTCAGTACGACAATATCATCCTTGTCTACGATCTCGAACGTATACGCAAAGACCGTCTGACCAGAAGTCGCGGTGTATTGGTTACGGCTTGTATTGTCTGCTACTGTCATAAGTCTCCAACCTCTTCCTCTATTCTATCAAAGGCTTGACGAATAAACGTAAGATTTTGATAGGGGATAAGTCTGCGCAATGCGCGGGTGTCTGATTCATTCCATCCGTCTTCTGCCAGACCAGCGTTAGCCACCCTTAGAGACGTATCCAAAAAGCTCCCAAATGTGGGGCCAAGTAAGTTTTCCGACATACTACGCGAGGCAAAGCGAGCCGCCGGGATGTCTACACCCAACAATGGGCGCATTCCAAAGTTATTGCTCGATAGCTTCTCAAGCGTGTTGTTGATCTCCATGATGCCGCCAAGCGCACCTGATCTATCAATGCCCTCAATCACTAGCTCAACGGGGTCTTCTGCAATATCGCGCTTTGCATCCCATTGCTTGAACGAGTAGGACATCATGCCCAAGCTAGTCAGCATCAATACGCCAGCCAAAGCATTGTGATCTTGATTCTGCAAGGCCGCGATAGTCATACGCTGAGTCGATGCGAACATGAACGAGCGGAACTGAAAGATCGTCTTGCCCAGCTCAGTAGACATAAACAGGGGCTTTTCTTGTCCGGGGACTACGATCACGCGGTCAGACTCTTTACGAATCGCCGCGCCCCAGAGTCTTTCAAGTTCGGGTGAATCCCAGTTGCGAGCATTCGACAGCCATACGCCATCAACCTTGGTCGCGTGTTTCTTCAGCTCTGCCGCCATTGCCTGAGCGTTACCGGAATCAATACCCAAACGAGCCAGACGCTTATCGACCCGACCTTTCAGCAATCCATCAATAACGCTGTTCTGCATGGTTACTGCGTGAAGCTGTTTCACTCCGGTCGTCCAATAGTCCATGAGGTTTACACGGCCAAAGTTATCAGTGGCGTACTGGATGCCGCGCTCAAACGCAGTGTTAGGCTGTGTGTAATCAGCTACATCCGAAATGATCTGCGAGCGACCGCCCATCAACGCATCAACGCCAACGCCATATCGCTTGGCCTCTGCCGATGACACTTTGAACGAATTGATATTCCTAGCGAGCGGCAACAGGCCCTTTGAGAAAGTCTTGCCAATGCCTTCGGCCATGAAGATACGAGCCACATCGGGAACCGATGACGCTACGACGCCACCCATGAACCGCATATAGTTGAGGTTTCGAGATACACGGCCAGCGCGAACCCATACGTTATCGGGATCGGGTTGAGCATAGACGCCACGCATACGATCACGCATCGCCACGATATCGCGTATGTCTGCGTCGGCTTGCTTCTTCAGCTTGATTCGCTCTTTCTCAGTCTTGGCTACACGCTGTGCTTCGGTGTACCAATCCAATATTTCTTTCTTCTGGATGGTCAGATCAAGATCGCCAAACTCTCGCACCAGCTCCATATCTGTTGCTGTGTTGCGAAGGTAGTAACGGCCCAAGTCCTCAATGTCGTTATCCAAGAACTCCTCAACCATGTTATCTGGTATCTGGAATGTTCGAGACTTCAGCGGCCCACGCAGTCCAACAGTGCCATTCAAATTGTTGTTTGCAGAGCCTTCGCCGATCTTCCAATCATAGGGGAGCCGACCGTCTGGTGTGCCTTGGATGCGCTGTGCAATCTGTTCCGCAATGCGCTGATAATATGCGTCATCGGGAATATCCAGCTCATCAATCAGACCTTCGCGTGAAGTCCACTCAGGCATTAAGCCCATTTTCTGATCGGCGAATACAGTATCTAATACGCCAGCCGTTCGGTTTTTTGCCCCGTAAGGCCCGTAATTTAGCCAGCTATTTTGGCCTCTCGTTTCTGTAGTCAATGCGCGACGAGCGGGGCCAGTAAACATTTTCATGTGGGCTTGAAATGCGTTCTCTTCGCCACGCGCTCTAAACCCGGCACCTTCAAGCGAATGACCAAAAGCATCATGTACAGCGCGGAATAAATCGTTGTTAGTAACAATCTGCTCTTTGCCCCGCTGATCCTTCCATCGCAAGCCACTATCCTGCAACATGATTCTGTTTGGATCGGCTAAGTCAGCTTTAAAATCGTCAAGCGTTCCATAACCATCATACGTGCCATAGACAGCCATTCGCTTGTTATTCCGAAGGTCTCGAATAGCGTTATATGGGTTGCCATCATAAGGATCGCTTGTCGCATCAAAGAAAGTAAACTCATAACCATCTTCTGCAAGCGAGTCATATTGTGATCGAGTTTGGTCGATTAAGTCTCTATAGGCTTCTTGCACCAAAGGATCGGATGGGTTGTCCTCCATATCCTCAAAGGCTTGGGCTATACGTCTAGCGCGATTCTCGTCTACCTCGACGTATTCAGATTGTCTGAAGAACGGGATTCCATTGTTTCTTGAGTATCGCTCTGCTGAAGAGGTAATTCCTGCGTCTGGGCCTGTGGCGGCTGTAATTTTTGGCGCTCCTGCGAGCGGCGCTGGGCCTGTATCTTTATCCTCTGGCGGCGCAATGACTCGCTCCTGATCGCGTCTTGGTCCGTCTCCGGGGCGTTCGGGTTGTACATCGCCTTCCCTCCTTTGGGCTTGCAATTCAATATCTCGGTCTTTTAACCACTTGGCTGTGGTGTCAATAAACTTCGGTAGATTGGCGGTGATCTTGCCCTTGCTCCAACGTCGGTTCAGATAGCCAACAGCAGTGCTTACGCTTACGTCTTCGGGCAACAAGCCAAGCTCAACCAAGTCATCCTTAATTGGGTCATATAGTTCTGTGCGCCAGTTGTTCGCAGATTGCAGAGCCTCGGGGATTGCAGACTCTTCATTCCGCATGGCCCGCGCCACTTCCTCGTTGAACTGCCGACGACGCAGACGACCGCCATTAGATCGGTACTGCTTATAAATATCTAAATGGTTTTGGAGTGCCGTCGCATACTTGCCGTCGTGTATCTTGGCGCGTGACTCAACAGACGTGACGATATCGCCATCCATCTTGACTGGATTCTCAGCAAGTAGATTCGCAACAATTCGAGTAAATGGATTCTCACTGGTAATCGTGCGCGATAGCGGATCAAAGCCCAAAGCCTTGACCAAACCTTTTGCAAACTTACCGCTTACCTCAACATCTGCAACACGCTGTGCCGCACCTGCGCTCTTCTCTTCTGGAGTCGCCCGGTACTCAGGGGATAGAACACTGTCATCGCCTGTCTTTACCTTTGGCTCGACATCCATCGAATCAACAATGCCATTGATAGCAGAGGCGTCGAGTGAGTTAGCAAGAGCCTTACCACCTGCGCCCAGTACACCGCCTAGAAGAGCCGCCGCGCCTAAGTTGATCGCAGACTCACCATAAGTACGGGTTAGCTGTGATTGGTGCAGAGCGGCTTCTGTGACGGCTGTGGAGGCTGTTGCAACACTGCCCGTAACGACTGCCGCATCAAGGATTGAGTTTCCCGCTTTATACGTCTTAGCAATCGCCCCGCCAATCGGTATCAGGTTAATAGGATCGGCAATGCCAACAACACCAAGACCAACAAGGAACGACATAGCGCCGCCCTTCTGAATAGTCTCTCGATCTGTCGTCTCTTTGGCATACTGTTTGCGTACTGCCTCGATCTCATCGACCGTATCGGCCAGCGCCGCATGGGATACAAACTTCTTATCTAGCTTCTCGCCTTCCGATAGGTAGTCATAAGGGTTGAATGACTGATCGTCCACGCCATCGGGCAAGCCGGACTCTTGATTAACGAATGAGCCGATTGTGTTTTCTTGACGCCATAACGCGCTTGCGATCTCGATTACCGACGGATCTTCATCCTCGGGTGCTTCCGCAAGGTTAGTTAGCTTGTTGATCAGTACGAGATCATCTGGCGCTTCGATAAAAGGCATCAGTCTTGGCTCTCTCGCTCTTGGATATCCTCAATGAGTTTTGATCGCTGGCGCTTGCCAGTCTTCTCAATAGCTTCGCCAACCGTTGTTAGCACTTCAACCGCGGATCTCGTCGCTTCTCTGCGGATCTGACCGGGCACCTGTATGGCTTCTGCAACGATCTTGCGGCTATCAGATAGAACGGTATCCGCGTACAGCTCAGACGCTGGCACGGCCTTTCTAGGCCTGCCCTTGCGCTCCTCGTATGCCGCTCTCTTCTCTTCAAACTGCTGGCGCTTATATGAAACGCTGGCCTCTTCCTCTTCCGTCCGTAGCTCTTCGGTTAGTGCTTCAGTCTCAGCGCGTAGATTTTTTTCTTGTGCCGCTACATCTGGGACAAAGTAGCCACTACGCTGTTGGAATACACCATCATCATCAAGAATCAAAACACGATACATGGGCGATCCAGCCGCCGCTGATCGAGCCGTACTGTCATCGGTTAATAAGTAGATATTGTCGCGGTCAAACTGGAGATTGGGAGCCTCTGCGCGGATCTCTTCATCTAGCTGATCACGCATATACTCAACACTTCCATTCACAGCGTAATACTGCTCGGGCGCATACATCATATTGCCGAATGTGGACTGAGTATAATTAGCGTTAAGCATTTTTGTTGCTTCATCTCGCGCTGTAGTTTCATCCCCAGTAAGAAGGTAAAAACTTTCAAAGACTGTTTGATACTGTGTTACCGCATTCTGGAATGATGTCGGATCAGCCTCGCCAACGATGTCACGAGTCCAATCAACATATTTCTCGTTAAACTTCTCAGTCTTGATCTGATCACGTAAAGCCGTTACACGATTCTTGTCGGCCGGGTCGATTAGTTGCTGGCTAAGTCGGAGCGCTTCCGACGGCTCCATCACCTCCATTAATCTAACCATGTTTAATGCAAACGCTTTTGTCTGTACGTTAGTAAGCTGATCAAACATACCGGGCATCTCATCAACGCGATCAATGAGCTGTGCCGCTTGCATAATCAGCGCAGGATCACCTGACAATAAATATGCGTTCGTCTGATTCTTGACAGCCGTGGGAATCATGCGAGTATTCTGAATAAAAATTGCATCGGTCAGCATACGTTGTTGGGGTGTCGCACCTTCGCGAAGTGCAAGTTGTTCTGGCGTATATGCACTAGGGTCCATTACGGACATTGCACTAAGACCACGTTGCTCAGGCTTTACGCTCTCTCGCGATGGTACATATACCTCATTGTAATATTTATCGGCTTCCGACTGTGTTGGCCTGTAGTAAGGATCGCGTTTATCTGTAAATTGCTTGGTGATATTGACATTGACGGCATTGGTCTCAGCTTTCTTAGCCACGCCAGTACGGGCAGACTTTCTAATGCTCGTCATTTCTGGCTCTGAGATTTTGCGTGCTCTGAACCATTCTGCTGTTTGCTGGTCTACATCAACCGGGTCAAGGTTTCCGCTTGCCACTTGTACCTTGTAATCAGATAGCTCAATACCAAACTCTGTGTCTTTCTGAACCAACTGGGTTTCAAGCTCATTGAGCCTAGTCGCCATCTTTGATTCTAGTCTTGATTGATTCTCCGGGCTTAACTCTGCGAGCGGGTTGGCAATGAGAGTACGTAGCATCTGCTTGCCGTTCTCAATGCGCTGTTCAATTTTTAAGTCTGGGTTTTCCAAGATAGCGCGATCAAGTTGGCCCAAGTTGCCTTGGATAATCAGCCGATCTCTTTGCTCTGCTTCAAACTTTGCAAGCGCCGCCGGGTCCAATAACTCAGCGTTTTCAATGCCAATGTTTTCAATCTGAGCTTTTAATTCTTCAACGCGAGTGTCGTCACCTGCTCGAGCCGCTCTTGCTTGCTCATCTGCAAGAACTGTTAGCTCTTCATTTAAATTAGCAGTGGCTAAATCAAACTGACGCTCTCGCTGTGAGTCTGCAAGACGGCCCTGTACGCGCATTGCGTCTTCAGTGAGTCGTAACCGTAGGTCTGCCGCGATATCTTCTGGCAAGCCTTGTGTTACGCCTTTCATGTATCCATTGAAGTCGCTTTGGAATGCCACGGGATCGGGATCAGTTGCGTACTTTTCCTCAAGCTCAAACAACTTCTTCTTGCCATCAACACGGATGCCGGAGCTATATGCGTTCACAGCCGCTTTGTTGTATGCCTGATCGTAGATAGAGATTTGAGATAGAAAGCCTTCTTTGGCTTCTGGTGCTTGGCCTTCTGCCGCCGCTTCCATGCCAGACGCAACGCCAGCCTCTTGGCCGCGCTTTGTTTGAATCTTAGCGCCAACCTCAAACGCAATGTCACCGACCTGTTCAGCCAAGCCAGAGAGAGCCTGCAAGCGTTTAGCCTGAGACGTATCTACACCTGTTGGTGTAAACCTGCCGTAGTAATCAATGCGCTTCTGAGCCATCTACTTATCCTTAAAACGCTGGTCCGCCACCGGACGATCCGCCCGATGATCCGCCAGAAGAGCCACCTGCTGATCCGCCGCCACCACCTGCTAGTTGAGCAACTTTCACGCCTGTTTGGAGCAATGTGCTTGCCGCCGCCAATCGACCTGCCTGTTTTGCATACCCGGCTCGTCGCTGTAATGACGCCCTTCGTAGGCGTTCTGATAGGTCGATAGTCATTTCGCTAAGACCTACTTGCTTGGCGCTTTCCAATGCCAGACTTGCTGGCGTACCTTCCCCAGATATTCCTGCTGTCGAGAGTGCCGCGACGTTAGCGTCCAACGCCCGATTTAGTTCTTGGCGTCGTGCTAGTTCTTGGCTTTGTGCCGCAAGCTCTTCTTGTCTAGCCTGTTCTTTTAATTGTTGCTCCTGCGCTTTACCAGCTTGAGTTTGCCCGTACATCTGCACCCCGGTAGATGCCGCCATTGCGATAGCCAATATAGTAAACGGGTCCATCTAGTTACCCTCAACTTCGTATTCAATCATCTGTATGTGCATGGGAGTAGGATCAGGACAAGTAATCGTCGGTATGACCTCTCTACCCCAGCCGTTAATATCGTAAACGTCCTCTATTATGCCACTTACCGGCGTAATAGACTCAGGACTTAATGGTGACTCATCCCCAGCAGGGCCGAATGCCCGGATAGGTACAGGGATATTGTCAATATTTATGCCCGATGACTCGTAGACACGTACGTTCATGCGTACGATTTTCTTCAATCGCATCTGGTTCTGGCCTGATCCGATGTTTGTATTCAGTGGCATGGGCTTGATAGTCGGTATGAATCGACGCCCGACCTCATATTCAAGGGTTGAATAGCCTGTGTCATAGGGAGCGGGTAGGTCTATCTCGCCGCCTGATACCGTCTGATCTGCCAATACGAACCCGTCGTTTTCGTCACTATCATCACCGCGTGTGACAATTGAGACAGTCTCGCCTTCGAGGTGTTCTAACCCAGAAATAGTCCCACTCGTCGCAGTTTTACGGACACTGCTGTCCAGTAATCGGGTGAAGTCCCATTGCTCAATGGAAATATCGCCAGCACTCGGGCCAAGGTTACGACCCACAACCATGAATAGCTTCTCGCCCACGGTTGTCACGTTGGTCACTTCCGCATCGTCCATCGTCCAGCTAGTGAAGCCGTTGATATCCTGACTTCTCAGGGTGTTCAAGACGGTGGCAGTGCCATCGTCATTGACTACGAACAGCCAGTTAGCGTCGTCACTAGCAGTACCCGCCAATAAAGCCATGTCACGGGGCTGTTTAATCAAGTGACTAGCAAGAACAGAGCGGTCATCACTCGTGTATGCGTCTTCATTGAACGAATACAGGAACGTCAACAGGGCTTTACCAAAGCGATCAATGAATATCGTCGAGCCATCTACGTCTTGCACTTCGACATTGCTCGCGCCGTGCGCTGTTTGTGGCGTGATCTGGATATTGCTCGGGGTTACCGGCTTACTCGTTACAGCAAACTCTGCACCAGAGGTAAACACCTGTAAGTTTCTGCCGGGATAAACGTCAACAATATCATTCAGTGTACGAGAAGATATGGTTGCAAAGATTGCATCATCATCGTCCGCTTCTTCGATGTCGAAGTTAAAGAAGTCAGAAGACTTAGATAGGAATAATGATTGTGGCTTGGATGCTGTTCCGCCAATAACCAGTCGGCCTTCATAAAAGCAAATGGTCTTGGGCCATCCACGAGTAGACGACCAAACATCCTCTTTACGTGGGGAGCCTGATTGCGTCTTGGTAAAGTCTATCTCGTGATCAGAAGAGCCTTCCGTTACATACGCAGAGAATAGCTCGAAATCCTTGGCAGATTCACCAGATATGGTGATCGTATACTCTCGGGTTCCGGTTCTTTCTACCAGTACACCCGTCTCGCCAAAGACCGGCATGTCTTGCAGGTTCTTCTGGATGTTGAAGACAGTCGCGGCTTGCTCATCGGCAGTCGAGTCACCCGCATAGCTAATAGACTTTGACACCACGCTTTCAATATCTACTTCAAATCGGTCGCCACGCTTCCATTGTCCCGATCCGGTATGCCCCAGAGTCATCACCTGTATCTCGCTGGTAGGTGTTGGGCTTTGTGCGTCGTCGAAGTCAAACTGAGGGACGTTGGTGAATGGGATCTCATCAAGCGACCAATCGGTATCCGTACCTAGATTGACCAGTCTGAGGGGCTGGAAGTTGCCCACGATCAGCATGACGTTCTCGACAGTCGCTACCCTAATGTTTTCGACATCAATAAAAGACAGAAGGCCAGCAGGGTAAGCATTCCAAATCGGTAGTATGTCGATTGCACGCTGTACAGGGTCACCAGTTGTCGCGTCAGTGCGATAAATGCGGATGTTCCCGGGTGTAAACTCAACCAAATAGTTGCGATCAGCCTCAACCTCGAAGCTCTCTAGCTTAGTTCTGCTGTCCCGGTTGCCACCGCTGTAGTAATAGTTAACACCAGACGCGCCAATGTTGCCCGCAAAGCTGTCACTGCCATCACGAATGATGCGCCAGTCAGTAATCGCCGATGCAGGATCAACAGGGAAACGGAAGTTTTGAGGGTTAGTGCCGATCAGTGGAATGGCTTGCTGGTCTACCCACGTTGTACCGCCATCGGTTGAATACTGAAACATCATGTCGCTAGTGGAACCGGCAGTCGTAAACATGTCGGTCACTTCGATAAATACAATATTGCCGAATGCTAGGCTTACATCGCAATCAACAAACACCCAATCGGTTGTAGTGCCGGGCGGGGTTGTCGTCTGTGTGCTCGTGCTTCGGTCATTGTCATTGAGACTCGCGACAGTGCCACCATTGGGCATAGTCCCGGTCCATGAATCAACCACTAATGCATCTACGCCCTGACCTACAAACGAAGTACCCGGACGCCGACGCATTCCACCTTGAGGGACAATCACAACATTATCGGCAGTCTCTACCGCCTGATAATACTGGTTGATATCAATGCGGCCCTTCAGTAACGGGGATAGCTCGCCACTTACAAAGCTAGACTGAATGAATCGAGTCTTAGCCATTAGAACCTCACATTAGTGAATGGGTTGCTTCTTATCGGTTGCGTGGGATGTTGCTGAGAGTCCGTGAATCGCGCCATACGGGACGCATTCACATAAGCCGCCGCCATCTCACCTCGTGCCGATGAACTGTCTCTAATGCTCGCCGCGAAGTCCATAGCCAGTGCGTACTCGATCATCTTGGAAAAGTACACGGGCCACTCATCTTCAGTGACGTTTGCAATGTAGTCAGCGTACAGGGCTTGCGATGAATTGCTGTAAACCTTATCGCCGTAAACCTGATAGTTAGAATCAGGCGAAACAGTGATTAGGAATAGTAAATCAGTGGGTAGCTGGTAGATGCTCTTCCACTCATTGGGATCAGTCGGGGTGTCTGTCAGCAGAGATATCTGCGCCTTACGACGTGCAAAGCCCCAGCGATGCTTTGTTAGCTCGTTTTGGACGATGTTGTCGTACAGATTGTTTGCGACAGTCTCGCGCCGTGATCCACCAGTAAGTGAATTAATCGGAGTATCCCCGATCAGAATAAGCGCATTGCTAATTAAGTCGATCTTGCTCGCCATAACTCACCTAGAAATAGAATGGCCCCCGAAGGGGCCGGGTAAGACTTATGCAGTCTTGTCGTACTTGACCTTAACCAAACCACCTTCGTCACGTACAACAGAACCAGCCTTGAGCATACCGTTAGTAAGCCAAGAAGTTTTCTGTGCGACGTAGTTGATTTCAGTCTTCATGTCGATACCGACAGCAAGGCCAACCGATGGACGCTGGAAGAACCAAGAGTCAACGATGTTAGCCGCTTCAGTCAGACCGCCTTCGGCACGAGTCTCAAGGATGATGAACTGGAAGCCAACAAGAGTGTTGATCTCACCAGATACAAGCGCCTTGATCGCCTGATAGTCGCCAGAAGTTGCCTTCTCGTCGTTCAACAGACCGCCCAAACCACCAGCTTCGATAACAGCGAAAAGCTCAGTGTTAGGTACGCCCTGATCACGCAACTCAACCTGCGCCGCGTTTACCTTAGCGATAGTCAAGTTAGTGCCACCAGCCGCTACATTAGTAGTTAGTGGAGTAGAAGCGTCCATTGCATCAATAACGAGCTGATCACAACGACGACCCAAAGCGCCGGCGATTGTAGTCGCCAACTCTTGCTTCTCGTCGAAGTTTACGTCTTGCGCGTCAAAGATGTCTGTGTACTCAGGCGCGTTCCAGTTTGCGAGAGTCGCAGTCTTGAACTCGTGCCCTACGTCCATCGGATCAACATCAGCGGAGCTAGTCTTCTGGTTAGCAAGACCTTTGCCCATACGGCGGAATTTGTAGGTATCACCTACGACGTTGTTTCGGAGTGTGACAGCGTTCTTGAGCAAGCCAGCGTTCGCATAAGCGTGCTTCACCATGCTGTCAAATTCAGTTACCGCTACTGCGGAGAGATTAATTGACATGATTCAGTCTCCTCTATGTCAAATGTATAAAAATGATTAAGAGGTTTTAGACTGAGTACCCGGCAGTCGGTCAGTCGTTCAACCTAAAACTACCGGGCCTTGTGAAAGGGGTATCCGATCTCTCTATGATACCACAAGAAACGTGTCAGCCAACAATGCGTTCGTATGGCTTATCACCGCCAAACTCTTTCATCATGCGCTGTATCTTACGCTCATGGTTGGGATCGACTGCACGGAGCATCTGACCGCTGTCATGCTTCTTGAACATCTCGGCCTCAATGTCATCCCATGTAATGCCACCGGGTTGAATGTAACCATCAATCGGCAACTTAGCAGGGGCAGTTGACTTGATCAGCGCCTCGATCAGTTGCACAGACTCAGCACTGTTTACAGCGTAACGAAGCTCCTCGTATGTATCGCCATCGAGATTGTTCTTCATGTACTGCTCAACAACCTTGATACGTTCAACAGCGTTATCGCCCAGCTTTGCCATCTCAGTCTCAACAGAGACCTCTTCAATGGCTTGCTCCTGTGCTGTCAGTAGCTCCCACGCCTCATTCATGGCGGCCTGAGACATATTCTGCTTGGTGCCAAACTCAACCAGCTCGCCCCACAACGCGTCATCTGACTCGACACCTTCAGCTAGTGAATAGCCGTCTTTAGGTGCGCCAGTGAATCCGCCGAACTTCTTTTCTAGCTCGGTGTATGCCTTGGCTTGCTCTGCGACTGACTTGTACTTGTCGGCTTTGTACCACTCGGGTTGATCGCCTACGCCCTTGATTCCCTCACTCAGAAAGAATTCGCCTTCACCTAATGTGGGTTCAGCGGCATCTACTAATGATGTCAGGGTGTCGTTACTTTCTACGGCCTGTTCGTCCATGATTATCTCCAAGGATAGTTAATGATCGCCCTCTTAGGGCTTATGGGTTGGTGTTTCAGTAGGATAGCTTCCAGCCTCCGCTTGCCATTGATCAGGGCTAAGTCGTTAACGTCGATCCAGTCAACGTGTTGCCCGTCCTTATAGCACCGGAATGCACGGAATTTGTGGATATACTCGAACTTCTCGAAGCCATACCGCTCATGCAATGGGGTCAGCCACTCAAGCTCGCAGTTAATAGTAGCTAGGTGATCAAGATTTCCGCCCGCTACCTCATACTTGGGCTTTGCTTTGCGCGTTCGCTTCTTGGGTTCCTCGCTCATTGTCTCTCCGCTTGCTGTATGTAGTGGATGATCATGCGAATTACACCCGCCTCGCCATTGTGATACGCCGCTTCATACGCGACGTTCTGGCTGGATAGGGCTGTTGCATTGTCGAATAGAAAGCGACGTGTCAGATCCTCCAAGACCTTCTGCCCGTCTTCAGTATTGAAGCACCGGGCATAGGCTTTGGTCATTTGGGAGATCTGTTCTTGTGCTTTGGCTTTCTGTTTCTTGGCGTCCGGGCTTGCGCCCTCAATTGTTTCCCAAGTCATTCAGCTTCCATTGGTGGTTGTTGTTGTTGCATTTGAGCCTGTGCGCCAGCTTGGATGATCTGCTGTTTCTCGATCTCAGATCGCACCAGCTCCGCTGGCATCCCTGTCTTTTGTGCCGCCCATGTACCGAAGTCCTCGGTCTTGTACGCCATAAGAACTTGTTCTGGGCCAGACGTACCCAATACGAACTGTACGGCCTGCTGAACGGCTAATAGATCCTCGCCATCCTGCGCCCGTGCTAGTGGAGAAGTGAACTTAATCTGCACGTCACGCCCATCTAGCTCAATAGGAACGATCAAGCCACGTCGAGTCAGTATAGCGACGACACGCTTGAGTATTGGTACGAGTATCTCGGTCTGAAGTCGCCCAAAGGCCGACCCGATCCGTTTTGCAAGCTCTCGGGATTCAATAGCAACCTCAGTGGCGCTACGAACAGGACCAGCAGGATCACGCAGATCGTTGAACATTGCCAACTTGATAGCGTTTTGTAGCTCCACGATTTCGAATTGCGCGAGAGCAAGGTTCGATCCTGTATCAAGACGTTGAATAGAAGGGTTGTTGGTGTTGTTTGATCCGACTGGGATCACGACACCCGGTGCAATGACCATATTGTACGGGTTTGTCACACCGTCGTCAGTAGCCGTATACATACCAGCAAGGTCGATTGCGGCCTTCTGCAATACAAACTCTTTGGCTTTGTTCAATGAGCGCACATCGGGCAGTGATTGCATAGCTGGACCGCGACCACGGACCTCACCAGCTACCTTCGTGTAGCGACCAGTAACCCAAGGGCTTGATTGGCCGAAGTCCTCAGTCCACGAGAATTGGTTTTCCTCTGCTACCCATAGGCAACCGTAATACTTCTTCTCTTTAGGGTCGAATATGACGCCTTCAGATACACGGACTTCACTGTTAGGGCTGTTCTCGATCATGTTGCGAATCTTCTGTGACGCCTCAAAGCCCTGCCACATACGCTCTAACAAGCGAGCCTTTACCTCAAACCGTCGCCAATGCGTCTCAACACCGCCATATGGACCTTCTTCAAACGCGATGCCCTTCTGCGGGATCGTGTTAAAGCAAATAGGATTGGTCTCATCGTCCGTTTCTTCGATCTTCATGGTGGCTGTGCCTACCAATAGATCAAGTGCGGCTTCATAGAACTGCGTATGGAAGTTGGAACGGTTGATATAGTCGAACACCAGATTGCATTGCTGGTCTAGGTTCGCCCGAATGTCCTCTTCAGACACATCGAACTGACCTGATTCTAGTAACCGGATGATCTCATCGGTTGGCTGGAAGGTAGCCCAGCGCGACATGATCGGTGCGATGTTCTCTTGTAGCTTGCTCGCGCCCTGTTGGATAGCTGTCAACGCAGTCGAGTCAAAGATGCGGTCCATCTTCTTCTGGCCTGTGTTCTCAGTGTCGAACAGGTTCCGTTGAGGTAGGAAATATTCATACACATCCTGCAATTGGTCGTGCCACATTGCCTGAGTGCTGAATGCCTTTTGCTCTCGTTCCTTGATATCTTGGATCGAGCCTAGATGCGGGGGCAAGCTCATAGGGTTTTACCTATACAAGTTGTGATCGGGTGCCGTTATATGGACCTGAGCGTCCACCAGCACGACGGGGAGCGGCTCCGCTTATTCCACCCATACCCAACATGGTACGAGCGGGAGCGGCACGTCCTGCGCCTGTACCTGCGGCCTCAGTACGGCTACGAGGTACGCCAGCGAGAAGTGACTTAGTGCCTAGCTTATCGCGAGCCATTGCACGGAAGCGCTCTTCCTGCTCTCGGATCTCTTCATCCAATGCCGCCGCTTGACGACGCTCTACAGCGATTTGCTGTGCTGTGGGCTTAGGTGCCTTTGGTGATTTCATGTTTCAGATACCTATACAGTTGATAAGGGGTCAATATAAATGGATTGTTGATCCCCAATACTTGTTTCGTATAACCCACGCAAGTGTTCAACATGAACAGCCAACGCCGGGCGTCTCTAATTACAGCCTTGACGATGATACCATTTTCGATTACCTCGGTCACATCATCCGTTGTGTAGATTTCAACGCCGTTTGTCGTCTTTGCATACACGATCCACTTGCCATTCTCGGGCTTGATCACATAGCAATGCCGGATGGTCGGATGGAGTATCGGACTCCACCAATGTTTGCTGTCATCACAGAACGCCACATAGCAATCAGAAGACACTGAACTTGACCTGTGCCCGCTGTGTCTGCCGTTGCCTTGTATGCAAGTTAGTCAGTGCCTGTCTGCCTTCACCTTCGCCCTGCAATGCGTACTCCAATGCCTCGACCGGGTGACTGTATTCGTTCTTGTCTGGCTCATCTGTGTACTTCTCACCCGATAGCTGTAACCGTCGGTAACAGAAGCCGCCTTGTAACCCCTTACGAATCATCTTTGCTTTGGGGCTGATTAGGAATCGAGGTTTGCCATCCATGCACAGCTCTTTCATGGGTAGTTCCAGAGCCGCTCTCCGCATAGCTGGATCGTTAGACAGCGTGGGAGCACAAGGAATACCAGCCGCTCGTAATATCTTAAATGGTGTGTCGGCATTCGCTTGGTTCTTGTTGTCGCCCGAGGGATCACCCCAGCCGCGGAACTTAAACTTCGGATAGTTCGCCTCGATATATCGTTTGAGGGTAGGTGCAAAGTCCACCGCCCCCGAGTCGGTCATGCAGAATTCATCGAAACAAATCCACCGACCCAATGCGTCACGCTGAAGAAAAGCACAAGCGGGAGTCCGACCAAAATCGAAACCAAGAACAACAGGGGTGTCAGGACTAGGAGAATACACATCACCGAGACAGTGTATAGAATCAGTATATAGAGGATGAACTGGTTTGCCGCTTGATACAAAGCCGTACTCGTTAGCCAAGTTGACCTTGATCCAGTCGTCGGTCTTTCCTTGGAGTCCTCGCCGGTAGTAATCCTCGGGTAAGTTGTTGAGGTTCTCGGCTCTCTGATTGAGAAACCAACCATCTCCCTCCCGATAGACTCCACCGGGCTGGCGATGAAACTTCCAATCTTCCGGCCTTTCCTCTTCAGCCAATCGGTAATACCAGTGGTCTTCGTCTGGGGCATTTGAGTCACCTATCATTCCGTAGTGAGTAGGGCGTACACCTTCTTTCATTGACGGGTATCGACCGCAACGCAGATCAAGCATGTCCACAACGCTCTTAGAATGCTCCTTAGCCTCGTTTAGCCATACCCATGTAGTCTGGATACCTCGTGCCTTCTTGACGTGATCAGGGCGATCAAAGGCGATGAAGATGACTTCACTGCGTACCGTCGTGCCATCCTCTAGCTTGAACTGAATCTTGTGTGTGGGCGGTTCCTTGTTGCCCTGCTTGAACTCACCCAGCTCGCCATGTACTTCGAGCCAGTCTTTAATCGTGGTAGAGAATAGTTCGCTATAGGTATTACGTGCGGCAATGATCCGACTGAGCCTTACGCCGTAGTTGGGATGCGTCTCCCGCTTTACCGGTGCCTGCTCGCACATCAACTCTAGTAGCTTGAGGATGACTTGGACTGTCTTGCCGGAGCCTAGTGGCCCCATGATGAAAGAGTTACGCGCCCGACAATCGGCGAACTCTTCGAGAACTTTACCGGGTGGCTTGGTTATATATTCAATCTTCGCCATCGAAGCGCTTTCGCTGTACAGCTATGACTAAATCGCCACCATTTGGGCCTGATATCTCAGTGGATTTTAGGTCCGGCATGAACTTAGCCATCATCTTGATAGACAGGTCAGCCGCAGATTTCATACGCTGGACTTCAATCGAGTCGTATTCCTGCTCAGGATCTAGCAATTTCTTAACAACTTCATGGACATGCGTTTCATACCCAGACGCTTCAATCTTCTTCCGCATCTCGGCTTGGCGTGTCTCTCTGTTAAGTTGTGCTCTTGTCTTTGCCACCGAATATCCTATCCCAGTTGTCAGCGTATGCTTTCGTACTACTCTTGGTGAACTTACGTGGTCTTGATCCTTTCCCGCCATTCAGCTCGGGGAAGTGTCTATCCCGCGTTTCCTTGTCTAGCTTACCACGATGATCAGCCATCATTGACCTCAGTTGGAAATGGTCCCCAGAATGATTTCCCGTAACGCTCAAACGCCCGAATGTATCGGCGAATAGTTGTTGGGCTTACATCAAAGATAGTGGCTAAACTGTCGAACGTAACGCCATTGTGATTCAGCTTTGATGCCTCTTGTACATCCTTATAGGTCAGCTTCACAATCTACACCTCGGAAGTTTGGATGCCCGTTCTCACCATTGGAGTCGATCCACATGGCGACGTTCTCACAATAGAACTCGTACTGGCTGATTTCTTCTTCCATGTCGGCATTACCTACGATGCCCAACACAGTGATGAATAAGATAACCGCGCCGATTACAAAGCCCGGATTCTTGTTAAACATTTCTTGCTCGTACATGACCCATTCCCTTTTTTTGAGGGGCAAGAAGCCCCGTGACCTTTCCGGCCTGTTGTTACCCTTAGCTCAATGAGCTGGGTAGTATTTCGCCATACCTAACGCTCGTGCATTCTCTAGCTTACTAACTGCACAAAGATCGAGATACTCGGACTCCGTGAGTCCTTTCAAACGCCCGATGAGTACACATACCTTATCGAGGTTCTCAATGTGCTTTTCGCCGTTACGAGTGCAAAACATGGCTCGCTTCACTGTAGTACACATCCAATAATGATAACACATTTTGTGGCTTTGCAACTATTTGTGTTTGTCACGGACAAGAAGGGGGTGTTTGTGTCCGCTAATTTACAAACAAAACCCAGCCTGTTTGTATTGACTCAAAAAAGAATAACAAAAAATGTTGTACTTTTGATTTTAGATATGTTTTCATGTGTTCATCGGCTGGGGACACAGCCACTAACCAAGGGAAATAGACATGACAGAATTAGATAAAGCAATTGAACACGCCGCCGACAGATATAACACGGAGCTTATGTTTTGCCGCGAAGAAGATGCTGGTGCATGGCTTCGCTTAATGTACGAGCTTATCGAGCTAAGAAATAACCAAGCCGCATAAGCGGCCTTTACCAAGGGAATAGAAATATGAACTACACCAAAGCTGAATGGGCCGTTATAAACCTTGAGCCAAAAACTTTTGAGTATCGCGTTGAGGATCGCGGCTCTTTTAAGGTTGCCGATGGCACCGAGTATCCAGACTTTCGAGTCGTCTTGTACGTCAATGGCGAATGGGAAAACGAATGGGACAACGGTTGGGATAAAACAAAAGCTCAAGCCATTGCCAATCGTATGAATAAGCAACTAACGCAGGCCGCATAAGCGGCCTTTACCAAGGGAGAAGGGATATGTATTTAGATAGCTGGCACGTAACTGAAGTTTGGTACTGCGATCAAGAGGACTGGGAAGGCTGGATGGTTACATTTAAAGATCGAGATGGTGATTGTCTTGGCGAGTCTAGCCATTACCATCTCAAGGCCGACGCGGTAGACATGGCTCAAGCCTACTTTGATTCTGACCGATGCACGTATCTAGTCGTCGAGAAAAAGAACGGCGAGCACCAATACACAAGACAGGTCGCATAAGCGGCCTTTTCTTTTAGGGGGTAACAATGACAACAATCGTATTCAATAGTCTAGAAAGTGCTTTGCGCTGGTGTAAAGGCCATGACGTTAGCACTAGGTACATAGAGAATGTTCAGGGCACTTGGTTAATGAAGTATCCCGGCATCCATGATCCGTATGAGGGTGACCAGTGACAAGAGCAATTAACGACGACTACCTAATGACTCATCAAGAGATTGCCGATGAACTAGGTATCACCCGGAGTAGGGTGGCTCAGTTAGAAAAGAGTGCCCTGACTAAGCTCCGGGATCGCTTCATTCTTAGGCAGTATTATCTGGACTATGTTAGTTCCAGCTCTGAATCTCGTAATCAGGATCAAGTTCCTTACGCCTGACCTCATCGCGGTAGTGCGCCGCGATATCCTTCCTCAATAGCTTGTTAGTCTTGTAGATCTCGTTACTGACTAGCCGCAAGTGATCCATGTGATCATCGCCAAACATCTCGCGCAACCAATCATGAAATGTCACAGGCGATTCGGTCATCATTCTGTGGCAGTAGTGGCAGAGGCTTACTGCATTACCCGGACCCGGCCCCATACTCCAGCGCAATCGCTTATTACGTCGGCCAAAAATATGGGCGCACTCAAGCCTATCTTGTTTGTGGCAGTGCATACACTTCCCATCGCGTAGCCTTACCGCCTTGCTAAACCAAATGTCCGCTTGATCTCTCTTGACTGCCATCGTCGGCCCTCGTGTATTGACGCTCTCGGAGTATAGCCTTCTCGCTGTTCCCGCAGTCACATGACCAGCCTTCCAGCTTGTGAGGGTATTCGCTCTTAAACTGGGGGACCATGGTCTTGAAGCACTCAGTGCACTTCATCTGGGGTAAATACGACCTCATACTCCGGCTCTCCATCGTCTATCAATGCTGATACCCATACCTCTGCGAAGTCATCCAAACTTAAATCGACTGTGATTCCGTTAGCCGCCCAACCTAGAATGTAGACATCGCACTCTTTTGGATTCTTGCCGGTTGTTGCGCCGCCGATGTCCTGTGTCTTGATAAGTGCTTGACCTCCGCCCGGTAACGGACAGCTAATAATTGGGATCATGCCTTAACCTCATCAATGCCAACTTTGAATCGACTGTGCTCGCCATAGCTCTTATCGAGTATAACGCACGACATGGACCTTGCAGACCCATAGCCAGAAGCCGAATGGTAGCTGTCGGGTGGACATAACACGCCAAACGATTCGAGATGCAATCCGCCCAGCTCCGTCACAGTCCGGTGATGGATATGACCGTGATAAAGGTATCGGTGTTTAGTCCGTCCCCATTCCTCTGCGTAGTCTCTTGTCACAGCCTCATAAAGCGCCTGAGTCTTTACCCGGTCCCCGTGGTGCATAACAACAAGAGTCTTGCCCCATTCAAAATGTATCCACTTGGAGAAGTTGTCGAACACTTTCACCCGTGGTTCATCATGGAAGTAGAGGCGCATCATTTCGTTTAGCCAGAGGCTTGCATCGGGATCATGGTTACCCCTTACGTTGATCAGCCACACTTCTTTGTGCGTCTCCAGCATCCGAGTGATTAGGACTTTGAATAGGTTGCCGACAATACGAATGACCCGGCCTAATCTTCCATCAACATCGACGGCGGTCCCTTTTCCCGTCTTATTTTCTGACGTATTTGCATGCAAAAAATCTCCGAGATTGATTAGCGCACCTACTTCTGATTCACCTGCCGCAGATACCAGCTTATCGACTGCCTTGATCAGTACGTCTTGAGCAATGTTTGTATCCCAGTCATCGCCACCCGTCTCAGGGGACCAGCAGAGGGCGTTCAGGTGATGATCTCCTACGAGGTAGGCCGATAGTCTGTCCTCATTCTTTGCCGCTTCTGGGGCTTCTATGGGCTTGTAGAGGCCATCTATCTCTTCGAGGAATCCAGCCTTGAATGACTCAAGCGCCGCCTCAAGCATTGCCTCTCTATCAGCCATCGACTTAACCCACTGACCGACGGGTTTTCCGTCCTCGTTGTAGTAGGTTGACACCCCTTTAACCTTGAAGGTATCGGGGACAGTGCGAGTCATGTCATGCTCGGGTGAATAGCCTTGAGCGGCGGCTTTGTTTTTTACGCCTTTAATGCAATCTCTGACACTAAGACGGCCAATGCCTACTTGCTGGCCGATCTTGGTGTAGCCCAAGCCCTGTTCGTGAAGCTCCACGATTTGTCGTTGTCGGTCGGTAGTACAATACTCAAGTAATGACATCATCTCCCCCCGGATAGATGTTAAGTGCGCCTCCCGAATGGCACGTTGATCGACCATTTTTCGACTAATAGCCTACTCAATACCTCGTAAATTTCGTTGACCTCCACGGGATTAATCTTTCTGGTGGAATCAACGCCTGTTACAGCCTTTTGAATTGGTCGCCACATGTAGTCTTTAATCAGGTACATAGTGGGGTCAATGGGGACGCCTTCCTTGATAACGGTCTTCATGTCCATACCATGCGCCGCCATAACACTGGCGACTTCTCTACAGTAAGCATGAATTGCATCGTTCTGCTTTCCGGTCCGGGTGAGAGGAATGATCTCGTAGATATTCCCCTTGTCTTGGTTAGCCCGAATGTATTCACAGAACTGATCGGCTTGAAATTTGTTGTTAACGAACCATCGCTCGCTCATCGGACCACTCCCCCTAACAAAGCGAAAACCGAGAAAAGCGAACAAAGCGAACAAACCGCATAGGTACGGGGTTTGCATGGTTGGTTAGGTTTGTATGGTTTTCGGTTTGCACGGGGGATACTCATGCAGTTACCCGCTCGCCTTCGAAGGTGACGTACTGCCCATATTTCTCAAGGCAGTATGCTCGAAACTTTTCGGATTTGAGAAAATCATGGGTGCAATCGTCTAGGAAGCTCCAACTCTTCAAGCCGATTTTACCAGAAGTTGACTGTAATTTCGCGGCAAATGGGGACACGCCCTTTTCCATGTCGGCGGCACGTTTGAGCCATGAGGTAATGAACTGCTTAATTCCTCTTGGCGTCTTACGCTTCTTGGGGTTGGCGTCGCACCACATAGCCATCGCATTAAGCTCGGCAAAGACATCGACAGTTGAATAAGCCTGTTGCAGTTGAATCAGGTATTCATCGTCGGGTTCGTAGTAAGTACCATCGTTAAGAATTATCATAAGTCACCTTCACGAATTCTATTGCGGTCGGGCCATCTCTACCCATGGCCTCGCACGCATCGCTGTATAACTCGCCCAACTCCAGAATCCAGTCTTTAAGAATATCAGCCCGCCATAGCGCATCGTGTTCTTCCCATGTATCAGATATAACGATATCGCCCTCGCCAGCCCATGAGTCTAGCCTTAGCCTTATTTGATTACTTAATTTCATCCACACTTCCCTTTTAATGCCGGAGCAAGCTCCGACAAATCAGTTAATTAGTAATGACGAGCTTTGATTACTGTATCGAATCTTGACATCTATTCCCTTTACCAGCTCTCGGCACAGGGAGGCGCATCATAGAGAGGGTCAACTCTGTCTCCGACGTTCTTAAGTTCGTCGGCCTAACGCCCAGTAATCTCTGACAAAAAAGTAGATGAGGGAGGATACGGAATGGTTTTGTAGTGTATAATCCATACATCTTCTTACTTGACCCTTCGAAGATATCACGTAGTCCCTCCCTTGGACAAGTGACATGGCCCCAGTGATGGGGCCTTTTTTTTAGATAAACCACTCAGCAATTCGCACCTGTTCGCCGTAACGATTCAACACTTGCTTCATGGTTGTTTGGATTTGGTGACCTTCATGCCGCAACTCTGAGATACGGGCCGGGGTCTCAATAACCCCCAGCTCATCCCATGCGTTCAGTCTGTTCAACACCTTGCCTTGCTTGAGGTACTGAAGTACCCGATCTTTCTGACTCATGCTTTTTCCCTATATGGCAGTTCAAGGAACGATTCGAAGTCCATATCGAACCGTTCTGCGAAATCCACTGTGCGGCTCAAGGTTGCGTCCTTGCTCGTGCGCCATCTGTGGATCGTCATTTCAGTTACATCAAAGTCCCGCGCCAGTTGTTTATTACTGACACGGAACTCTTTCTGCGCTGTTCTCAGCGACAGACCAATATCAAAATGGAATGTCATTAGAGAAATCATCGCTTGGCTGGACGGCTTGACGGGCTTGTTGCATACCCTTGTTGTGCGCCTCATCTTTTGCTGTGGTGCTGAGAGACATGAAGGTGTTGCCGTTCTTGTCCTTCTTTAGCCACGCAGATAGCCAAAACTCTGACCCATTGGCGTCGGTGTAGCTCCCTTTGTAGTCCGGGTGCGTTTCCTTTTCTTTGCGATCGTTCTTGAACAGGACGCCGCGATTGGTGTTGTCGTACTCCATCTTACTTCCCTCCTTTGGGGTTTTGCTTCATGCACTTAACCTCGTACGTAGTAAAAACGCCGCCCTTAGAATAGGCGCGACTGAACTTCTTTTTGACCTCGTTGGGTGTCTCCTCGATGATGCACCGCAACGTGTCCCACTCTTCATTTACAACCGCTGACTTAATGCTAAAGACGAAATCAAAGTGCTCGTCGATAGCGTGAATGTACGCAATCAGTTGCGCCTCTACGGTATCGGTGAACTGGTCAGATTCATCCTCTGAATATGTGTCGCCAGCAACGCCTAACAGTTTCAGAATTACGCGGTCTTTTGCTCGCTTCTCTGCCATCGCAAACGGGTATTCATTTCGGCAGTTCTTGGCAGAAACCTCGCCAATACTCCACTCTTGCCTGTCGCCCAAGCGACCTGTCACTTGAATTACAACCTCCTTGTTTGCAGGATTAGTTAGCAAATGCACAGGATCATCGAACTCAATGCCCTTCTTTGCGGCAATCTTCTCTAGCGCCTTGTGCAATACGACAGGTGTACCGTGACAGTCCCATGTGGCGTCGCCTACAGTCTCGCTAACATCCTTTAGCGCTTTTTCTAACGCCTCCGGTATCTGCTTAGCCATTATATTTCTCCCTTGTTTATGGATGGAAACTCTGGCACCGGGCATATCTCTTGAAATGCCTCAGTTGCAATAGATGCCGCGTCCATCATTTGAATTAACTCATAACCACGGGCAAAACCTGCCTCGTAGTCCTGATCGGGTATGTGGCGCTTGCCCCAATCATGGGCCATTCCATCTTCAAACCCGCACCTGTACGCCCGAACCTTGGGGTCCATGTGCTCGCGTAAGCCCTTGCTCAACACTTCTTCAGTATCAAAAGTCACTGTCGCGTACCCCCAAATCAAGCGCCGTCTCAGGCTTGATATCCATTTCATAAGCGTACTTTGATTGCTCATCCGCAATGGCCTCAACGGTCATTGGCTTGGCATAGTTCCAAAGCATGGTGCGGAGTTTATTGACGACATCAGCCGGGTCCATCTGGTCGTTGAAAATCATGTCAACGAATTCCAGCTCGGAGCCAGTCTGGTGTGCGGCGGTAGGTGCAAGCTCGGATGAGTCGCGTTCGACTTGACGCATTAAGTCACGGCGAATGTCCATGTCCTCAATGTAGTCAACATTATCTTCCCAGTTAGGGAAGTTAGTAGCGATTTCATAGAAATCAAATTCTGACATTTGTCCTTCTCCCTTGGTTAGTTCCACATGGAACAGATAACACTTTACGTTATCTTTAGGGGGAATGCAACATTATTTGTTATTTAAGAATAGGTCCACATGACCGGGGTGGTCTTTCGGTCGTCAACGTGTACGAATGTCCTAGCAACACCGATAGAGAATCCCATCTTGATTGCTTCATGCACGATGTTCATACGCTCAAAGCCATTGGATACTGCGATGTCAGCCGCTATGCCTTGGCAATGTGTGCCTGTGCCGGGCTCTTTCTTACGTGCCTCAGCAGGGTGGGTTGCATCCCTGTAGCCCGAAGTAATTATGAAGGGGAAGCCAACACGCTCGCGCAACTCATCGAGCTTTACGAGAAACTCATGGTCCATCTCGTTCTTGTTAGTGTGGGTACAGTTGAACTCTTCGAGTCTGAAGAACTTGTAGGTCATTTTTTTCTTAGTGCCATCAGCTTGTCTGCGCCACGAATGCCAAAGCTTGCAGAGACAGCAAGGAACAATAAATATTGATACCACTCAGGCAGGGTGTCTAGCGCGGCAAAGGCCATGTCAACGCGATCAATAACAGCAACGTCATTCATAGCAATAGCGTAGCCAATCATAAAGACAGGGGCGGCAAGAACAATAGTCCAGAACTCATCTTTCCAACTGCTGGAAGTGGCGTCAGCCATCTTGTTTTCCCAAGCCGCGTCGTTCTCAATAACCTGCAACTTGCGTTCGTGGACAGCCTGCTTCTCAGCGGCCTTTCTTTTGAAGTGGCCTCCGATTAGTTCGGTGACAGGGCCAATTAAGAGTTTAATCATTTACGCTTTCCTGACTATATAACGACTCTATGGTTCCCATGCGGATAGTCAGATCGTGAACTTCATCTTGAATTTGCCGCAATCCCTGTACCTCCATCTGTACGCCTTCAATAAGCATATCTTGCCTAGCGTCATCTGGAAGTGCGCCCATTTCACCGCGAGGCCATAAAATTCTGAATTCAGTATTTCGTTCTATCTCTATTTGAGATTTATCAAGCGAGTGTTCTAGTTTGTTAAGCCTTTCTTGTATGCCAAAGTAGGCCATTGTTGCGATAGACGTAGCGGCGACCATAGCGATCAGATTCCTAATTGGAATCGTCACATCTGTGTTCTCGCTGATCGAACTCATTAGATGCCGCCCTTGATCCACATACCAATAACGGCCATGACGCCAGCCATGATGATCCGCTCGATCCATTGGTTCTTGGCTATGCTTATCTCGATAGCTTGAAGCCGCTTCTCGTGGTTCTTCACCTCATCCTTCAATACAGCTTGAATTCCATCAATGCGTTTGTGGGCGCGGCCTATTGTCTCGGTCAAGTGAACTTGCCTTTGCTCCATGCTTGATAAGTCTTGAAGGGTCTGGGCAATACTTGTGAGAGCGGATTTCATCTCGCTAACGTCTTGCGCCATCGCTTCTTGCTGGGCTTCGAGCTTCGCTACTGACCGCTCTATGCTCATGGTTATCTCTTCTTAGCCGTCTTGGCTGCATCTTTAAATGCCTGAGAAGTAGGCGCACCGGCAGTGCCGGGCTTACGCATACGCTCACCAGAACCAGAAGCTATTCGCTTACGCTTTGCAGCTATGTTTGCATACAAACCTTTCTTTGGCTTCCTCATCACCATTTCACCTTATTAGCCCAAAAAGCCGCAGACATCTTGCCCTTGGCTATGTTACGCGCATGACGCGCCTTAAATGACTTCCTACGATTACGAGCTGATTCGGACTCGCCTGAACTAGCAGGAGAGCCAGAGACTCCCTGCTGTCCAAAGCGAATAGTCCTTACCTGATCGCCTTCCTTAGCCACAACAACGTGCGACTTCTTAGGATGTTTAGGAGTTCTCTTGGGCTTGTTGTACCCGGAAACTCCAATGCGATCTAAAAGGCTTTCACTCATTCTTCGTCTTCCGACTCCAGTGACTGTGACAACATGCTTACGAATGCGTCACGTCCTACTGCTAATTGATCTACGTTGAATCTGGCACTAGCCAGTTTGCGATCGAGATCGTTAATATGATTAACCATGGCTTTCTGTTGGTCAGTCATATCCTCAAGGATGTATTCCTTTTCATTTACTGTGATGGGGGTCTGTTCATTTTTTCCCATGTCAGTCTCCTAGTTGTGGTTTAAGATTCCCAAGGCACTCCGTCAGCAGTTGTTGGGTTGATTTGGTCTTCAATATTAGCAGTTAATGCTGCCTCAGTCTCTTCTTGACTTACTTGCTCCCACACCCAGCCCATTACTGTGCTTTCTGTGAGTTGGTCGTAAGGTACGAAGTCGGGTGAAGATGCGTCGTAAGTGAAACTGCAAGTGCCATACGATGATGCACTGTACGTTTCCTCTTCGGCGGTCTGCGATTCTGTGCAACGCCAATGAGCAATCATCACGCCGCCGTCAGACAGCTCTCTCTCAAGTGTTGCGATAGTCCATGTAGCCATTAGTTTTCTCCTCAGCTAAATACTGCGTTGCAGATAGCCTGCACGTTTGATGGTTCAGATGTCCAATCGTCACCTGACTGAATTACATGACGGTGAT
>WLWF01000577.1_pt1 | contig 34361 bp, 22 predicted proteins | sample 6718331 | NCBI WGS metagenome assembly WLWF01 (sample SAMN12718692, study PRJNA515312) | sponge metagenome | isolation source: marine sponge | host: Mycale hentscheli | place: New Zealand: South Island, Marlborough, Capsize Point | collected 2003-05-01 | reverse complement strand
TTCCCGCCGCCGTGGAAGAAGACGAAAAAAAATGAAATCAAAAGTTGAAATCCATTTTCCATTCCACAAAACAGAAAAGGCAAATTGCCAAGATGGCCCTGACAACCTCGACATTACCAACTAAACAGAGAAGGACTCGATCCAGTAGACATCATGGTGTGAAAAAAATGCACCCTATTTTTGAACGTCAAAATCAAGAACAAACTGCCATCACGTGTGAAGATGATCTAAACTTCGAAGCAGGTTTTAAAAAAGTAGATTGTATCATTTACGTATACTGTATACCGGGAACCAATATTGTCGTTTATGTCGGTCAAACCATGCAAACACTTAAACAGCGCGACAAACAACACTTAGCAGGGAGGAAACAAGAATTCGAAAAAGTCTACACGTCCAAATCCAAGTTCGAACTCAAGGCGCTTGAAAAGAAAACGTTCACCGCGAACATTCAATCCAAATCCGACGATGAGCGTTTTATAAAATCGTATGGCGGATGGATGGATGAGCGTGAAAAATACTACATCAAACACTACGATACCTATGTTGACCCAAAAAAGTTTCCCGAAAAATGGTTAGACACACAATGGGATAAACTCAATCGAGATCCAGGAGGGCGAGGCTTGGCACTGCACGTTCGGAACGCACAAAGCGCTTTGAAAAAAAGTTTGAACACGTTTCGTACCAAGTACTGGCCTTTGATGCAAGCGTTTCTGGAAACCGAAAGGGCAAAGCTTCCGTGTGGAACACCATCGCTTATGATGGTGGAACGAAAAGAATCAATTATCGGGATATTGATTAACGGTATACGCACGGGTAATACGTCTGTTCCGGCGTTGTACAAAAAAAAAATGCTGGAGCACGGACACGTCGATAATTACTATGAAGGAATGTGGAAACATGTGTACTGGCCTGCTATGCTAGCGTTTCTGAAAACTGAGAAGGCCAAGCTTCCATGTGGAACACCGTCGCTTCTGATGGTGACACAAAAAGAACCAATTATCGGGATATTGATTAACGGTATACGCACGGGTAATACGTCTGTTCCGGCGTTGTACAAAAAAAAAATGCTGGAACACGGTTACGTCGATAATCACTCTGAAGGAATGTGGAAACAGGTGTACATTCCTTTAGTAGAAGCGTTTCTGGAAACCAAAGAGGCAAAGCTTCCAGTATCTGGAACACCAGCGCTTTTGATGAAGAAGATGAACATCAGAAAGGATAAGATCAGTATTTTGCTTAACCATATACGCACCGGTCATTCGTCTCTTCCGGCACGCTACAAAAAAATGTTCGATGAAAACGGCATGTTTTGGTCTACGTCAAACGTTGCAAAACACGTTCTTCGCAAGATGGGAATTCTACGCTATGTTTCTAGGGGAAAATTTGAGATTGATCGCAACGTTTCCCTGGATCCGGCAGAAAATGAAGACATCGCGGTTTGCTTGGAGGAGCTGCGCTGTTTTCTCCTTGACGAAAAAATAAGCGGTAGACGATTTATTATGGCATCAAAAAAGTATACCTGCAGCAGGGAAAAATTTATCGACAAATATCGGAAAGATTTACAGAAGCTTTGATTACCTCCTGATTCGTCATTTATTAGGTACCTAATAAATGAACACGGCTCCAAAGGAGTTCTGGAAAGCCTCAACTAATTTTCATACTTTGCAAAATATGAAAATGTAATAATGAAATAATGTAATGTAAAAACAAATGATAATTTCAACCGTCGTCCTTGTGGGTGTTGTGGCCGGGAGTTTCGCGATCGGGTGGAGCGGTGCTGCAATTGTTCACCATTTCGAAAAGGACGAACAACTTTCGAGTCTTGCTCAGTGCTCGAGCAATTTTTTCATATGCGACGATGAAGATTTTCCCGTTTTTCATCGTCACCGATGCGAGGACGATATTCGCAACGTTTGAAAAATTCAGACAGCGTTGATCCATCTTCGAGTCTGAGCTGAAGGATCTGACGCGTCCTTTCATTTCGTTCGTCGTTCAATTTAATTTTTATCTTCCTGTCGCGGCAAACTTTCAGATGGTAACGAATTTGGACAAATGCGTCCGCCACATCGTGCAACCTTTCGAGTTGGCGTGCCTTTTTCAACATAGAAGGGGCACTCTTGGCCAAGAAAGACAAAAACATTTTTTCGCAATATATTTTTCTCTCATCATAATCCAAACATGAAATGCCATTTTGAGCGTGAACTGAGTTGGGGCTGATCAAGGTGCACTTCGTCCTGTAATTGAAAAAAATCAGTTGTTCAATCGCAACCAGACCGCACGGGGGTTGTCGTTCGATCACGATGTTAGGGGAATCAAAATAATTGGAATAATTTACAAAAACGTGGCTCATCCAGTCAGCAAAACACTTCGAATGGTGCAATTGACATCCCGTGTCACTTGCCTGAATGTCGGGATGAAATATTTGAATGTCGACCAAATCAAATTTTATAATTTTCTTTATGTCAAAATCTTCAGTTGTTTCAACTTTAAGCAATCCCAAATGTTGAATGCCGATGTCAATTGAAGTCCAAATCATTTTGTCCGCCAGTTGTGGTTATTAAACGTTTAACATTGTAAAGCCACGATATTCGATTTCAAATTTAAAGCCACGCCGGATTGAACAAATGATATGCCACGCCAAGGAAAACAAGGAAAGACACGCAAAAAAAAGTCGGCCGACACCGAATCGGCCGACGAATCCGATGAAGATGTTGCTGTCAGAGTTCGGGGGAATCACATCTACTTTTGGTGCGATGTGACCAAAAAAAGTTCCCTCGATTTGATCATGGCGTTGCAAAAAGTGGACGAAACTGAGCGTTCCAAAGTGTTCCATTATTCGGATGACGAACGGACGCCGATTTACCTCCACGTGAATAGTTATGGCGGCGACGTGGATGCCGCATTGGGGGTGGCAGATACAATTGAGCACTTGACATCGCACGGCGCTCGCGTTGTGACAATAGTCGAAGGCACAGCAGCGTCGGCCGCGACCTTGATTTCTTGTGTTGGAACGTCGAGAAGAATTCGTCCAAACGCGACGATGAGAATTCACAATTTTACATCCTTCCTGGTCGGAAAAAAAAACGCGATCGACGATGAATACGACAATTTGAACAAACTTGAAGAGACACTCGTCAAATTCTACAAAAAACGAACGCTCATGACGGCAACGCAGATCAAAAAACTTTTTGCGAGCGAAACGGATCTTGGACCCAAGGAATGCGTTCGCCTTGGCCTCATCGACAAAATGATTAGCTAATCATTTAACATTTTTTTAATGTTTCCCGTAAATAAATGAACGAACAACTACCGCCATTTGTAACGGGGAGATCCGCTTCTAGACGTCGGAAAATGCGTCGACGCAGGAGCAAAAACGTGACCATGAGATCCGCTTCTAGACGTCGGAAAATGCGCAAACGCAAGAGCGGTTCGCCCGCCAAACGCCGGAGTCGGAGTCGGAGTCGCAGTCGCAGTCGCAGTCGCAGTCGCAGTCGCAGCCGCAGCCGCAGCCGCGGCGGTCGCAAACGTCGGAGCAAACGCAAACGCAAACGCAGCCGCAAACGTCGGAGCAAACGCAGCCGCAAACGCAGCAAATAACTCATGCAACCAATTTTTTATACACAATTTAACCAATGTATAAAAATCAGAAATTTCAAGCCTTGCTGTTGAAATATTTAAACAATCCATTTGTCGCGTCGTACCATACTTGATAGTATCCCGACGTGGCACTCACGACGGCGGCCTGAGCGCCGATGATAATTTCATTGGACTTGTACGAAACGTCGACGTTTGCATCTTTGGCCACAATTGATCCCAGCGCGGCATCCGAGGCGCCGCCCACTCCCATGAGCAATTGACCATCAGTCGCCGACGAAAAATCGATTCCCGTGCCGCCGTTATCTTGTGCCAGCGTTCCAATTGATGAAGCGGCTGTGATACGACCTTGAGCATCGACCGTGATGGTAGCGCTGTTGTAAGAACCAGCCGTGACAGCGGTATTATCCAGATTTAATGTGACCGTGTCGGTCGCAGCCGCAACTGAAGTCAATCCGGTACCCCCCGCGATCGTCAGCGTCTCCCCATTCAAAATCGTTTGGCTAACGCTACCGCTGTCACCGGTGGCGTTGAAGCTCGACATCGTACCTTCTGCCCCCGTGGCGGCTGCTGTGATACGACCTTGAGCATCGACCGTGATGTTAGCGCTGTTGTAAGCACCAGCCGTGACAGTGGTGTCTGCAAGAGCGGGTGCCGCGTCGCTCCTCATGTAAGTCGTTGCTGTGCCATTTATCGGCGTCGGTCCCACCTTGACCGACGGATTTCCAGGGGTATTCCCTCCTCCAGATGAGCCATCTCGGCCCGGTGGCCCGCGTGGACCTTCTTGTCTGTTTCGTTCGGGTAAATAATATCTTCTGCGCATGGTTTGTTTTTATTTAGATGCTTTGTTTTATTTTAAATATCAATGGAACAATGTCCATTGACCAACGTCTTCAATTCGACAAGAGATACATCGGACGACCATCCATCTCTTTTGCGTGCCATGACAGCAGAAAATTTTGCTTCCATGTCTGAAAAATATTTTGCGTGCCCTCGCGAACGGAAAGGCCGCCTCAACCCAAAGAGGTACGAGACCCATTTTCCAATCGCAAGGACGTCGCAATTTTTAACCCATTTGCTTCGCGATGTGTGATACAAAGTCGAAACTAAAAAGTGACCGAGATCGTGAATGGGATTGAATATGCTGCATTCGTGATTGAGCGCAATGCGTGCGGTGTTGGTCTCATTGTTCGCACTTGATTTTCCATAGTCAACAATGATTGGTTTTCTATGCCGATCAAGAATGATATTTCCCGGCACCAAATCGTTGTGAATTAGTCCAACCAAACTTTGAGCACGTTGAATTATTTCTATAATTTGAAGGACGACGCTGCGGAAAAATGACATACGAAAAGTGCGATCGTACAAGTAATCGAGCAGTGTTTCGCCCTGAACAAAATCCTTGATCAATTCTCCATCGCGAAATCCTCTCGTTTTGACGAATCCCTCGGCACATTTATTTATTGTCATTCCAATTCGATATTCGTTCCTCAATTCGTCTTTGTTTTTTGAAGATTTGAAAAGCACCTTCCCGTTCGCGGGAGCTCCCGCGTCGAGTTTGAGAATCACTCGTGAATTTTTCAAAAACACCGACTTTTCCTCGTTGCCCTCTTTGCCCTCGTTGCCCTCGTTGTCCTTGCGTGTCATCCACTGCGATGTTTCGTGTTTGAACACGTCATCTCGGTGCAACAATTTGGCTGGAATGGGACCGCGAACCAAAGCGACACGGTCCAACGTGTTTTTCATGTAATCAAAAATCCCTTTTTTTGATAAGCGTTGGGTGTAAAATCGCCGCGCCGCCGTGACAATCTTTTTACATTCCGCATCGTGTGATCGCGCCCATTCAATTTTTGCAACGAGGTCCGACATGTCGGACCGAACGGAAATGAAATGTTTTCCGGCCTTGATGTGGGGAGAAATGAAACTTTTCCACTCCGAGTCGACAATGAAAATCAACGATCCGCTGCCCAACTCGGCTCCCAATCGATACGCGCTAGAGTGGCCCTCGACATGAATTAAATATTTCCATTTGGTTTGATCTTCCCAAGGAATGGGACTGACCGTTTCAACTCCCCGCGGAAAATCAAATTGTGAATCTCGATGTTTTCGAATTCTTCGGTTCCATTTTGTAATTCCGGCGTCCAGATGACGGGGAAATTTTTTCGCCAATTCATGGAGTCGAATGCGTTGATTGTTGGTCTCCGAACTCCCAAGCCCTGTCGAACTACCTCGCCAAAATCCGATGTTTTTCTTATTTTTCCACATCACTTTTTTTTGCGGTGAATAATCATTCGCCGCCCTTTCAAAAAAACAATTCTCGCGAGATCTTACGCGAATCCAATCATCAACAGTTGGAAACAAAATATCACCGTGGTGGTCGGTTCGACTTTGCGAAAAGATCGGCGTCATGCCACCGGGCCCGGGTGGGCGGGCCAATTTTTTGTTTCGAGTGCCGTGCAAATGAAAATATGGCTCCATTTGCCCACACTTGCTCAGAATGGGGAAATCTCGTTTGTTTATAAAAAAATCGACGTTTGGCAGTTTTCGAGCGGAACAAAGCTGCAATAGCATGTCCCAAATGACCGCGATGTTTGTGTCATTTTCAACCGGTGGATATTCACAGCGAATCAAACCATCGTTGAAATACCAGCGTTGATGAAAACCGTTAATTTTTCTGGGATTAAAACGACGATTGTCCAATTTGGACGCCTTTTCCGCCAATCGTTTGCACTGGATGGCTTGTCTGTCGTTCAAAATATCATTTTTGTAATTGACATTCGTGAATGGTAGAAAGCAAGCTAGCTCGTTGGAAACAATTTTGACATAAATCCCCTTCTTAAAGTTGTGAAAAATGTGGTCGAATGTTTCATATATGGGATCCACATCTCGGCTTTTTGCCTTGTAGATTTCAGCGATTTCGCCTTTCCATTTGGACCGTCCTCTTTGCGGCTGTCGCGGATTTGGAGGCACCGGCGCGCCAATCCGGGAATAAAATTGATCCGTGTCGCCGGCGCAAAACATTGCATATTTCAAAAATTTGTATCGCTCATTTTTGCAATTTACGCCATTACCTCGAGCTTTGTTGCGCTTTGCCGCGGAGTCAAAAGTTCGAGGTTTCATGTTGTTGATTTTGTTGTACAACGACTATATTTCAAAGACAAATCGTTTTTGTATTTGAAATCGCTCACATTGGTTACATTGGTTACATTGGTTACATTGGTTACATTGGTTACATTGGTTACATTGGTTACATTGGTTACAATGAAGAACAGTAGGGCAAATGCCTAGCCATCCAACGAGGAACTTTGGAACATTCCATGCCGATTTCATCGGCAATTTTGGAGTTTGTTTTTTCGACCACTGCCGCTGCAAAGTTATTGAAATCCATTTGGTTGACGATGCTGGCCGCAAAACCAGGCTCCGAAAAGCCAACTAATTTGGCTAGTTTGACAAGTATGGAACGCTCGGCATCTCCTCGACTACAATTCATTTTGGAAAATGAAATAGTGGGTTGGTTGGCAATTCTCAATGATTCAATAAGCAAGGGATTTTTGGAACCCAAGCCAATTTTTCCGGTTGCCTCAAACACGGTTTTCCCGGGCGGTATGATCACCTCGATGTCAATTCCCGAACACGAAATAAGTTCCCTCCAACTTTTTTCGTTTCTGAAAAATCCGCCCAAGCATTTGTGGCATTGGTGCTTAATTGAAAAAGATCCACCCAACGAGATTCTAACCGTTGTGCCTTCAGTTGAGCCCATTCCAACCTCAATTTCATTGGTTAAAACATTGACTGAATGATGCACAATTGACATGTTTTCCAAGCCGGAAATTGACGTGACGTGAGCCCCCGATGAAAAAATTCTCACGGGACTTGAACCTGTGCATCCGGAACAACTGCTAGCTGCTGGAAGGACATTAAGATCGGCAATAGATAAACCGACGGCGCCGAGAGCGGAAATCAAAATTTGGGGCAATGGCAATGCATCAACATAAACGTCAAATAATACTTGGTTTCCTTTGAGGTCACATGCGAGGCCGTTGCCTTTTCCTTCGCTGTTGTTTATGATATTATCCAAGTCCAATGCCATTTTTTTTTGGTCCCACGGCTGGATCCCAATTTGTCCAGCCATTTCTTTCCAGTGGCCATTAAAATAGTCCACGAGTTTCCCGACTAAATCCCGTTTTATCCGGCTTTTCCCCCTTGTAAAAAAATCAAGGGCTTTATCGATCCAACTCTCCTTTGCGTCCTGCGTGAAGTTTTCACGGGATCGATGCCAGAGACAAATTGCCGAAACAACTGCCAGAATTAGAAGACCAACGAAATTGCGTGCTTGATCGGTGGTCATTTAATTTATATTGGAAACATTTTCATATTTTGCAAAGTATGAAAATTAGTTGAGACTTTCCAAGTTTGGCGATTTGCCTCCTCAATCTCACGAATAGCATTGTTTAAAGCAAATCTTTGCCGATGGTTTCTATGACATCATTCATTGGACCTTCGATTTCCTTGGTCGCAGCATTTAATTTTTTGAGCAACTCCGCCGCCTCCGCCCCTGACTCTTCTGCCTTTAAAAGTTCCGTTTCGGCCTCGACCCCCGCAGTGAACTCTTTGCCCGTAATAAATTTGTTTATTGTGCTTGTAATTTCCTTTCCTTCTTTCAGCAAATCAGGTGATTTCAACAATGAATCATTGGCTTTTGCCAAATCTTCTTCGGCCGCGGTAAATTTTCCTTCTTTGAGATTTGATGCGGCCGAATCAAGATTCGTTTTAATTTTGTATCTTAGCCTCGTAATTTTCATTTTTTCAACCGCGCCCGTCAAAAACGTCGCTGCCTTGGTTGACACAACACCAACGGCATCAGCTGCATAAGGCAAAATGGCGATTACAAGGGGCGCCAGAATTTCAGCCATCATCAGATCGTAAATCTTGTTCACGAGATCCACCGGACTAACTGACGCTTTGCAAAGTGATTTGAACATATTTTGCCCTTTGCCCGGGTTCAAGGCCGATGCAATGGCACATGAAAAAAACCCGATCGTTATAAATACCAACGCAACCACCAATATGATCCGCACGACTGTTTCTTCGTAATCATGTGGTTCATCCGGGGACGTTTTTTCCTGACCACCACCTTTTTGGCCGCGACGAGGTTTTGATCGACGACAAGTTTTTCGAGGACATTTGTTAGGTTTCATGCTTTCTTTATTCCATTATTTAATTTGGCGGAGACACAATGTGCCACATGTCTTCGAAAATGCCTGCCTTGTGGGCACTCCACAGATTCCAAACCAAAAGTGATGTCAAAATGTATCGAAAGGATGGATGAGCGTTTTCAAAGCGCGACAAAACAAGGAGAAGAATGCACGAAATTGCTATCATAATAGAATGTTTGTAAATCGAATGTCGTTTTTTCATCGCGAGGAGGCGCGGTTTGAGATGGCTGTACAACTCCCACCCCCTGCTCGATTTTGAATTAGCTATTGTGTTAAGACACCCGGCTGGATCTTTGAAAACGAAAAGGTACATTAGAACATTTGGGGATAACGCAAAATTTCCCGCACCGTCCTGCAACGAAAAGATGCTCATGTCTCGAGAAGCATAAGACACTCCCTTGATCGTGAAAACCATCGGCACCATCGAATCCGCCGCCCACCCCGTTGGATATTTTTTTGGTTGACCCATGCTGGTGTCTCCTCCGACCAACGTGCAAACGGCATCTTTTCCCAAATTTATGCTGGCGACAACCGGTCGTATGTTACCCGATTTGTTAATTAATTGTACACTCGCCGCTTTTCCTATGAAAAATGTTTGCCACAAGGACGAGAAAGGCAGAAAGCCAATTCCATCCAACGTGCCAGTGGAATTTTTGCAATTTGAACTTACGGTCATCGAGGGTCCTGTGTACGTTGGATCGTTGTAGTCGCCGCCTTGGGTCAAACACGGCTCAATCGTTCCAAGGACTTTTTTTGTATTTTGTTCTGTGAAAAATGTCCATTGAGTGTTTGTCAAATATGAATTATGCAATTCATTCCATGCACCGGGCAATTTCGTGTCAGACAGGGTTGTCATGACGCAATAACTTGGCTTGTAATTGGACCCGGGTTTCCAATTGGAGTCGTGAATCATATTTTGATTAAGGAAAGCATCGTGCAACGTGATCAAGGTGGACCAAGTATTTCCCAATTGGAACCATCGGGGTGAAGCAGCATCCACGGGTTGGGTTTTCGTAGTGAATTTCATACAAACCGCAAATTTCCCTTCGCCTTGAGTTACAACGCTGTCACCTTCAGTGGGGACGTGAAACTCTTGCGGCAAGTGGGCGAGTGGACCGTAATTTTGGATGGCTTCTAAATTGTATTGTGGATTTATACTCGTCCCTTTCAGCAAAGGCCAATCGGACAAACCACCGGATTGGATTTTTTGCGCATCCATATTTTTCTTGGCGTCCTTGACGGCCGCAATGGCTTGTTGTAGATCGGATTGATCTGACTTCATAAGGTTATCAATCTGTAGTTGGAGGTCGCAACTGTTCGATGCATTCACTTTGGCCTTTTTGATGAGGGCGGCGCATGCCTTGGTATAGGCATTCGCCAAGCTGTTCAATTGAGAATTGTCAAATACGCTTTGTGACGAGGGAGCGGATTGAATCGCATCGAAGATTCCGGACGCTAGGGGCACGAGGGGAATCGACGATATTTTTTGTAAAACTTCCCGAGGAATGATTGCTCCGAGGGGAATGCTTTGGCATGTCAAAAATGCCAGCCATTGGAACGCGTTCAGTTTAAGAAAAAATGGAGATTTTTCTGTCATAAATTTAACGGTTTGCTTGATGCTTTTGAGAGCTTTGCCTTCGCTCGTCTTCGGTACTGGCTCTTCGGCGTCCTTATTTACTGTTTCGAATTCATCTTCAGTCTTTCGCAAAGCATCATGGCTTTCCGATTCTAGCTCGCCTCCCTCCTCGGCAGCAATGTCTGCCGCGTTTGACCCAGCGCTCGCGACGGATTCTGTTGTTGTTCCGGCAGCATCAACGCCCTCTGTTGAGTTTAAAAAGGATGCCGCATCCATGGCTTCCTTGGCTTCCTTGGCGGCGAGTGCCGCCTCATCACCCGCCGCCGCGGCTCCTTCCAATGCGACGGACGCGCCGCCTGTCGCGACGGCTGCCGCACCGGCAACCACAAGAGAAGCGGCGATGTTTAAAACCGCTTCAACCTCTTTGCTCTCCAATGCGGCGCCAATGCCTGGAAGTCCGACATCCTTGGCGAGTTCTCCCACCGTAACTAAAGTGCCAGCGACGGCTGCGCCAATCGTTCCATCGATTACGCCTTGCACCGCATCAAAAGGGCCTGATACCATCGCCAGCGGGCCTTCTTCCACATTCTTCAACGCAAGCTTTCCCAATGTTTTGCAGTTGTCCTTTCCTGATCCCGTCACTGCCGCCGTTAAACACACACCGGCGGCAGCGACTCCTTCGCCCGCTGCCGACACCGTCTTGGCAATTCCAACAGCAGTTTTGTCCACGCCGTTTGCAACTCCAATGGCGCCTTTCTCTATTCCGTGCCCTATTGCTTCAAATCCTTTGATAAAAAATGACATCGTGAGTTTGCTTTCTTATTTACCTTATTTAGATTATTTAGATTATTTGCCAATAATTAAATGACCGATGACCAAAGCAATGTAAGCAATGTAAGCAAGTTGGTCAAATTTATAGGTTCGAGCTCTTCGCTATTGATCTTAGTGGGACTGATTGTATTTTTGTTCGTTGTCGTCTTCGGTGGCAAAAAGAAATGTTATGTTGATGCTCACGGTTACAGCACACAGTGTTCAAACGATGAATGGTGTAGGGTGGAAGACAATGAGGTGGAAGGAACATGCAACAAACGAAACGGATGTTTGTATGATCCTTCTAAGGACACAGACGCCGGAAAAGCCTGCCAAACCGCGTTGACAGAGAAAGAATGCGGTTTAAGAAATTGCACCTACAAATCGGTTGAGGACGACAATGATTCAAGATGCGTCAATACATGTTGGGTTGACGACGGCAAAACGCCGTCAACGAAGGACATAAAATGCGTCGACCCCGAAAAGAAACCGCCTTGTTTGAAATGTGGAATGTTCGCTCCCAATTGTTCAGCGTGTTTGCCCTTGAAAATTTCGGACAAAACCATTCTAAATTATGCGAAGGAGCAACCCAGCAGTGGCTCTGCATTTAATTCGATTCTGGCAAATGACAATGTCTCGGAAGAAACTATAAGTTCTTCAGCATTGGCATTAACGAGCTGTCAGCCTGGATTTGGCAGTTGGGATGTTTCGTCTGGCTACGGTCAGGGTAACGCAAACAACGGATTATATTATGACTTTTCAAAGGGCAAAAATGTATTTGGACCGGGCGGTTCAGAATTGGGATCCGGCTTTCCGGAAGGTTTGGGTGGAAAATGTTTAAATTCGCAAAATCCCCGTCCAGGCATATTTGGTTTGAACGCGACGACGCCGTGTGATCTCACGGGAGAAAATTGTTTGCCGTGCATTTATGCCGATCCATATGCTAAGTATGGTAAGTGCATTGGATGGATGCAAACCAGGGATTGTTCGCCCGAGGGCGAACCCGACAAGGACCAGAACAAGAAATGCGACTTCCTTATAACAGACACCCCGAGACGACGATCATCCGGGTATTGTTTGTGTGGCGACCCCGATGATCCCACCACACATTTCAAGGCCAATAAGGTTTCCTGCGATGACAAAAAGAATTTCAAATGCAGAGATGTTTGCGATCTCGTCGCAGCGCAACGTGCTCAGCTAATCCCAACCAAAGCAACCGGCGCGTGTTTGAAAGATTCACTCTTATCGCCGCCCAATATGAAAACTCCGCAGTGCCAACCTCTAAATGTAAATCCGGCGACCCCCGGCGGGAATGTGTCGTGCAAAAAAGGTTTTGTGGATTGCCCGCCCAGCATTGCCATTTCCAAAGCCAGAACACATAACACGTCCAAACAAACCGGAATATGCATCAAAACTGATAAGGTCGACAAAGGTGACAAGGGTGACAAAGGTGACAAAGGTGACAAAGGTGACAAAGGTGACAAAGGTGACAAAGGTGAGGGATCGATAGGACCGATAGGAAGCATTCGCCAACCTTCTTTCGATTCAGACGACGCGCAATGTCTTCCTTTGACGGATCAAGGCGCATGCAATGCAAGACAAAAGTGTATTTGGTATGAGGGCGTTAAATGTGGTTGCAAAATGCCTCGGCAAAAGTGCACCGGTAAGTTGCAAACTTTGACGAGAAGAGCATCGACAACGCAAGATGCGGAATGCAATCTTATTTCCAATTGCAATAAGAATAATCCTTGCGGGCCGGGCCGTTGGTGCAACATTGATTTCCAGGACGACAAGGGTTTTTGCCAAAACAAAAAAAGTTGTGCAGGCACCATAATATCCGACGCCGAGGGCACTTACGATGACGGCAAATGGAACACTGACAAGAAATGCATCGTTGACGTTTACAATCTTCAATGGCAGGATTGCTGGGGCCCATTCAATGACACTCATTGTTCCAAGTTCGGCGCGGGATGGACAAATGCAGTTTCAACGCCCATCCCCCGCGCCAACGGGAAAAACCCGCTATGTATTTCCGGCAGAGACGATGCAAAATGTCCGGCAGGGAGCATTGCAATGTTGGGCGATGATGGCAAAAAAGTTGATCTTCCGGGAGACCATGTTGGAAATTGTTTTACCGGGACAAATTCAGACATGTGTTACAAAAAAGCATGAAATAAATAAAGAAGACCATAGTTAAAGAAGCATGAAATCGCAAACGGGAAAACGAGCAAATCAGTATAAGAATTTGAATCAGATATGTTTCTTCAAAAAAGTATCAACCGACACTTGTTGCGGGGCATGTCCGCGACAGTCCGACGTTGAAAAATACGAAGAAATTTACCGTCCGCCCGGATGGATCCCCGATCCGTGGAGCTCGTCACCCCAAGGGACCGGGCCGTGGATTAACGATAACCCATCCTGTGCTGTCAGCGGCCGAGGATGTGGGCCCGATGGACAATTTCGACCTCCCCCGTGACCATGGGGACATCGACAATTTTCATACTCAACGTATGAAAATAAGAAGGAATGGTTTACAAAAAAGCCCTTGAAATATAAACAATGGAAAAAATGGAAATGATAAGGAATTATTTAAGTAATGCAAGTAATGTAAGTAATGTAAGTAATGCAAGTAATATAATGCATTGGATTGCGGGATTGACTCTATTTTCGTACGTCGTCATCCTAACAGTACTCGTCATTCTTATGAAGTTTGGAAAAAATACTGTTGTCATGCACAAAGACTTTTGGGGGAATTTAAATGAAGCATCACATGCCAGGACGCTTATTATTGGTTGTGGTGCGTGTTTGGCATCAAGTTCGATCATCCTCGCAATTGCGTGGAACACGAGGAAAAAGTCTAACCAAGACAAGGAAGACAAGGAAGACAAGGAAGACAAGGAAGACACTTTTCCTTGGGTCGCCTCAATGTTTGCCGCTATGTTGGTGGTCATCTTAACGGTGTTGGCGACACACCTATTGTTGGCAAAAGATGAACGTCGTGTCTACCTCGTCGCCGAGAAGATTATTATTCAGGCGGTAGAGCAAGGCAAAAGTTTTTCACAATATTATGCCGAAAATGTGCAACATCCAAAAGACGTTGATTTTGATCCAAATGAGATGGTCTCTGCCGAGGCAGCTCAACAACGTACCCTCGAAAAGGGAAACCGCATTCAACAAAAAAGCATGCGAGATTGGGCAAGAGAAAACCCTACAAAGAGTTATCGTGATTACATTTTAGAAAATGAAAACAGAGAAGCACGCCCGTTTCGTGCGGAAGACGTTAAAGCCGACGGTTCCATTGTAAATGATTTCTGGGGTGATGGCACAAGTTTTCGTAAATTGTGGCAGTCTCGTGATCAGTTTGAAGAGTTTAATCCAAGAAACGCTCGTCTTCACGCACAACGGTGGGAAGAGGTTCATGGTAGAAAAAACGCTTCACGGGCAGAATCAAAACGTGCCGACTCACCTGCTCTAACCGAAAACGAAATGAGAGATTTAAGGACTACTTTAGGAGACGATCATCTGAAATAACCGCGCGCGAAGCGAGAGCAAAAAGTTGAGCTAAAAAGTAAAGACTGATTAAATAAAAGTAAGAAAATATGCCCGACTCCAATCTCAAAAGCAATCTTCAATCAGCCGCGGGGGCAATTGAGGCGGCTGCGGCGGCCGGTCCGTCCTTGACCTGGTCAGAATACAAGGCACAAAAACCCACGGGTGGTGCCACCGTGACTTTAACCGAGGCAGATTTTAATCAGGGCACTCTGCGCATCACAACGGGAAATGTCGTATTCCGGATAACTTCTGACATAATCATCCAACCGGGTTCGGCTCCTGATTTTTTCCCGGTTGAATCAACGGAGTTCCCTTTTCCACCCTACCAGTTGGGTTGGTTTGCTGGAATAACGGTCGAAACCGACCAAGGCGTTGTCATTGATCTCAACGGTTATTGCATAAAGCAAAGTGACTTGTTTGCCCTCCAACAACGATTCTACGCCATCATCGAGTTGGGCGACCAACCGTTCCTCGAGAATCAGGGACCTTCTCAGTTTGGTCCGCTCGTGCCATGTTCAAACGTGACGATACGGAACGGGATCCTCGGGACTTCGTCGCACCACGGAATCCATTCGCCCGGCGGTGCCACGAATATTCTGTTGGAAAATTTACAAATTCAAAATTTCGAGGTGGCCGGTATCCATTTGAACGGGTGCAAGTCGACCGTAATTTCCTCCTGTTCTCTAGGACCGGCCCGACGCGACGTCCCGGTCTTGGGGACCTATTCGCAGTGTCGGTTCATTCGGTCATGGGTGGCCGCCATCGATCAAACCGCCGTATTGCCGTTCTTGGACGGCGCAATCACCGGAGCCGAAGTTTTGGCAGATCTGGACAATGTGTTGGCAACAGCTTACAACAATGTATCCCTCGGTCGGTCAGTGAATTTCCGTGCGCCTGAATGCAATTTCCTGACGGGCAGCGGCACTCCCATCGGTTCCGCCTACGGTTTGGTGTTGAATAAGAAGGGTGTTGCAGTCAATGGATTTTTGATGACGGCGCCCGGGGCCGCGGATGCCGCGTCAAACCTTGTTGTGGAAAATGTAACCATCATCGACATTGTTTCCTCCTCCCTTGAAGTCGTTGGTGTGAGCAATCCTGTCGGATCTGACGATGGATCTTACGGAGGCGGTGGCGGTTTCCTCGTGGGACCGGTCGGCGATGTCTTCCGGATCGATGATCTCACGTGTCCTGGAATTACAACATCGACCCCTGATTTGTCGGTCGATCCCGTCGTCATCCGAACAACAACTGCCAAAGTTGGAGTTTACAAAAGCACGGCCTTGTCGAATGCCCAGTTGTTTGTTAATCTCAGGGGAAATCCACAGAACAAAGGCACCGCAAATATTCCAACCGACCCGGCGTCGGGTATCATGGGATGGGCCTTGTCCGGGGACAAAACCTTCGGAACTCAAGATATTGCGGCGGTCTTAACAACCCCTCCAACGAACAATTTGTACAGAATATACAATGGCGATTCCATGGCCCATTCGCTAAAGGGAAACGTTGGCCTCTTTGTGCAAGGTGTCCAAGATGCTTCGTTTGAAAACGTCGACGTCGAAAAGGTGCATCAAACGGGAATTGGGGCGAAGGGCACGACGGCCGATTATCCGCCGCCCAATCACACCAGTCATCCGACTCAAAATTTGCCATGGTACCAAGGTTCATCTTGTCGAGGAATCGTCGTTGCAAGCTCCTCACAGATTGATTTTTCCGGCTGTTCCATATCCGATATGTTGAGCTTTTCTTCCTCCACGACTGGAGTTGATGTCATGGGTGAATCGAGCGACATCTCGACGACAAATTTGACGGTCAAAAGATTGCAAGGTTGCTCGCGCCCCCAAAGTCTGCCAAACCTACCCGGGGTGTGTTGCCCGTTTGTGGCGCGCGCGACGACGTCTCAAACCACCCTCACATCATCGGGCAAGTGCCCCGTTAGAATCTTCAAAACATGAATCATTTTTTGCGGACCGATTTCAAGCGGCATCGACCTGTCGCAGAACTGCGACGTTGGTCAGATCTGCACGGCTTGCGTTTTTTCTTTCGGGGTGATTTCAGACGGCATCGGCCTGTAACAGAACTGCGACGTTGGTCAGATCTACACGGCTTGCGTTTTTTCTTTCGGGGTGATTTCAGACGGCATCGACCTGTCGCAGAACTGCGACGTTGGTCAGATCTGCACGGCTTGCGTTTTTTCTTTCGGGGGGACGACTTTTTCCCAGGCGATGGCTTACGTTTTTTCTTTCGAGGCGACGACTTTTTCCTGGGCGACGACTTTTTCCTAGGCGACGACTTTTTCCTAGGCGACGACTTTTTCCTAGGCGACGGCTTGCGTTTTTGTCTATTTTTTATGTATTCTTCCATTATTTCCAGAGATACATCTGAATGGGGTGTTGGACCATAACCATCATGACTTGGATGTTTTCCCATAGTTTCCCATTCTATCCGGCTAATTCGTTCCCCGGGTGGAGCAGTGTCCCCGAATAACTCTTGGGTTTCAATCCATCGTTCTTCATCGTCCCTCCGGTCTAGACCATGTTTAAAAATGCTTTTTTTGCCTTCAAGCGATTTGAGCCATTGTTCGGTCATTTATTGTTGAATTTTAAATTATTAATAGTAGGAACTTTTGTTTTGTATTTTTATACCACGGTGACGTATAAAAATGTGCAAATGTTTATGTCTTTGTTCAATTGATTCATTGTTTCATTGTTTCCTTGTCAAGTATGTGTAAGGCCCGTCTCCGCATAGCTCGACCGATGAGCGCAAGGGTTCTGTCTCGAGGGGCTTTTCCCGTTGCTTTCCGTGGACCAGCCAGAAAAATTCCCCGGGCTTCTCCGCATGCACGCGAAACGCGCCACCGGCGTCGACATCATCGGTGAAAAATCGGTTGAATGACCCTCGGGCCGTGATCTGGATCGTCCAATCGCAACCCACCAGCGCCGCGTATTCGGGTAATTTAATTTCAACAACGCACTTTTCCTCGTCGTGTGCCACGGCTTGTCCGCGATAATAGAGACCATTCTCAGGTCCTTCGAGGCACGCGTGAACTAAATATCTATCCGCGTGCTTCGGGTGGTCCAAGACGAAAGATTTCGCTGCATTGTACGACACTTCGCCCGTTGTCGTGTTGTATTCGAGCGACCTGCCGGCACTGGCTCCCGTGAGTGGTCGCACGTCATTATTGATGTACGTCGCGTTCGACGCCAGACCGAACATGTTGAATGCAGCGGCAGAGGGCTTGGAGCCTAGCACAAGCACGTCGTCTGGAATGTTGGTTATATTCACTCCTATGACGGTGGAAAATTCTCCAGTGGCACCGGCTGAACCCGTAAGATATCCCATCGTGATATGACCCTGGCCCGGAGCATCGGCGAAGTTGGAAAATGCTCCCATTGAAATACCGAGGGCGGCCTGGTTCGTCTGGGCCGCGAACGCGCCGATCGCGATCGAGCCGAATTGCTGTTGATATTTCCCGGCGGAGGAACCGATCGCGACTGCCGCACCCTCCAACCCGCCGGCATTTAATCCTTGTCGAATCTCTCCTGCCTCTCCTCCGATTGCGACACATAATTGTTCTTGATCCAGGAGGCCCGCTTCGAACCCGATGGCGATCGCGCGCGCTTGCTGGCTGTTGTTGCCCGCCTGAAACCCGATGGCGACGGCCTGGCCGGTGGCACCACCGGCGGTGATGCCCTGGTCGAATTGTCCAGCCTGATACCCGAGGGCGACGGAATAAACCTGTTGTTCATCCCGACCGGCTTCTCGGCCGACGGCGACGGCAAAATTCGCCTGCCCGCTTCGCGCTGCCTGTAGTCCGATGGCGACGGCTCCTTGGGACTGCAGAGATTCTCCAGCACCCGAGCCGATGGCGACGGCGTTGGTTTCTTGACTTGTCGCTCCCGCGCTCGCTCCAATCGCGACGGCGTAATTTCCCTGATTAGAATGTCCAGGACCGACGCCGCCGTCGGTTTCGGACCCAATCGCGACAGCCCCAATCCCTTGCGTGTTACGACCTGCTCCCCGTCCGACGGCGACGGAGAACTCTCCCTGCGTGGTCTGACCCGCGGCCCACCCGACGGCGACGGAGTACTGTCCCTGCGCATCAACGCCCGCCCCACAGCCAACAGCGATGGCGCACAGTCCCTGATTATTTGATCCGGCGCCATTGACACCGACGTTTGCACCTCCTATCGCAACGGCGGCAATGCCTTGCGCCGTCCGACCGGCCAACCTCCCCATTGCGATAGCACCTTCGCTTTGCTGTATTTTCCCACACTCAAGGCCGATGGCGATTGCGGATGTTCCCTGACCCGAAACGCCGGTCACACCTAGACCAGCTTGGTATCCCAAGGCGATGGCCCAATCTCCTTGCCGAAATTTTCCGGCCTCATACCCCACGGCTATCGCGTACTCTCCCTGTCCACCTGCTGGCACACCATTCTCCCCTAGAGCCGCATTGTAGCCGAGCGCGACCGCCCACTCGCCTTGATCATAGCGGCCCGTCAAATAACCTATCGCGACGGTAAAAGGGTGTTGTTCTTCGGAGCCGGCTAAATTTCCGATAGCGATGGCGCTACCTTGACCCCCACCTGCCAACCCTTGGTTCAGATAACCTGCGTACGTCCCAATGGCCACAGAGTCAACCCCCTGAGATGTCAGACCGCTCTGGTACCCGATCGCAATCGCTTGGTTGCCCTGAGCTGTACCTCCGCTTTGATACCCCACGGCAACTGCGCGTTCGCCCTGCACCCCCTCTCCTGTCTCGAACCCCACAGCGACGGCGCCTCTTTGTTGTCCTATATGCCCAGCCTCCCATCCGATGGCCACTGCTTCTTGGGCTTGCCGGCCCGTTGATGCGTCTGACGTGTTTGCGCCCACCGTTCCGCCCGCCTGGTACTGTCCCGCCCCGCAACCAATATGAACTCGTTTGTGGTCATGTCCGTTCGCCCCGGCGTTTCCGCCGCCTTGTCTCCATCCCATTTGGGGGCCACCAAGGGCGGATTGTGCACCATCGTCCCAATACAAATACTCGGCGTAACAATCGCCCTGGTCCAGATCGGCTGGGATATCCTCGATGGGTTTGAGGGCGTTATATTTTATCTCTTTGGTACACGGGTTGTATGCCAGGGCGAACCCACCCCCGCAATTTCGCACGGGATTGACGAAGAACCCCGTTACGCCGAGCCCCGGCGCGGGCATGGCCCCGTCGTTTTGGTTATTAATACAAGCACGCTCACCTACGCTCGCGCCCAAGACCGTCGGCACGGGAAATACCTCTGTGCCGCCGGCTTTCTCCACGCCCGCGACGGCCTGGAGGGGGCCCCAGTCGGTCTGCGCCCAGGTTTGGTTTTTGGGATCGCCCGAGTTGATGATGATCGAGCTGCTCGGCTGCGCCTCCAGGGTGTTTGCAATGGTGGTGAAGGGGGTCCTCACGGCCATTGAACACCCGGCTTGGCGACCTATCGCGATGGCTTGTTGTCCTTGATTTGTTTGCCCCGCCTCCGATCCAATCGCCAAACCATAATAACCCTGGTCATTCCGCCCAGCGGACCGGCCGACGGCTATCCCTTGGTATCGCTGGCCTGAGTATCCCGCCCGGGTGCCAATGGCTATCGCCAAACCGGCCTGGGCCACGGACACGGCCGGATTTGTCGGCGGGGATAACGCTATGACTTGGCCCTGCACCGAGTTTCCGCATTCGGCGCCGATCGCGAGAGACCCGGTGTGCTGGGTCCTTTCACCCGCCTTGTATCCCAGGGCGACGGCTTCTTCTCCTTGATCCCGGCTCCCCGCATCAAATCCCAGGGCGGTGGCGAATGCGAGCTGATCCGTCCTTCCCGCATGGCGCCCTATTGCGATGTTGCCGCCCAAACTTGTGGCAACGGGAACGCCGGTGTTTATTTCTTGCGCACCATATCCTATCGCGATCGCCTCGGCGGACTGATGGCTTTGCCCGGCTTGGTGGCCTATGGCAATGGCTCTGCCGGGGCTCGTACCCGCGACCGTACCACCGCGTCCCTGATTCGTGTGCCCCGCATTCCCACCAATCGCGATGCTTCCCGATGATTGATCTACCATGGCCGCATTTTGTCCAATCGCGACGCATTGTCCGCTCGGTCCAGCGCCAACTCGAAGGCCCTGCGCGCTTCGACCCGCAAGGTCTCCAATAGCAATGTTGAATGATTCCTGTGCACTTTGACCCGCCTGGTATCCCACGGCGATGCTGTTCGCGCCTTGCTGTGTCTGAGCCGCCTCGTTTCCAATTGCGATGCTTCGCGCATCGGCGACGGCTGAGCTGGCGACATTGTCCCATCCCTGTCGATACTCCGCTGCCGAACCGCCAACGGCGATATTGTAGTCCGACATGCCCACATTTCCGGCCTTGAAACCCACCGCAACGGATTGTTGGCCCGCTCGCGTCCCAGCGGTGCCAGCGATGGTTTGGAACTGTCCCGCACCGCAACCAAGGTGAACGCGACCGCGATCGGGATTCGCAGCGCCGTCCTGGGGGCCTCCTCCGACTTTCCATCCCGGATCGCCCGCGTGGGCCGTTCCGAGTCCGTCGTCCCAATACAAGTATTCAGAATAACAGTCAGCACCCTGCAAGTCGAAGTCAGCAAGGTGGTCGGTCAATTTGCTCGCGTTGTATTTGATTTCTTTCGTGCATGGATTGTAGCTCATGACAAATCCACCCGAACAATTCCGAACAGGGTTGACAAAGAAGCCCGTCGCCTGGGCGCCCGGCAGGGGCATGTTATCGTTGTTGCCTTGGTTGTTGACGCACGCGGCCGCCGCTGCAGACGCTCCCGCATTCGGCGGTGGGAACGCCTCGTTGGCGTTCACCCTGATGGTCGCCGCATTATTGGAACCAGGCTGAATCAAAACGATTACACTTGCGGCGGTATATCCCGTGCCGCAGTCCGTGATCGTCACCCCGGTCACTCCACCACCGCCGTCGACGGACGTGATGTTCACGACCATGCCGCTTCCAGGCCCGCTTCCAGGCGCCGCCGTGCTTGTCGTCGCACTTCCCACGACGTAATCAGCACCGGGAGTTTGGATGGAGGCCACGTTGCAAAAGTTGCTGGAACCGGCGATCGCCTGCAGGGGGCCGTGATCGGTTGTTGCATTCACTCCCGCATTCTTCGGATCCCCCGAATTCAACACGATAGAATTGACAATCTGAAACTGCTCACCGGCTGGAAACACTGCGACGCCGTCAGAGCCTGTCCGCGCTGGGTGCGATTGCCCCGCTTCGTAGCCCACGGCGATGCTGTTGGCGCCTTGCTGTGTCGAAGAGCAAGAACTGCCGATCGCGACACATGAACCCGCCCCCCCCGCTGCCGCAATCCCTTGTTGCGTGTGGCCGCAAAAATGTCCAATCGCGACGCTCAACGTCTGCTGCGAAAACTGACCCGCTCCGTTCACGTTGCCACCGCTCCGAGAACCTATCGCGATGCAATTCGTTCCTTGGTCGACCTGGCCAGCCCGGTCGCCGACCGCGATTGACCCCGTGCCTTGCACCGACCCTCCTGCCCCGTATCCGATCGCGATTCCTAACTCTCCCTGTGTAGTTCTCCCAGCAAGGCGTCCGATCGCGATTCCAAACTGTTGCTGACCGATTTGGCCCGCTTGGGAACCAACCGCGACGCTTTCGGCTGCCTGCCCGGACGTACCCGCTTGGGCACCAAGCGCGACCGATAGGGTGCCTTGCGCGCTTTGACCTGCCTCGAAACCCACAGCAACGCTGTCTTCACTTTGGACACTTTGACCTGCCCTGTGGCCAATGGCGACCGCGCGCTGTGATTGAATCGTCGAGCCCGCGAGGGATCCCACCGCGACGGCGAACCCGCCTTGGTTCAGTGCACCAGCATTCTCGCCAATCGCGGTCGCATTATCTGACATGGCAATGTTACCGGCATTAAAGCCCACTGCAACGGTCCGTTGCCCCGCGCGCGTTCCGGGGTTACCGGCTGCCTGATACTGCCCCGCGCCGCAGCCGATGTGAACGCGGCCTCGATCGGGGTTAACGTTGGGGTCCACGGGCCCTCCTCCGACTTTCCATCCCGGATCGCCCGCGTAGGCCGTCCCGAGTCCGTCGTCCCAGTACAGATACTCAGAGTAACAGTCTCCGTCGTCCAAATCAGGAAGGTTCCCGATCGCTTTGCTTGCATTGTACTTGATTTCTTTCGTGCAGGGATCGTAAGCCATAACGAAGCCGCCGCCCACGTTGCGAACGGGATTCACGAAAAATCCCGTGACAGGCTGGCCCGCGCTGGTTGGCATGTCAACCTGGTTTCCTTGGTTCCGAATGCACGCGATTTCGGCGGCGGAAGCGCCCGCGGCGGGTGCAGGGAAAATTTCTCGATCGTTCAGCAAGAGCACTGCGTCGTTGTTGCCACCCGTCACCGTGACGGTGTCGCCGGCGGCGTAGCCCGAACCGCAGCTGACAATTCCGAACGTTATAATGTCGTTAAGGGGGGCGGCGCCGACAGCCATAATATTAATTACGAATCCGTGACCAGCCCCGGCAGTCGTCGTCGTAGCCACGCCAATCGCGTACCCGCTTCCTGCGGCATTGATGGTTGCGCCGCACGCGGACGAACTTCCCGAAATCGCCTGCAGAGGTCCCCAGTCGCTTACTAGGACACCGGCGTTTTTCGGGTCACCCGCGTTGACGATGATGGAATTTGCTGATTGAGCGTCGAAGGTGCCCGCGGGAAATATGCCTGCTCGAGCGGGCATGTTGAAGCCCGCCTTGTGTCCCAGAGCAATGGAGTGAAACCCTTGTTGGGTCCTTCCTGCTTGTAGGCCAATGGCGAGGGCGAACTGTCTCTGCGCGTCTCTACCTGCGTTTGCACCGACTGCAATGCTTCCGATGTACTGGGTAGAAAGTGCGGCGTAATTTCCGATCGCGACATTCGAATCCTGAATGTCTCCAGCAACGGGAGTCTGATCGGGTGTGCCCAGCGCTCCTTGAAAAACGCGACCGGCGTTGTAACCGATGGCGACTGACCGGGGGTACATCCGATCCCACCCTGATTGGTAGCCTATTGCTATGTTTCCTCTGTTGTCATTCGCCCCGTGACCATTATCAAATCTCCCGAGCCCGAATTGTCCAGCCTCAAGGCCGATCGCGATGGTCAAATTCGCTGCACGAGCCCCTACTGCGGGCGCCGCGCTTGCACCTTCCTGTTCGCCGGCATTGCAGCCGATATGGACACGACCGTTGTCGGAGCCCGCCAAACCCGTCCCCCCAATTTTCCAACCAGGGTTTCCTGCGTATGTGGTCCCCAAACCATCGTCCCAATACAAATACTCTGAATAACAATCTCCCACATCCACATCTACAATGCCATCGGTCAATTTGCTCGCGTTGTATTTGATTTCTTTCGTGCATGGATTGTAGCTCATTACAAAACCACCCGAACAATTGCGAACGGGACTAGCAAAAAATCCAGTCACGAGTTCCCCCGGCAGAGGCATAGCATTACCATTTTTTTTTTGGTTATTGATGCACAAGGTTTCGCCGGCGCTTGCGCCAACCGCCGGACCCGGGAAATTTTCGGTATTAGTAATTACTAGCGTAGCAAAAGTAGAGGGCGGCACGGTGTGCCCTTGTTGGATGACATTTAACACAGATCCTACAGTGTAACCACTTCCGCATTGGAGCACCGCAAAATCTGTTATTGCGCCAGCATCGACCACCAAAATACGAATGACCATGCCCGATCCGGCTCCGGCGGTGACCACGGTCAAGGCGGTTCCGGTCGCATAACCTGTTCCACCAGCGGTCAACGATGCTCCGCACGCCAAATTGGTGCCGGCGATGGATTGGAGAGGACCCCAATCAGTTTCGGCAACGTTTTGGTTCATCGGATCTCCACAGTTAATAATTATTGAATTTGATGATTGATTCTCAATCGGTCCATCCGGAAATACAGGGGTGCCTGGCGCGGCCGGACGAGGTGACATACTACAGCCTGCCATGTGGCCCAGGGCCAAGGCGTGGAATCCCTGGTTTGTTTGGCCACACTGACTCCCAATTGCAACGGAATGGCTTCCCTGCCCGGAACGTCCACATGCTCCACCAACGGCCACCGATCCCAAGGATTGTTGGTGTCGTCCCGCCACATTTCCTATCGCCACGGTGCTATCCAAGTTGGTGGAGTTCGGATATAAAGCCGAGGTAATTGTTCCAACCGTTCCCTGCCCGCTGTAACCCGCCTCAAATCCTATCGAAACGCCTCGTGGAAAATTGTTCACATAGCCGGCTCGATATCCGATTGCCACATTTGCCGTGCCGGGGTTTGCATAGGGATTACTTGCGGGGGGGGCGGGAGGAGTGAACGATGGATTTGTACCCCATCCAAAGCTTACCGTCCCGGCTTCATAGCCAAGGGCGATTGTTAAATTGTTTGCTCGAATGCCAACGACGGCTCCCGTGAGAGCTCCCGTCGTTGGATCAACGGATGTGGCTTCCCTATATCTCGCTGCCCCGCAGCCGAAATGCACCCGACCATAATCGTGCGTCTGAAAGCCCGCGGGGCCACCTCCCACCCTCCAACCTTCGGTCAAGGGGTCTGCACCTTCACCATCGTCCCAGTATAAATACTCCGAATAACAATCGCCAATTCCTATGTCAGGCGGAACTTGTTGGTACTGGTAGCTTATCTCTTTGGTCGTGGGGTCGTAGCTTAATTGGTAATTTTTATTAATCTGTCTAATGGGACTTACGAAAAAACCCGATACCGGGCTGCGAACGGTGGGATCGGCGACAGCATCGAACCCAACCTCTCCGATCTGCGACAGTGCTTGAAGAGGCAACGCATTGCCAGACATCAACGCGGATGCCACCGTGTTGCGGATGATTATGCGGTATCCACCGGCAGAAACGGGATAATCTTCAACGGACCCGTCCTGATGCTGAATTGTTATGTCAACCCCCGGCGTGACAGCACTAACGCGGTCCCCGGCTTGGACGACATCTTGACCCGACGAAATATTATAAATTGAAACGACGGCAGCAAACTGGTCACTGGTAACGGGCAGGTGGGCGCTATCCCAGTCGAATACCCCGCCGGGACCTTGCGAACCAGCAGCTGTAAACATTACATAATTGAAATTCAAATCAACGTTGGCATTCGCATCACCCAGGGCTGCATTCAAAATGATACTTGACGCTGGCTGCTGATTCGCCTCATAACCCACTTGAATATTATTCACGGCCGCATCACCCACGACACTGGTAGGTGGACAATCCGTATTGTAATTCCCGGCCAGAGTTCCCACAGCGGTCGCATTGGCACCCTGCCCCGAGTAGGCAGCACACCGCCCTATCGCCCGACCTTCAACGCCTTGGGCCGTGAAGCCGGCATCGGCACCAATGGCAATGGCCTGCTCTCCCTGTACGGTATGGCCTGCTCGATGTCCCACTGCCACGGCGTTGCCCGCGTTGCCCGGGGTCTGACCCTGGGAGAAGCGACCGGCCTCGCAACCCACAGACACGGAATACTGACCTTGGCTAACTTGTCCCAGGAAGGCGCCCGCAGCGGCTCCGGCCGACGGGATCGCCTCCGCCGTGCTGATTCCCGATCCCACCGATACGGCTCCAACGCCTTGGTCTGTAACTCCGGACATGACTCCTATTGCCACTGAGCGACCATTACCAACACCCCCGCCTCCTTGGCCGCAGTGACCCGCGCCACGCCCCACGGCTACGCAACCGGGGCCTTGCTGGGATTCCTGACCCGCGACATCGTCACCGCCCGCGCCGCACCCGATATGCACTTTGAAGCTTCCCACAAGCCACTTTTGAGCCAGCGGCGACCAGTACAAATAATCCGAGTAGCAGTCGCCCGCGTTCAGTCGGTTGTGCTGCGGATAGGCTTCATACAAAATCTCCTTGTTGCTTGTGTCGTAAACCAAAAGGAAATTGCGTGGGCTTTGCCGCAAGGGGGCAACGAAAAATCCGCCCGTCGTGGTCGGGGCACCCCCGACGTTTGGAAGAGCCGGTGACGGGTCAACCACCGGTTGCGGATTTCCCAAAACAACCTGTGTAACAGGACCAACGGTCAAATCAATGGGCGCGCCGTTGGGACCGCAGATTGTTATGCTGGTCACATCCGCACCTGGTGGCGGGTCCCGACCGCAAACGTAGGTTCCAGCCGCAAACGCTCCACCAAAACCCGTCAAACTTTGAACTAACATACCAACGACGACATCGCCATCCGGCATGGTGTTCGGCACGGTGAAAGTAAATACTCCCGCGGCGTTGCCTGTGCCCACGGGCGATGTCGCAGCCAGCAGGGGGTTCAGGGTATTTAATGGCAAATCTGGGTTGCCGGTTAGGTAACCCCGGCCCGAAAGCACCACGCTGTTTTGGAATTGCCCGTGGGTCGCCAGCGCCGTGATGGCCGCACCGGTTCCGCTGGGCAACGTGCCGTTATCGGGAACTATTCCCAATCCCGCTGCCGCACCAATGGCAACCGCGTCGCGGCCTTGGCCGGTATAACCAGAAAAGGGACCCACCGCCGTCGCACGCCCACGTCCATCGCCCGTGCTGAATTGGGCTGAATTTACACCCACGGCCACGGCATTAATTCCCAATGTGCCATAGCCATCGGCTGCCTCTAAACCACCCATCGCTTGACACCCGAAGTGGACTGAAAAATCTGACATGTTGGATATGTCGTTTCCCCCGCCGATTAGCCAATCTCCCTGGACATTGTTCCAATAAAGATATTCCGACATGCAATTTCCATTGGGAATGCCTGGCGTATTCACATCGGAACAAACGATCTCTCCCGTGTTTTGGTTGTAATAAAGACCCCAGCGGTAATCTCCGGCCGGCGGGGCAAGCTGGTTGGAATAAGTTTGTTCTCGGATCGGTTTTACATAACATGCGTCGGCCCAAACGTCGCCGCCCCCCGGCACCACACCAGCGGCGCGGGGAAACAGAGGATGGCCCTGAACTAACAAAGCATCCGTGTTTAGACCACCCTGAACGGAACCATTTACAACTATCGTTCGTTCCAGTTGTTCCAACGCGGAAGATCCAGCAAGGCCCAGTGCTGTAACTGTAACGGTTCCGCCCGTTCCGGCTGGCCCCGCGCCATTGGGATTTATAATCCCTGTCCACGGCAAATCACCCGCCACCAAACCGGATCCTGTTCCACATAGAATCGACAAAGATTGTATCACACCTCCTCCATCAACCACCAATTCAACCGAGATTGGAGTCAACAACGTCGCTGGAAGGCCGCCGGTTGACGTGGTCACGGTTGCTGTTCCATTTGAGTAATTGACTCCTTGCCCAACCAAGTTCAATTGAATACAACCGGAATCGCCAGTGCCGTTCCTGGTGGGTCGCTGGTTTGAATTGTCATTGTTTTGTAGTCCCGCTTGCTGACCCAACGCCACAGACAACTCTCCCTGGTTGTTGCTTCCTGCAAAACTGCCGATTGCCGTCGCTCCAAATCTTTGAGTTATCCGACCGGCACTAAACCCCACTGCCGTTGTTCCGCCCGTCTCTGCCAACGCGCCAACTGAACCCTGAGCAGAATGACCGGCGTAACTACCCACCGCAACGGAACATGCATTTTGACGCGATGTCACGGTCGACGGTCCCTGTCCTTGGGGGACGGAAACTCCGCCGGCCTCGCACCCAATGTGCACGCAGGTGGGACCCGCATCCGGAGGTGTCCCGTTTAATTGATCCGCCGTCGTGGATCCTGGCATCCAACGGGGAATCCCATTTGTTGGATCTGTTTCCCAATACAAATAATCGCTAAAGCACGCGCCGTCCGGCACATCGCCGGGCGGATTTCCAGGCGCCCCGCGCTGAATTACAGTGAATGTGATTGTTCGAATCTCGGCTTCAATCGGGCCACATTCAGCCTGAATGTAAACGGTGGAATCATAGCTTGCGCCTGGCAATCCATCACCCGCAACAGCCAAAGTGCAATTTGATTGAATCGTGCCGCACAAATAATTTCGACACCGAACGTAATTTGTGGTTCCAGAAATATTCGCCAGCAAAATCTCAACGCCTACTCGTGGTTCTCGATTCACGATCAGTTTTAACAAAGCTGTTTTGCCATCCGCCGGCTCGTTCCAAATGTAATTTTGAAGGATTCCACAATTTACAGAAGAGTCGTCTCCGAGACTCAAACTTCCGTTTTGGGTGAGCTGTCGTCCCGAACCAGCAACGGGATCGGGACAATCCACCAGCAAAAGATGATCCCTTGGCGGCCGAGGAACCGTGTCAGCCGTCGTTGCCAAGGGATCGCCTGGGGTGATTGTAGTTTCCGGCGCTATTATTGCGACACCATTTAACATGGCTCGCCAATCATACACGTGTAAATCCCACAACGGATTGTCATCGGTCAATGGCATCAAACGGGTATATTCTGAATTTGCTGATGCCGCGCTTGATTGTAACTGAGCCGCAAATCGTTCAATGTTGAATTTGTGTATGAAAAAATTGTTGCTTTCCGACATTCTTACTTTCTTTATTGAGAACAATTATTACTGTATAAATAGCCGGTGCAGTGTATATTAATAAAGTAAGTTTTGTAAAAGTAATGTAAAAGTAATGTAAAAGTTTTACAATAGAATCACGCGATCGACGCTCACGACGGCATTCCATAAAATGTCGGCGGTACGATGGAAATTTCAAAACATACACACATCTCTAACATTTTAAGAAATTGAGCAGCGCTTTTGAAGAAATCAAGACTGTCATCGCTTGAAAAATCGTCAAAATGGTGTTTTGGCGCGTGCGCAGATCGTGTTCGGTCGCGCACGGCAATTCTCGTTGAGAGCGGCAAACGGTGACGGTCCAAGGCGTCGGATGCCTTCAAATCACACAAAGTCTTTTCACAATTTCGCGAATTGAGCAGCATTGAGCAAAGTCTCAAAGAAAGAGTTATTGTAAAAGTATTGAGATTCTTCGACGTGAAGTTTTACAATAGAATTATATCACATTGTGTTCATCTAATTCCATTGAGATTCTTCGACGTGAAGTTTTACAATAGAATTGTATCACAATGAGATCATCTAATTTCATTGAGATTCTTCGACGTGAAGTTTTACAATAGAATTATATCACAATGAGATCATCTAATTCCATTGAGATTCTTCGACGCTCACGACGGCATTTTCTAAAAATGCGGGCGGTACGATGGAAATTTCAAAACATACACACATCTCAAACATTTTAAGAAATTGAGCAGCGCTTTTGAAGAAATCAAGACTGTCATCGCTTGAAAAATCGCCAAAATGGTGTTTTGGCGCGTGCGCAGATCGTGTTCGGTCGCGCACGGGAATTCTCGTTGAGAGCGTCAAACGGTGAAGGTCCAAGGCGTCGGATGCCTTAAAACCTCTCCAAGTCTTTTCACGATTTCGCGAATTGAGCAGCATTGAGCAAGACCTAAAAAGAAAGAGGCAATGATAAAATGCCCCTTTTCAAATGTCCACACTGTCCGCACCAATGCTCGCGGAAAAGCAATTTGTTGCGTCACATGAAAACGAAAAGATGTATCAACCACCAGAAACCATGTCTACGAATCTGCACGTGTCAATTTTGTGGCGCCAAAGTTCAAAGTCGAAGTTTAAAATCCCATCACCGTAGCCGGTCATGCACAAGTGAACAAATTCGAAAATTGAAGGCTGAAAATGAAAAATTGTCGGCCCAATTGAAGAGGAGCCAAGGCAACCAAGGCAACGTCGTGATCAATAACATTTACATAAATGGAATGGCGCCAACCAATTTGTCCAAGTTGCTCACGATCGATGCCGTGCGAGACGCATACAGCAAAAATGCGTTCAAACACGGCGGCAAGGGAGCCGCGTCCGTCGTTTTATCAATTTTGAACGAAGAGGAAGAAATTCGCTATGCCTGCACCGATCCCGCACGCTTAAAATTCAAATACAAAAATGAAAGGGGTGAAATCGTGTCGGACAGCCAGGCCTTAAAACTCTGGAATGCAAGCAAGACACCAATAAAAACGGTGACCGAAGAGATTTCGAAAGCTTGGATTGAACAAATGCCGACAATGGCATCCAGAATTATGAAGCACACCTTTCCAATCCGGGAGGCACAGGAAATTCCACCTCGAGGTTTTGTCTCCGGTCTGAAATCTGCAATCATTGATTGATTAAGTTGTGAGTTACATAGTTACATAGTTACATAGTTACATAGTTACATAGTTACATAGTTACATAGTTACATAGTTACATCAAAATGCAAAACCCTTTCCTTGACTCTTCATTTTTTTGGGGGTCGGCGCAAACCACTGCAACCGGCGGCGGCGGTTGTGTTTGATGGCGTGTCGTGGCAGCTGAAACCAATTTTTCAATCATGTCCATTAAATTCTCGTCTCGTCCATCGAGGTGCCTTTCACAATTCACAATCCTTGTGTCCCGTGGGGGCAACTCGATGACCTGAAAATTTTCGAGGTAGGGATGCAAATTGACGATCCATTTTTTTGATATTTGGACGTGGTACGGTTCACCCGACAAAATTTCTTCATAGAGCATCAACTGATTTCGAGCAATAGCAAAATAATAACCAGATCGGCAAATGCTTCGCTTCCAATCAACAAGAATCTTGTCACCGTTTGGAGTTTCAAAGATGACATCCAATCGCCCCCGAAGATTCGCGTTGTTTACCTCCATTTCAATCGCTGGCTTGCCGCAATATTGGAAAACTTTCCAGCGCTTGTTCTCACAATAACATTTGTAAAATTCGACGAAATGATCAAATTCTCGCGTCGTTGTTGTGTATTTCTCCAAGGCGCGGTCGAGGCTATTCGTTTGGACAGCTTTCAAAAAATGGGCAATCCTGGTGTGAAGTTTTACTCCGTTGTCCTTGTCATTTTCGGCGCGCAATGCTAACCTTTTTGCTTCGAACGTCACAGTACGGGTGTCATTGTTTTTCTTGGTGTGAGACATGGTTTGTTTCTAATTCAAACACATCATCGTTTAAATTGATGTGTAAATTCAGACCGTGGCAAACAAATATTTGGAAATATAAAAAGAAAAGAACAATGGTCGAATGTAAAAGAACGTTACTTGCGTACGTCGCATCGATGTTTGCAGCCGAACTTGTCGGAGCTATTTTTTTGGCGAAGTCACAATTGTTGAGGCCCACGGCGGGCTGTTCAGATGGCACCGTCCGAATGTTTGCGTTCCTTGCCCTCTGCGCGGCCTTGGTGGTGAATGGTACCAAATTGCATAACATTTTCAAGGGTGATTGCGAGTCCGAAACTGCCGTGACGCCCCAAACTCGGTGGACCAAGCAATTAACGCATGTGTGGTTGCCTGTGATATATCTGATATGCGGAAGTCTGCTAATCGTCATGTCGGAATCCAAAACGAATGACGAATTTGATCCCAAAACCTGCAATGAAAACGGGTGCCAATTGGTCTGCACCGACGAGGAAAAAGCGAGATTTCAAATGGGGGGCGTAGTTCTTCTGATGATCGCCGTTTTTCACATTGTGTTGATTTTGGTTCATGGATTCAAGGGCAACACCTCATTGATGACACCAACAGCTGCTCACTTCCAAAAATGGTCTTTGTTGGGTGGTGGGTGACATTAAATTGTCAATGTAACCAATGTAACCAATGTAACCAATGCAACCATCGATCGCTTGACACGACCAAACCAAACAAAAATGTTTGGTCGTCGACGAACGAGACGCGCAAAACGGTCACCCAATGTTGATAATACATAAATGAAAGACTTTCGTTGTTTCCATTTTGTTGCTGCATTTGCAATAACAGCAATCTATGATGTAATTCTGCGAAAATTTTCTGAACGCAAGTTTAAAATATTTGGAATCGAAAACATCAATTGGGTCGTTGCGCTGCGACCGTATTTTGAAAAACACACAATTCTCGCGGCTGCATTGATTGCCGGCATCGTCGGCGCTGTTGCATACTTTGCAATCGTTTTGACTATGCCGGATTCGTGCAAGAAAAACATGCCGTGTTATATAGTTTGGGTTGCAGTCATCAGTGCCTTAATTGGGATTCCAATGAGGTTCTCCGGATTGTTCCCGCATTTGAAGAAATTTTATTACGACCCATTGCCATTCACGACGGTATTCAGCGACGCTCTTTCGGGCGTGGTTGTCGGGGGGACAATGTTGGCACTACAGAAGTTACAGAAGTTACAGAAGTTACAGAAGTGACAGAAGTGACAGAAGTGACAACCGATGACGTGATGTCCGCGTGCAATTTTCATATTTTGTAAAGTATGAAAATAATGGGTTTAGATAACTGAAAAGTTCCAATTCAAGATTCCAAATAGATTTTTGCAAATGGAATAATGCCAATCGCGACGTTCTGAGGTTTTCAAAATGGAAAATTCTGAAGGATCGCACTCGAATTTGTGTCTACGCAAAAGTTGGAACAGAACGTATTGGGTGTTGATAAAATTTTTGCGGCTGTCTTTCTTGTGGATGTCGTCGTACAATGTTGTCAGCTTCTCAAAATCTTGCAACAATTTTCCCTCGAGATGAGAAATGTCGGGGGGAGGTTGCCCGGTTAGGTTGTAATGAATCAGTTGGACATTTTCGTAATGTTTTGACAGACGCAATTCTTTCAGGAAAATAGAGATGTGGTCTTTTGTGATGTTGGAAAAACGGATGTGGTTGGGAGTGGCAGTGTCGCCAATGAGCAGGTGATGTTTATCAAATTCATTTTCAAGTGCCAAATAAACTGACTTGTCAATCGTCACGTTTTGACGTCCTTGGAATTGAAGGATGCAATCGCGGAAATGTATTTTCCTATCATACAAATATTTGCTAGCAATATTTATTCGATCGATGTCGGAATACGAGCTCGTCGGATTTGTCAAATCTGATTGCACCGCGAAACACTCGTTGCAAATTGTGGTCTGATCAATCACAGCAAAATTTCTGGAAGTGCAACTGCCATTTGTACAAACGACAACCTCGGGATCACCCTTTCCGCGAATTTTGCGATCTGAGGTACCGTGCTTGACAGCATCGGAGGCATTACCATACTTCGAATAAATCGACATGAACTCCTTGATTATTTTCTTTTTTTCTCGGTTGTCCGATTTGACCGGTCCCATGAACGACATTTCAATTGGGTTTTTTAAAAGTTGGGTGTATTTTTCAATAATTTCGACAGTTTCGAGCAGATACATGTTGTAACGTCGCCCGCTTTTTCGATCTTCGATTTCTCGTACTATTTGTTCCCGCGCGGCAAGCAACTCGCTTTCCGACTGGTCCGGTCGACGGAGCAATTCATCTATTTGGGCGACATTTTTTTCTAGGATCGGTCGACGCGCGTCATCCTTCAATTTTTTCTTCAAATCATTGTCGAGTGAAATGATATCAAAATCCATTTGCTTTTTGATATCATCATTGCCGCTATTTAAATCAAGATTTGAAAGTTACAATCTCACGCATAGTGAGTTTTGATCATGTGGCACCCGCAACAAAGCAAATCACACTTTGCCATCTCCAAGGGGAATTGTTCGTTAAAATAATTCCAAGATTTGTTTATTAAATTACTCACCGGGATAGTTTTTTTTTCTTCATCACGGTGGTCGAGATCGAATAGAAATTCGTTTCCTT
>WLWF01000575.1_pt1 | contig 34375 bp, 45 predicted proteins | sample 6718331 | NCBI WGS metagenome assembly WLWF01 (sample SAMN12718692, study PRJNA515312) | sponge metagenome | isolation source: marine sponge | host: Mycale hentscheli | place: New Zealand: South Island, Marlborough, Capsize Point | collected 2003-05-01 | reverse complement strand
AGTGATGATGAGTTTGCTGCTGCTAAGGCAAAAGAGTGGACAGGTGGTCGTAAGGTTTCTAAGGACAGAAAGGACTTCCTTAATAAGATGGCCAAGACACAAGTTGCTATGGCCAATCAACAGGCTGTTGAGGCAGAATCTGATGAACAGGAACCAGAAGGTCTTGATGATTTGCTCAATGATATTAGAGGTGAGGAACCAGAGAAGAAGTCAGAAGATTTTCCCACTCTGGACGATAAAATTAAAGAAGTTGAGACGAATAAACAGGATGATAAGGTCAGTGAACTCGGAGAAATCATGAAGGATATGAGTTCTCCTGAGGATGTTGCGGATATTCAGGACACTATGTTGGAACTCAGGAAACTGGCTGGGAAACAGGCATCCGAGGCAGTTCAGAAGAGTGAGGCAAAGTACGCAAAGTATATGGATAAGGTATTCAAACCATTTGAAGATCTTGTCTCCAAGATGGATGATCAAAAGAAGAACTCCTTTGTCTCCTTAGTTGCGAATGCACATAAATTTACTGGTAGAAACAACAGTGGTGCTGGTTTGAATTCACTTGGCAAATTTGATGTCCAACAACTTGCCTTAGGTAAGAAAAGAATGTTTGAAAACTATGATTTTGATGACAAAGAGAGTGTTGAAAAGTATGTAAGAAGTGTAAGAAACAATGAAGTAGATAATGAGTTTGTAGACTCTACATTTGAAATTCTCCCTAAGAAATTGAAACAAACCTGGGGTAAGAAGGGTATGGCAGGTAAGGGTGAACTTGGTCGAAATCACTTCTTAGGTTATGATGAGGATGGAAATGAGATGAGAGGTCAGGGTGGTGTAGACAGAGCAAAGTATGTTTGGAGAATGTACCTTGAACAAGGTGGAGTTGATGCCTATACGGGATTGCCATTGAACATTGATAATATTGACTTGGAACACATCCGTCCAGCATCAAAGGCTGAAGGAGATTTGGAGGAGTTCAAGACAAGAGAACATGAGAAGAACTGGGTTCTTGTGAATGCAAATGTCAACCAAGCGAAGAGTGATCTTTCAATGAAAGAATTCTTTGATAAACAAGTTGATCCTTTAGCTGCAAAAGGTGATGATTATTGGAATACTAGATCAGAAATTTTTGATTATAGGAACTCTATCCCATCAAAAGAATCTGAACTCATGGGTTCATTCGTTGATAAAGATGGAAACATTGTTGAGGGTATGACAGGTGAAATTTTTATGGACATGATGGATAATCATGAAGCTGGACTGAAGAAAACCAAGAAAGAACTGGGTGTTGGTGCAGATGCAAGTGGTGATAAAGAGATCAAGGACGCTTGGAAGTCAATTGAAACTCAATCTAAGTTGGCCAAAGAACTAATTACAACACTGGGGTTGCCTAGAGGATATAATAAACAAAAGAATGTTGAGGGATCCAAACCAAGATCTAACTCTATGGGTTCAGATAATTATTATCGTGGAGTATTTCTCTCTATAGTAGGTAAATCACCTGAGGAACAGGCAAAGATTAAGAATACTTATCGTGATGCAATCAGACATGCAGAAGATTCTGGCGGTGGTGATGCATCCTTTGCTTCTTATATGGTTGAGAATGGTGGTGTGGACATGGAAAGGATCGGTAAGTACAAATCACTTTCCAAAATGTTCAAATCTCTTCAAGAAAGTATTTCTGATGGAAGGATGATTATTGAAAATTTAAAAAAATCATTAAGAGATCCCTTCTAGATTGACAGAGGGATCAAGGTGTGTTAGTATTGTCGTATAGTAAAAAAATCATTAATGTCAGTTAGTCTAAGGCTCTCCCATGTTGAGGAGATTGAGTTGTGTAAGTCAGCACAACAGGGTTGTGAGAAGTCCATGGAGAAGATGGTGACTCATAATCTTGGTCTGGTAAGTAAACTTGCCAAGAAAATGTATTATAAGAATGAGCAGTTCTCCTATGAGGATATGTTCCAAGAAGGTGTGATTGGTTTGATGAAAGCCATTCGTAAGTTTGATCCAAAAGAAGGTTGTAGGTTTTCTACTTACTCTTACTACTGGATCTATTGTTTTATTAGTAAGTTTCATACCAATCATCACGGTAGAGTTCGTATTCCTTCTCATGTAAAAGAGAAACTCCGTAAGTTGGAGAAGACAAACACGGAAGAATATACCAAACTCAAGAACTCTTTACCATTTGTAATGTCTCTGAATAACTCTATTGGTGACAATTCCACACTAGAAGACTTAGTATCTGAGGACTATTACACAGAACTAGACTGTGAGTTGGAAGTAGTCAAGGATCAGATGAGAGATGTACTCACTGAACGTGAGTATGGTGTGATGTGTCATCGGTATGGTCTGGATGGGTTTTTTCCAAAGTCACAACGTGAGTGTGGTAAAATCTTTGGTGTAAGTTATGCTATGATTCATTTAATTGAAAAGAAATCTATGAATAAACTTAGAGAACATTTTGTCTGATAAATACTATTATGGATAATAATGCTAAATGAAAGACTTCTTTAACTTTTTATCAGAAGCAAGAAAGACGAGAGCATCAGAAAAAGCTAGAAAGTTAGGCCTTACTGGTGATGGTAAGGGTAACTGGGTAGATCGTTCTGGTAATGTGAAGGCAAAAACACAAGGTGGAGAACTTGTGTTTGTAGGTGCAAGGTTTGGTGGTGGAGAAGGAGAGAGTGGAACACAAAGAGTAGTAAAGAAAGATGATGAGTCTATGGTGAAAAGGTCATCTTCTCCGGAAGAGACCAAAGATAGTCAAGGAGAAGAGGAAGAGAGTGGTAATAAGAATGGAAAGACTGCAACTTTGGTATTTGGTAGGTTTAATCCACCAACTATTGGACACAAGAAACTTCTTGACCAGGCAAAAAGAATGGCTGGGGATGGTGAACTTAGAATTTATCCTTCAAGATCATTTGACCCTAAGAAAAACCCATTAGATCCGGATCAAAAATCATCATTGATGAAAAAGATGTTCCCAGATCATTCTAAGAATATTATTAATGATGAGAATATTACTACTATTTTTGATGCACTTAAGATAGCAGATGAAGAAGGTTACTCTAATGTTCAGATTGTAGTTGGATCAGATAGAGTTTCTGAGTTTGATAGTCTAGCTCAAAAATATAATGGTGAGTTATATAATTTTGATGAAATTGAGACTATTTCTGCTGGTGAAAGAGATGAGAGTGAAGGTGTATCTGGAATGTCTGCATCTAAGATGAGAAAGGCAGCTGCAGAGAATGATTTTGAAACATTTAGGACTGGTATTCCCGACAATATAGATGATAAGGTTGCGAAGAGTATTATGAATACTGTTCGTAATGGTATGAAAGTTACTACAGAATCTTGGAGTCTATGGGAGATTGCACCTAAGTTTGATTGGAGAAACCTTCGTGAGAACTATGTAACTGGTAAGATTTTCAACATCAATTCAATTGTTGAGAACCTAAACACTGGTTTGATTGGTAAAGTTATTCGTAGAGGAACCAATTATCTTATCTGTGTGACAGAAGATAACATGATGTTCAAATCCTGGGTGAGAGACCTTAAGGAATATACTGAAGTTAAGATGGATAGTGAGATGAGAGATAAGACTCATCCAAATACTTTGGTCGGAACTTCTGGTAACTTCAAGAGAGTTGCAAAACTCACACCTGGTTTTGAGGAAGGTGACCCTACCAACCTACAGGACGGTGGGAAACCATATAAGGGTTACGATATTAAGAGTTTCATAAATAAGAATAAGAAAAAGTAGTCAAAGAAATGATCAACCCTCTTAACGAATTGTCTGAGGTCTATAAGAAGAAGATTGATATCAAACTTCCTCAGGGTACTTCTTCTATGGGTGGTGATGGTGCAAAGCCTGGTAAGAATAAAAAGGCGTGTATTGAATCAATGTCCATCGAAGAAGTGGAACCTGTAAATGAGATCCATACTCAGGCACACACTCCTCATGAAGTCCCATCAAAAAACCTAAAGGGTTTAGTTAAAAAGGCAGTCAAGAGAATTGATGCAGATATTGATGGTGATGTAGATACTAATGATCCTAAGTCTACTGAGATGGGTGAGTTCATTCCTTCCCCAGATGGTAAGAAAAAGGTAAAAACAAAAGCACAATTTGAATCCTACTCCAACTGGAGAGAGGATCTGAATGAGTATGTTGATGTTGCTGACAGAACTGATTCAGTTCCAACAAAACCAATGGATTCAACTGATTCCAGAAAGGAAGTTAAAGAAAGGAAGATTAAAAATAAAGTTAGAATCAATCCTCCTCAAGGTGTGACAGAGGGCTTCTCGGAACTTGGTGGTGTTATTGTCGAAATGTATGACATCACTGAGAAGATTGATATGAAGAAATCATCTATGGGAGATGTTATTAAAGACTTCCGTAAGTCTAATGCCCCACAATTCAAAGGTAAGTCAGACAAGAAAAAACAACAAATGGCTATTGCAGCCAAACTTGATACTGAAGATTCTATGAGTGAAGAGACTGAAGAAGAGAAGAAAAAGAGAGAGTTGTTGGCTAAGACCAAGGAGCACGATGATAAGAACTCTGGTAAATTAGCTGAGGATGAAGAGATGAGTATCAAGGATCAGATGAGAATCTCTCGTGAGATAGCCAAGAATCGTAATCCTAAGCCCGATCACAAGGCAATTCGTGGTAAGATGTTGAAGAGATCTCTTCCTAAGGATAATAGAACTGATGCACAGAAGATGACTGATGCTACTGGACCTAGACCTGGTTCGAATTATAGAGGTGACTAATGTGTGAAGTAAATAAGGAGTGATTTATATATAGAGTAGTTATGAACTACCACTATGTTATCCTTTTTACTACCACTAGCATCTAAAATTATTTCTGATGCTGTTAACAAAATTCCAGAAAATGAAGAACTCGGTGAGAAGATGGTTGAGATCTGTCTTGTTATTCTTGCTAAAGCAGTTAAGTTAACTAAGACAGATATGGATGATCAACTTCTAGAAGTTGTTACAAAGGCAATCAAATCCAGAGAAGAGTGATATACTAGGAGACACAGTCTCCTTTTTTTTATAAATATTTACTAGCATAAACATTTAATAAGGCAATCATGGCACTTTGGGGAAACAACGATGCTGTCTTTTCTGGGGGTACAGTTGCCCTGAACTACAGCACTCGCGTCGTAACTGGTACCGCAACCACATTTGGTGATACTGGTTCTGCACAAGAGGGAGACATTATTAGATTCGGTGAGAGATCCGGCACCTATTTTGGTGATGCGGTTATCGTTAGTGTTGCAAGTAACACTTCTTTAACTATCGGTTCTACCGCTGGTTTGAGTGGTGTAGCTATTGCAGGAACCACTTTCACTGTATCACAACTTCCTAAATCTACTGTTCTTGACTCTAGATTCAGTGAAGCATCATATGGTGTTGATGACACCTATGTCTATGGTGTAGATGAAGCTGGAACAGAAGTCGCAACAGCTACTGAATACAAACTGGCTCATGGTGGATGGGTTGGTGTTACTACCTATAACGATAGTGAAGGAAACTTGAGAGTTAAGTCTGAAACTCTAGTTGCTATGTCTGGTATTACTACTGGTAACACTCCAGCATATCCACCTGAGCAGTTCTGATAATTAGATATGTACCTTAGTGAATTGAACGCGGATAACTTTCTGCTATTTGCAATTAAAAATTACGAAAACCCCGAAGCTGTGACGGTTGAGGACTTTGAAAAAGACCTCAACCACTTTCGGTATATTAAAAGGTTGCTCAAAAAGTATAAGAGTGGTGGTGAACTAAAGATTCATCTTCTTATCAATCATTTTATAATTCTTTATAATATCTTTGGAGATGCAACAACACCAATGTTGTTTTTTAAAATAGATAAAGAGTTATGGTCTTGTGTTAAATCGTTTGTATTGTTTATGGATAGACTCCCTGAGTATCCAATAACATATATTCACGAATTGCAAGCTGACGAATATTGTATTAAAGAATTAGAAGGTATCTCTGATGGACAAAGAAAAGATTGATAGGGTTGTGAATGCATTTCGTTCTGCAATGTATAATGAGTTCAGTGTCAATGAGGAAGGTATGGTGGCAAATCCTCCTGGGGGATCTGGTGGATTTAGTGGCTCCTCCAATGCTGCTGGTCCTACTGCTGGTTTCGACTCCACTATGAAATTAGATGGTCGTAATAAGTATGTGAAGAAAGCTATTAAAGACCTGATGGATAGAGGTCAGAAGAGAAAGGATAAGAAGGCAAAGAAAAGAGCATTAGAATTTAATCCCTACTTCAAGCCACAAGATGGACGATCAAGTTAAGTTGGCAATTTTAGAACAGAGGGTGGATGATATGAAACCTATCATTCATAAACTTGATGTAACCATTGAAAAATTAAGTGAGGTAAATACAACAGTTAGCAGAATGCTTGCTGTTCATGAAGAAAGATTATCAAAGTCAGAAGAGATTGACTCTGTACTATTTACAAAGATTGACGAACTCCGTGATAAAATGGACGCAGATCATAACAGTGTGCTGTCAAGACTACAGGATCTAGAGAAAAAGGTTTGGGTTGCTATTGGCTGCATAGTAGCTGTGTCTTTTATGTCACAAACTAATTGGTTCAACTTGACTCTATCACCAGAAGTAAGTAAAATAACTAACAGTTATAGTAAGTGATATGGATTTTATTGATGTCAAATACATCAATTTGATCTCCTCAAGACTTCAAAAGTTCAAACGAGTAAAGCCAAAGCTTTATAACTTTCGGTGTCCCATATGTGGTGACTCCCAGAAGAATAAGAACAAAGCTAGAGGTTTTCTTTATCAAGTTAAGAACAATACTAACTTTAAATGCCACAACTGTGGTGTCAGTGTTTCGTTTGCCAACTTCTTAAAAGATCTAGATCCTCAAACATATAAACAATATACTTTTGAGAAGTTTAAAGATGGTCACACTGGTAAGAACTTTGTGACAGAAACTCCTGAGGATGTATTCAGTAGGATGGATAGTAGTAAACCAAAGTTTAAGAAAAAGATTAAGATAGATCTTCCTTTTGCCTTTGACGTTCCAGATTCTAAACACTATTTGGAATCAAGAGCCATTTTGAGTGGGAACTTTTATTACGCGGAGAACTTTCAAGAGTTTGTTAATAGTATCAAACCAGGTTCCTTTGAACACCCTAAGTTTGGCGAACCTAGAATTGTGATTCCTCTTATTAGGAATGAGAAACTTATAGGGTTACAGGGCAGAGCCCTATCTACAAACCCTGTTAAATACTTAACCGTTATGTTAGACGATGACGAACCAAAAATTTATGGACTCGATACCATTGAAAAAGGATCTCCAGTATTCATTACAGAAGGACCATTTGACAGCACGTTCATTCGCAACTCGATTGCTATGTGTGGAGCTGATCTTGATATCAGCAATTGGGGGATTAGCAATCCTGTCTGGGTCTATGATAATGAACCACGGAATAGAGAAATCCTTAGCAGAATCAGTCGAACAATCGATAGTGGCGACTCCGTAGTGATATGGCCATCTAACATTCAACAAAAGGACATAAATGATATGGTCTTGAGTGGACATAAAGTTCAAGAGATTGTAGACAAAAACACCTACAAAGGATTAGAAGCAAAACTAAAATTTACTACTTGGAAAAAGGTATGAGTAACGGTACAAAGGTTCAGAAGAGAGATGGTCGTGTTGAAGCACTTGACCTGGATAAGATGCATCTTATGGTTGAAGAGGCTTGTGATGGACTTGCAAATGTGTCTGCTAGTCAGGTAGAGATGACATCTGGAATTCAGTTCTATGATGGTATCACTACTGCTGAAATCCAAGAGATTCTTATCAAGAGTGCTAGTGATCTTATTGATCTGGATCACCCTAATTATCAGTTTGTGGCTGCAAGACTTCTTCTGTTCTCTCTCAGGAAACAATTGTATGGTGGTAGAAGGGAGATGCCTTCTTTGATTGATCACATCACCAAATTGGCATACGATGACCACTATGATAGGGATATCTTTACAAAGTATTCACAAGAAGAGATTGAGAAGGTAGAAACTTATATTGATCACGATCGTGATTTCTTATTCACATATGCTGGTTTGAGACAGGTTGTGGATAAATACTTAGTCCAAGATAGAAGTGTCGGAAAGGTACACGAAACTCCTCAGTTTATGTACATGATGATTGCTTTGACAATCTTTCGTGAGTATCCAAAGGAAACAAAGCTTTCATATGTCAAAAGATACTACGATGCCATCTCCAAACACAAAATCAACATCCCCACCCCCATCATGGCGGGTGTCAGAACTCCCCTACGCCAGTTTGCGTCTTGTGTTCTGGTTGATGTTGATGACACCCTGGATAGTATTTTTAGTTCTGATATGGCCATTGGCCGTTATGTCGCACAAAGGGCTGGTATCGGTATCAACGCTGGTAGGATCCGTGGAATCAACAGTAAGATCAGGGGCGGAGAAGTACAGCACACTGGCGTTGTTCCTTTCCTTAAAAAGTTTGAATCAACTGTACGATGCTGTACACAAAACGGAATCAGAGGTGGATCGGCAACAGTCCACTTCCCAATCTGGCACCAAGAAATCCAAGACATCATCGTTCTAAAGAACAACAAAGGAACAGAAGACAATCGAGTGAGGAAACTTGACTACTCAATCCAAATTTCAAAACTTTTCTACGAACGTTTCATTGCGAATGGAGAGATTAGCCTCTTCTCACCGCACGACGTACCGGGTCTGTATGATGCCTTTGGTACTGACGGGTTCGATGATTTATATGTTGGTTTTGAACGAGATGAGTCTGTTCCAAGAAAGAGTGTCAAAGCACAAGAACTGATTCTAGATATCCTCAAGGAGAGAGCAGAGACAGGTCGTCTGTATCTGATGAACATTGACCACTGTAACTCACATTCTTCCTTCAAAGATAAGGTTGAGATGAGTAACCTGTGTCAGGAGATTACACTTCCTACATATCCTCTATCTCATATCGATGATCCTGTTGGTGAGATTGCTCTTTGTATTCTCTCAGCAGTCAATATTGGTAAGATCAAGTCTAATGATGAACTAGAAGACCTTTGTGATCTAGCTGTAAGGGGTCTAGACGAGTTAATTGACTATCAAGACTATCCTATTGTGGCAGCAGAGATTGCAACCAAGGCAAGAAGGTCTCTGGGTGTTGGGTACATCGGACTGGCACATTATCTGGCTAAGTTGGGATACTCTTATGATTCACAAGAGGCATGGGATGCTGTCCATGAACTCTCTGAGTCCTTCCAGTATTACCTCCTGAAGTCTTCTAATCAGTTGGCTAAAGAGAAGGGTCATTGTGAATACTTTGGACGTACCAAGTACTCCAGTGGGACACTTCCTATTGATACATATAAGAAAGATGTAGACGAACTAGTTACGACTGAACTGAAACATGATTGGGATATGCTTAGGAATGATATCCTCGAACATGGTCTCAGAAACTCAACACTGTCTGCACAAATGCCATCAGAGAGTAGTTCTGTTGTGTCAAACGCAACTAATGGAATCGAGCCCCCTCGTGGATACCTGTCCATTAAGAAGTCCAAGAAAGGGCCTCTTAAGCAAATTGTTCCACAGTATGCCTCATTGAAGAATAATTATACTCTTCTGTGGGATATGAAAGATAATGGTGGATACATTAGAATTGTAGCTGTGATGCAAAAGTTCTTCGATCAGGCTATTAGTGGTAATTGGAGTTATAATCCAGAGAACTATCCTGATAATGAAGTTCCTGTTTCCCAGATGGCAAAGGATTTTCTCACAACTTATAAATATGGTTGGAAGACATCCTACTATCAGAACACTCACGATTTAAAGTCTGATGAAGTGGATGAAGAGCCGCAGTCGAAGTTAGATGAATTGGTATTAGAACTATCACAAGCCGAGGAGGGAGAGTGTGAATCCTGTGCAGTCTGAGTACGATTTTAAAGTATCAAATAATATTATGAACAAGGTTGCGAGTGAAGTGCAAGGTATGACGGTGTTTAACACCGAGATACATGATGTTAAGAAACAACCAATGTTCTTTGGTAAACCTCTGGGAGTCCAAAGATATGACTCATACAAGTATCCGGTGTTTGAAAAACTTACTACACAACAACTTGGATACTTCTGGAGACCAGAAGAAGTTTCACTACAGAAAGATAGAGGAGACTATCAGTCTCTCCGCCCAGAACAGAAACATATCTATACTTCTAATCTGAAGTATCAGATCATGTTAGATTCTATTCAGGGTCGTGGACCTGGTATGGCATTCATTCCATACTGTTCTTTGCCTGAACTAGAAGCATGTATGGAAGTATGGGGATTTATGGAGATGATCCATAGTCGTTCCTACACATACATCATCAAGAACATTTACTCTAATCCAGCTGATGTGTTGGATAAGATTGTCACTGATCAGAAGATCCTAGACCGTGCCAAGAGTGTTACAGAGTCATATGATGACTTTATCAACACAGCACAAGTCTGGGGAACTACTGGCATGTGGTCAGAAGATTTTAGAGGGTCTCCAACAACTGAGTATGAGCTTAAGGAAGTTAAACGTAAGCTGTATAGGGCAGTTGCGAATGTCAATATCCTGGAAGGCATTCGTTTCTATGTCAGTTTTGCTTGTTCTTTTGCTTTCGGCGAACTCAAGCTTATGGAAGGGTCGGCGAAGATCATTTCGCTCATTGCCCGTGACGAGAATCAGCATCTTGCAATCACGCAGAATATCCTGAATAAGTGGAAAACTGGTGATGATCCTATGATGAAACAGATCGCTAAGGAAGAAGAGGAGTGGGTCTATGCAATGTTTGATAGAGCTGTGAACGAGGAGAAGGCTTGGGCTGACTATCTGTTCAAGGACGGTTCTATGATTGGTCTAAACGATACCCTATTGCAACAGTATGTTGAGTGGATTGCCAATCGTCGTATGAAGGGTATAGGATTGAAGCCAGTCTACGATGTACCCGCCAAGAACAATCCCTTACCCTGGACCCAACACTGGATCTCCTCGAAGGGACTACAAGTGGCACCCCAAGAAACTGAAGTTGAATCTTATGTCGTCGGTGGAATCAAACAAGATGTCAAATCAGACACCTTCTCAGGGTTCTCTTTATAAGAAGAGTCTATCTCAGACACTCGACTCTGAGATAGATAAACTACACCCTAGAAATAAACCTCTAGTGTCCTATAAGAGGTGGTCTGATAGTCTCAGGCCACCTTTTCGTGGTATGGCACATAAGGTGTTGAAGAAGACCCTAGAGTGGTGGTATGAGAAACCCATCTATCTACACTCTCTACCTCTTGGAGAACAGGTGAGGAATGTGAGGAGAGTATATGGCAAATCTCAATACCCTTCTAATGAAGATAGAGCTACAGAATATACCTGGACTGGTGACGGAGATTGGCATAGATAAATATCGCAGATGACAATATTATGTGTGTGACTACGAAAACCCCTGGATCTATTTGGAGCGGCCTTTTAGTTCTGACGATGTTCTGGACTACTTTGGTTTTGTTTATCTCATTACCAATCTCACCAACCAACGACTCTACATTGGGAGAAAGGTTTTTTGGTTCCACAGAAAACCTCCAGGAAAGAAAAGAAGAGTAAAGAAGGAGTCAGATTGGAAAGTGTACTATGGTTCCTCTGATGAACTGAAGGCAGATGTTAAACTCCTTGGGACTCACATGTTTCGTAGGGAGATCCTCTCACTGCACAAAACTAAGGGTAAAACAAATTTTGCTGAGACTGAGGCATTGTTCAAGAATAATGTTCTCACAGAATCTATGCCTGATGGTACTCCCAAGTACTACAATTCCAACATTATGAATCGTTATTATCGTAAAGATTACTTTGAGATTTAACTGAGATACATAATACTATTATAATATTTAAGATTTTTATTTGACTCATGAAGAAACTATTAACACCTTTACTGACGATACTGTTAGTGGGATGTCAACAAGCCTCAACAGGAGCCAACTTACCAGTTGATGTTACTGAAGACGAGAACTCAGCTGTATCTATTGAAGTTGTTCCACTAACCATATGGACCTGTCCAACATGCACAGACAATGAAAAATATGTCCTCAAACAACTACAAGAGAAAACAAGAATCACAGATCGAAATGCCTTGGCAACGATCATGGGTAATATTAAACAAGAAAGTAAGTTCCATCCCGACATTTGCGAGGGAGGGGCTAGAGTTCCTTACTCTGATTGCCATCGGGGTGGGTACGGACTCATTCAGTGGACCTCTACACAGCGTCATCTGGGGTTAAAGTATTTTGCTAAGAAGTATGGATGTGATCCTAGCACTCTTGAGTGTCAGACACGTTATATGATTAATGAAAATCAATTCCAAAAAGTTCTTCCTGACTTTGAAGGTGGTGGACAAAGTATCGCTCAGTATATGGTTCCCTCCTACTACTGGTTAGGATGGGGAATTAAGGGGAACCGAGAGGTTTACTCTTATAACTATAAAAAACGATTGGTTTACGCATGAACATCGAATCACTCAAGAAATCAATTCAAATCTTCTCAAGAAAAGCGGTTACATCAATCAACTGGCCACCTATCGAAAAGGATATTGAGTGTGCCATCGATGAAGATGTTGTAGAGTGTCATGAAATGGACTCTCCGTATGTTGGAGTCCCTGCTCCTGTCGTAAGTCCACACGATGACTGGTTTGATGATCCCCCGAAAACTGAAATGCAAATGGAATACGAACATATCAATGATGATCCCCATGATGGATGGTGGTTACTTCCTGAACACCAGGACACCAAGGAGTCTCCCAACATCCACCAAGAGATGTATGAGTTGGCAACTAAGGCTGGTAAGACCACTATTCAACTTGACCCTGTAGGTGGATCAGAAACTTTCCAAGAGGGTTGGCAATCGGGTTCGGGTCTGTTATAATATAAGGGTTGAGAGATCAACTGCGGTGACCCCCTTGGTAGTTCAGGGTTAGCGGCGATAGGAACTACCACATGGGTCAGTAGCTCAGTTGGATAGAGCCACGCACTTCTAATGCGTTGGTCGGGGGTTCGAGTCCCTCCTGACCCGCCTCGCGGAATTAGTTTAGAGGCAAAACTAAAGGTTTCCAACCTTTCGTCACCGGTTCGATTCCGGTATTCCGCTCCAATGGCCTATAGCTCAGTTGGTAGAGCTCGAAACTGTTAATTTCGCTGTCCTAGGTTCGAGTCCTAGTGGGCCAGTTAGCTCGAATAGTTCAGAGGTAGAACACCAGAGTTACATTCTGGGTGTCGGGGGTTCGATCCCCTCTTCGAGCATTTGTATTTTCTATCATGTCACGATTACCAGAGATCAAATCTGAACATTATGTCACTGAAAAACAGTGTCAGGAAATGATTGATAAGGCTATCGATAGACACAACAAAACAGCAACACTTATCAGTGCAAGTATCGGTACAGTGTTGTTATTTTTCTACGCACAAGGATTGTTAATTGTAATCGGTTTGTGGAAATAGTGCTATAATAAATAAACCAACTACAACAGATTGATGGAAGTTTTTTCTGTAAAAGAATTTCAAGACCGATGGGATGAGTTAATAACCAGAGTGGAGAAGGGAGAGGCATTGGGGATAGTGAATGAGAATGGAAACGCAGCTGTGATGGTTCGAGTTAATGATCCAGTGTATGAAATGTACACAGATCACAACGAGGCCAGTTAAGTAACTGACTACTCACTTAACCCCATGGGGTTCGTTCCACTATAATATAAAAGTAATTAAACAGAACAATGACTGTTACTTCAAAGTTTAAAAAGGATCTTCCTACTCTTCGCTCTGCTGCGAATGGTGAATTCTACCTTGATGTAAAGAATCCGAAACTTTTCAAAAAGGTTCGTAAGTATTACGAGAACGATGGTGTTGAATTCTCTGGTGATCCACTGGATGACTATGATATTTTGATCGATTGTCTAAAGGAAGATCTTGAAGTTGTTGAGGTTGGTTGATGAAAGTTCTTAACGAACGTTTTCCCTATCGTTATGTTGAGTGTGGAACCCTAGAGAATGGGTTTCCTGACTTTCGTATTCAGAAAGCAGATACCTATACAAAACGATATCGTGACATGTACCTCTGTGATAATGGAATGCAAATATCATTAGCTATGGAAGACCTTAACTACACCAAGTGGTTAGATCCTGAAGGTGTCCCTTGTTATGTAAAAGATACTGTATCATCAACTTAAATGGAAAAGGATGCCATCAACCTAACTCTAATACATGAGTGGATGACGGTACATGATGCAAAACTTCTACTCCATGATTACTATATGAGAGTAAGATCTCATAAAAAGTATCATGGATGGAGTAATGTTCAGACTCATATGAATATGTTTTATGGGCATCTTCAAAGAGATTCTGAAGTAAATTTAAGAGCAAGAATTGATCTTATCAAGTCACGGATGGACTCTAACAGCACTGGTCGGGATATCCCTTCATGAGTTTCTTGTTTCTCTAAAGAACAAGTGGCGAGCCAAGCACCCAAGAAAGAGACCTTCGGGTCTCTTTTTAACGCATAAATATCAGCAGTTATTTTTAAACAATATGTCAGCAGCAGGATCGGCAGCTAAGTCTGCTAGTGGGGCAGCAATGTCAAAGTATGATGTCGAAGTAGAGGCGAGACTGAAGGCACTTGAGAAAGCAGTCAAAGAACTGAAGAGTCACTCCCACGAATCTTCAGGTGGTGGTGGAGATATCCAAGCTCAATTAGATGATCTGATTAAAAGGCTTGGTAGAAAGTTGAACTTCTGATATAATAGGAATAATTACACTATAACATGGCACAATATATTAAAAAGGCACTTGTTTTAGGTGCTGGTGGATTCATTGGTTCTCATATGGTCAAGAGACTTAAGTCTGAAGGCTACTGGGTTCGTGGTGTTGATCTTAAATCTCCCGAGTTCTCTGCAACTGAAGCGGATGAATTTGTCTATGGTGATTTGAGAGATGCACCTTTTGTAAAACGTGTTCTTGAATATAAGGGAGACAGAGGGAATTTTTATAACTCTGTTCCCTATCGATACATCCAATCTTTTGATGAGATCTATCAGTTTGCAGCTGATATGGGTGGAGCAGGGTTTGTATTCTCAGGTGAGAATGATGCAGATATCATGCACAACTCTGTGACTATCAATCTCAATGTTCTAGAAGAACAAAGAAAGAGAAACGAAGCTACTGGTAGAAACTATACCAAAATCTTCTACTCTGGATCTGCGTGCATGTATCCAGAACACAACCAATTAGATCCTAATAACCCAGATTGTAGTGAAGACTCAGCATACCCAGCAGACCCAGACTCCGAATACGGATGGGAGAAGCTCTTCTCCGAGCGTCTGTACTTTGCTTATCATCGTAATCATGGCATCCCTGTTCGGGTTACTCGATATCATAACATCTTCGGACCTGAGGGAACCTGGGACGGCGGTAGAGAGAAAGCCCCAGCAGCCATCTGTAGAAAGGTAGCACAACTACCTCCTGTTGGTGGACACATTGAAGTGTGGGGTGATGGCGAACAGACACGTTCATTCCTTTATATTGATGAGTGTATTGAAGCTTCTCGTCGTTTGATGGATAGTGAATTCATTGGTCCTGTTAATATTGGTTCAGAGGAGATGGTGACTATCAATGAACTAACAGAAATTGCTTCCAGGGTAGCAGGTAAACCTATTAAGAGAAACCACAAAATGGATGCACCTCTTGGTGTCCGTGGTAGGAATAGTAACAATGATGTAGTTCGTCGTGAGTTAGGATGGGACTACGAACAACCCCTTGAGGAAGGGATTCGTAAAACTTATGAATGGATTGAGGCAAGAGTCAATGAACAGAATCAGTGATTACAATCAACTCAAGGATAACATTTGTTCTTGGTTGAGTCAGTATAAAGAAAAGAGTTCATCTGAGTGTTTTGTAGTTGGTGTATCTGGTGGTATTGATTCTGCCGTATCATCAACTCTAGCAGCTGAAACTGGATACCCTGTGTATGTTATCGGGATGCCTATCCATCAGAATCAACAACAGAAGGAACTCTCTGAGATTCATCTTGATTGGTTGGAAAGGATTTATCCAAATGTAGTTGTGTTGAGATACGATCTCACTAATACATTTGAATCGTTTCGTCATACTATCGGTGTTGATAGTATTAATGTGGACAATCATTCCCTAGCGAACACTCGTTCACGACTTCGTATGGTTACTCTGTATCAAATTGCTGGAAGACACAAGGGTCTTGTAGTTGGTACTGGAAATAAAGTAGAAGATTATGGTGTAGGATTCTACACTAAATATGGTGACGGCGGGGTGGATATTGCACCTATCGCTGATCTTTATAAGACAGAAGTATGGGAACTTGGAAGATTCTTTGATATTGACTCAAGAATAATTGAAGCTAAACCAACTGATGGATTATGGGATGATGGTAGAACTGATGAGGATCAACTTGGTGCCTCCTATGCTGAACTAGAAGAAGCAATGGAGAATGGTATTGGTCCTGGTTTGGAAGTTCTACAAAGGTTCAATAAAATGAACCAACACAAAATGCAACCTATTCCTACATTTACATTATGAGTTATTATGTTACTCCTGAGTTGAATCAAAAAGAAACAATTCAGTTAAATCTTACTGACCATGAAGCTAAGGTAATTGTTCATTATTTGAGCCAATGTGATTCTAGTCAAATCAACGAGCCACATATCAAGTCTATTCTCAAGAAATTGAAATCATGAAAATTGGAGTTATTGGGGCAGGCAGATTAGGTATCTGTTTTGCCCTTCTTTGTGAACAAGCTGGTTATGATGTTCTGGTATCGGACATCCGTGAGGATTATGTAAATGATCTAAACCAGAAGAAGATCACAACTAATGAACCTGAAGTAGAGGATCTGCTCAGAGTATCGAAGAATTTTAGAGCAACAACTAATAACAAAGAAGTGATTGATGAATGTGATCTCATCTATACTCTTGTGCAAACTCCATCCAACGATGATGGTTCTTATGATGTATCTGCTGTATGGGGAGTTATAGAAGAGTTTAGTGATGCAAAGAAGAGAAAGTATCTAGTGATTGGTTGTACTACTAACCCTGGTGATTGTGAAAACTTCCAGAAACAAGTCCCTCATAATGTGAAAGTTTTCTACAACCCTGAGTTTATTGCACAGGGCAGTATTGTGAGTGATCTTAAGAAGGCTGATATGGTTCTTCTTGGTGTGAATCAGAATGAAGAAAACATTGATGTTATTAGAAATATTGAAGACATCTATAGAAAGATTCAAACTACAAGAGCTATTGTTTGTACCATGAGTACAAAGTCTGCAGAAATCACTAAGATTGCAGTCAATTGTTTCCTCACTACAAAGATTAGTTACGCTAATATGTTGGGTGATGTTCTCAACATGGCAGGATGTGGTGATGAGATTACTACTGTTCTAAGAGCAGTAGGTGCTGATAGTCGTATTGGTAGAAAGTATCTTGGTTGGGGTCTAGGTTATGGTGGTCCATGTCTTCCTAGAGACAATAGAGCCTTTGCGCACTTTGCTAAGGGTGTAGGACTGGAATACAACCTAGGTTATGTGACAGATGGTTTCAATAACGAACATGCGAAGATCGTATGTGACTATTGGGATACAATGAATGAACATAAACTCCCATATTACTTTGAGTATATTACCTATAAGAAGGGAACAGATATTCTCACAGAGAGTCAACAATATCGTTTGGCATTAGACCTCTTAGACAGAGGACATAAAGTCTATATTCAGAATGACAAAAGGGTTACACCTCAGGTCTCTGAGTATCTTGACAATACCTATGGTGATAGGGTAAGATTCGTGGACAACAAGTTCAATATCACTGAAGGAACATTCACTGTAAACTTATGATTGGATATGATAGACTCGGAACGAATGGTCGTTTCGGAAACCAACTCTTTCAATATGCAGCATTGAGAGGAATTGCAGCTCATCATGGATATGATTGGTGTATTCCTCCTGACTCACATCAGACATACGCAAACTATGGGATGCATCATCCTTTTAACTTGGCCAACATGACTGAAGAGAATGTTGGTTTTGTGAATCAGAATGTGTCTCCTCAGGCTATGTTCTCTTTTGATCATCTCAAACAACTCAATCCTCAAACAAAGAATGTAACTGAGAGTTGTTATAACTTTGATAAAGATCTCTTTGATAACTTTGAAGATGGTACTAACCTGGATGGGTACCTTCAAACAGATAAGTATTTTAAACATGTTCGTAAAGAACTTCTCCAGGATCTATCTTTTAAACCAGAAGTATTAGAACCTTGTAATGAGTTTATCAGTAATTTTGAGAGTATTCATTTTCTCCATGTTCGCCGCGGAGATAATGTGGGCCGCGAAGATCATTATTCAATGATGACTTTTGACTACTATAAGAGAGCTCTGGAACTATTTCCTGAGGATTCTTATGTGCTGGTTTGTTCTGATGATCCTGAATGGTGTTCTGAACAAGAGTTTTTTGATAATGAGAGATTCTTAATCAACACTGATGTTCCTGAATATGATCACTTGTGTCTAGAGGGAGATGGTGGAACAAGAAAATCTAAGGTTCCATATACTGATCTATGTCTGATGTCTCTTTGTGACGGTGCTGTCCTCTCTTCTTCTACACTTGGTTGGTGGGGAGCTTGGTTACAGAAGGGTCGAACTCAACCCATTGTGGTCCCTGAACACTGGTATGGACCTGTTCTAGAGGCTGTAAATGATTGTAGGGATCTCTATCCCGAAGACTGGACCGTTATTCCTAATTGACATGAAAGATCTAAAAGATACTACATTTATCATTCCCATTCGTATCGAATCAGAAGATCGAATGAGGAATGTCATTACAGTATGTTGTTTTCTCCTAGAGAATTTTGATACTCGTGTCATAATTAAAGAGGTAGATAGTAAGTCAGTGTTTAGAGATGAGGTTCTCCATCAGATCTCTGGTTATCTTGGTGACAAGATCAACAATCTGACTCATGTATTTGAACCATCAGATCCAGATGATTCTGTATTTTATCGTATGAGGTATCTCAATGAAATGCTTCATATGTGTGACACTGAGGTAGTTGCAAACTATGATTGTGATGTATTGATGCCAATCAATACCTATCTGCAGGCTCAAGAGTTCCTAACAAAAGGAGGTTACGATGTCATCTATCCATATGGACATGGTCCTTGGCAAAAGAAGATTTATGCCAATGATGAAATGGTATCTAATTTTCTATCTAACGATTGTAAGTTCTCGTATCTAGAAACGAAAGTAGAGATTGATAACGCTGAGAGTGGTCATGTTCAATTCTTTAAACGTAGTTCATACATTGAAGGAGGAATGGAAAATGAAAACTTCCGTGGTTCTGCACCAGAAGATAAGGAAAGGATTTATAGATTCAATAAACTAGGATATAATGTTGGTAGGATTGAAAATTGGATTTATCACCTTGAACATAGTAGAGGAAACAATTCGTGGCCTATTTCATATCATGGAAATCCTCACATGCAAGATAATATTACACTATGGAATAATCTTCAACAACTAAATGAAGAAGAACTCCGTCAGTATTATTCTGAACAGAAGTATCTAAAGAAATACAAATGATTGGATTAAACTACCTAGGTCAACTAGGACAACTTGGCAATCAGATGTTCCAGTATGCAACACTCATTGGTGTAGCAGATAAAATTGGAACATCTTTTTGTATCCCTAACCATAATGAGGTGGTTACAGATATATTGGGTAATAAACTTCGTATTGAATTGTTTGATGTATTTGATATCAAACCAGACAGACTTGGATTTGTTCCTACTGATAAGAACTATCAAGAGAAAGACTTTCACTATGATGAGAGTATCTTTAAAATTGGTAAGGATTATAATCTAATTGGTTTCTTTCAAACAGAAAGATACTTCTTACATATAGAAGATAGAATCAGAAAAGAATTTACATTCAAGAAGTATATTCAAGATGAATGTAAAGAGATTGTAGAAGAGGTATTTGATCAAGGACCTATTGCTCTACATATCCGTAGAGGTGATTATCTAATCAACGCAGAGAATCATCACAACTTAGGTCTTGATTATTATGAACAGGCTCTGAAGCAGTTTGATCCTGATAGAGAAGTCATCATATTTTCTGACGATGTATTCTGGGCTTCTTCTCAAGAACTCTTCAAACCTGATAGGTTTATCATCTCTGATGGTAATAGTGCCTATCATGACTTGTTTATGATGACACAATGTGAAGACTTCATCATTGCAAACTCTACCTTCTCATGGTGGGGAGCGTGGTTGGCCAACAAAGGAAAGGTGATTGCACCTAAGATTTGGTTTGGACCTAACAACGCACATAAATCTACTAAGGATCTTTATCCTTCTCACTGGACTATTCTGGATTTCTAATGACTTGGAACTTGATTACATTTGCTTACGGTGGTAAGTTATTCAAAAAGTATCAGAAGTATATCTCTGATACAGCAGAGAAACGAGGTGTCAACTCCTTCCGTTATGGTCTCACTGATCTGAAGAAGACAAAGACGTATAAGGAAAACAAAGATTACTTCACTGAGGATAAGAAGTATGGGTGGTGTGCATTCAAACCTGTTCTAATTCTGGAGGCAATGAAGTCTCTGGAGGAAGGAGATAAGATTGTCTTATGTGATACTGAGGATGTTCTACATCCTGAACTACTTGACTATGTGGATTCCACGATGGAGGATGATCCATGTCTATTGGTGATTGGTAACACCATTCAAAAGACTGTGACAAAGAGAGACTGTTTTGTTTACATGGATTGTGATGAGGAAGTGTACTGGGACTCTAGACAATTGGAGGCTGGTATTTCTTTCTGGAAAGTGTGTGATGAATCAAAGGTCATTCTTGAAGAGTGGTTGAAGTATTGTCTGGATGAGAGAGTAAATGGTGAAGATAGTAACTATTCTGGTAAAGGTAACTTCCCTGAGTTTGATGGGTTTTCCTCTAAGGACCAGGCTATCCTGACTAACATTGCTATTCGTGATGGTCTGTCTGTGGATGATGGAACTATCAGAAACTTCATTGAGTGTAACGCCGATGGGTGGTATGAGAGATATCTCTCTACTGGTGCACCTGTTTATAGACCTGTAGATAATTATTTGGTAGAGATTCTAGATGAGTGTCCATACTCTGGTAACCTAAACTCTAAACACTCTCTGATCCTCACAGTTCATAATAAGGACTGGTTGATTGATAAAGTCATTGAGAGTATTGACCTCTATACAGTTGGTGAATATGAACTGATTGTGGTGTTTGATGGTTGTACTGATGAGTCAGAGAAGATTGCACTTCATGCACTTGAATCAACTGATATTGATTACACTATCGTTCATACACCTGATGTATTTGAAACCAAAGCAAACAATGCTGGTATCAAGAAGGCAACCGGTGAATATGTGATCATCATTCAAGATGATATGGTTATTCAAGAAGGTGGTTGGAATCGTAGAATGCAGAAACCATTCAATAAGTTTGATGATGTGTTTGCTGTAACTGCTAGAACAGCACACAACTATCAGTCAAACCCACACTCCGTTCACTTGGGTATGGAAGAAGACTTAGATAATTGTTGGTGTGATATTCTTGAGTCTTGTGATGAGGCTGATGAATCTAACACACCGAGAGATACTTTTGCAGTTCGTGCTACTGTAAATCGTGGTCCTCTAATGATCGATCGAAAGGATCTGAAGAAACTCAAATATTTTGATGAGGCATATTCACCTCAGGATATGGATGACCATGACCTGATGTTCAGAGCACACAAGGAACTGGGTAAGGTGTGTGGTTGTTACTGGATCAACATGAGATCTGATAGTGACTGGGGTGGAACTAGAGTATCAGGACAACCAGCACCATGGTTGTTGAAATCTCAACATAAGAATAGTAAAATATTCTATGAGAGAAACAAAGACATTCTGGAAGACAGGAAAATCGTTGTAAATAGGAAGGTTAGTTGAACATCATGAAAGTCATTACAGATTATCCAGTAGCATATGAATCCAAGGATCATATTGAACCCTGGGGAACTAAGGGAGATAACAATACTTCTCTCCCTTATATTGAAGAGATTGAGAAACACTTTGAAGGTAGGAAGATCAACTTTCTAGACATTGGTTGTTCTGGTGGTCAACTAGTAGTAGATCTTCATGAGAGAGGACATAAGGCTATTGGTATCGAAGGGAGTGACTATAGTGCCAAGGCAGGGAGAGAAGGATGGGGAAAGTATTATCAAGATATTCTCTGGACTGCTGATGCATCTAAACCTTATAGTATTGAAGAGGATGGAGAACAAGTCAAGTTTGACTTCATCAACTCCTGGGAAGTCATTGAACATATTCAACCTGATGAACTAGAACAATTCTTTCAGAACATTCTGGATCATTTAAAAGAGGATGGTATCTTTGTTGGTAGTATTAGTATTGACTTTGAAGACATCTACCATGTCTCAAACTTTGAGGTAGATACTTGGGTTTATGAGATTCTTCCTAAACAATTCAAAGTAGATGTATATCCCTTTGAGAATAAACTTAGGGATGAGGACTATAGTTTTCATGTGATGTTGTCTCATAAGGAGGTAGAATGACATACTCAAAAAGGTTTAGTAGTAAGTTCTTTACTCGCCTTCTTCAACCAGCAGGGAACAACCCTCAGAGAGATCGAGCATCTTCATTCAGTATTGTGTTTGAAGAACTCGATAAGATGGAGAAGACTGATTACACTATTGTAGAGACAGGGTGTATGAGAGCTGACCATGGTAACCTTGCCTTTGGTGATGATGGTGCCAGCACATACATCTTTGATGACTTCATCAACTTCTATGATGGTCAGGTTATCTCAGTGGATATCTGTCAGGCCAATGCAGATTATGCAAATGAACTGACATCTGATAGAACTACAGCCTATTGTTCTGATTCTGTGGAGTTTCTTTGGAACCTGAGAATGAAATTAAAGATTGACTTTCTCTACCTGGACTCCTATGATATTGAAAGAGACAACCCACACCCCTCTCAGTTGCATCATGTTAAGGAACTCTGTGCTGTCATCCGTCATCTGAGGAAAGGTAGTATAGTGTGTGTTGATGACCATGATGCGTTTTTTACTGGTGGTATTATCGGTAAAGGAAACTATGTGAAAGAGTTCATGGAAAACATTGGGGCTGAACTTCTGTACGAGGGATATCAAATTGTTTGGAAACTATGAGTGAAGTATTCATTGGAGCATGGCACGGTGGATTGGGTGACAACTTACAACTTTCAACACTACCAGAAGAATTCTATAAACAACAAGGAAGGACGACATACCTATGGGATGATGCAAGATTTAGAAATGATGATATTAAGAAACTTGTATGGGATTTTAATCCTTATGTGAAATTATCAAAGACAGGATCACCACGTAATGCAGGTGATCTACCTGACCTCAATTACCATAACATCTCTGGTGATCACATCTCAAATATTGAACAACTTCATGGTCTCGAACCAACCAATAAATATCCAAAAATTTATTACAGACCAAAAATAAAATCTAATTTATCTGATGTCTTCCTAGTAGATTTTACTAGTATCAGTATCGACTATCCAACAGACAAACTTTTCAATAAGTTAGAAAACATAAAAGAAACTTATCCTAGTAAGAGATTTCTAGAAGTAACTTTCTCAAAGAACCTTAATAATCAAGGTAAACTCAATCAATATGAAATGAATCTAGAGAAGATTGTAGTTGATAATATTTTTGATTATTGTGACTACATGTATTCTTCTTTTGGTATTGTTGCATTGAGTAGTGGAGCTAGTCATCTTTCTTCAGCAATCATGGAATACAAATCATCTCTCAAGAGTATTTGTATTATGGAGGAGAAATGGTATAATAAACACATGGATATTGGAAAACTTTTCATCTTCGACAACATTGAGTATCAACTAATATGAGATTTTTAATTACTGGTATCACTGGGTTTGCAGGTCCACACCTAGCAAACCTTCTTCATGCACAAGGTCATGAGGTTTATGGTCTTATTCGTAGGACCAATGGAATGGAGAGTGACATTCGTGATGTTGTCCCTGATGATGTATATGAAAGTATTACATTTGTTTATGGAGAACTGACAAATTATCGTTCTCTCGTTACTATCTTTAAGGATACCCAGTTCGATGGTGTGTTCCACCTTGCAGCTCAGTCACATCCACCCACAAGTTTCCGTGATCCTATTGGAACTATGGATACTAATGTGATGGGTAGTGCTAACCTGTTCCAAGTCATTCAAGACTTTCAGAATAACTGTAAGGTGATGTTCTGTTCTACATCTGAAGTTTATGGAAATGTTGGATCCGATGGTCGTAAGATTCGTTGGGATGATACTATTCTCCCTTCTAATCCTTATGGTGCTTCTAAGGCAGCGACTGATGTTTATCTCCAAGAGAGGTTCACGAACGGGTTCATGAAGGGTTTCATCACTCGTGCGTTCTCACATACTGGACCTCGTCGTGGTCGTATCTTCTCTATCTCCTCTGACGCCTATCAGATTGCAAGGATGATGAGAGGGTATCAAGAACCCACACTCTTAGTTGGAAACCTCTCCACAACCCGTGTGGTTATGGATGTGAGGGATACAGTGAGGGCATATTATTTGGCTATGATTAATCCTGAGGTGAAGGATCAAATCTTTAATGTGTGTGGTGATACTCCTCGTAAGATGCAGTATTTTACCGATAAGTTGATTGAACTATCTGGTCTAAAAGATGTGAAACAGAAGATCCATCAACCATTCTGGAGACCACATGAGATTCACTATCAACATGGTGACTCTACTAACCTCGTAGAACTGACAGGTTTCAAAGAGGAATATGATATTGACACAACCCTTATGGATCTGTTACGATACTGGTATGACAAACTATCATGAAGAAGATTCTAATCATTGGTGACAGTTGTAAAGACATCTACACCTATTGTGATGTCAAAAGATTGTCACCTGAAAAACCTGTCCCTGTTCTTGAGGTAGATCATGTAGAAGAGATGCCCGGTATGGCTATGAATGTCTATCGGAATGTCTGTAGTATGATGCCTAAAAAGAAAGTAGATATTATTACAAATGAGAATTGGAAAAGTATTACAAAGAACAGGTTTGTAGATCAGAAAAGTAATCATATGTTTAGCCGTGTTGATACTCCTCAATTTGTGGATGGGATTGATGTATTTGAATTAAAACTAGAGGAATATCAACATGTCATCATTTCAGATTATGATAAAGGATTTGTTCATTGGGATGATATTGAGTGGATTTGTTCTCGTCATGGTTCCGTTTTTCTTGACACAAAAAAAGAATTAGATACTTGGGCATTTGATGCTAAGTATATCAAAATCAATAACTTTGAAGCTGAACGAAGTTCGGTTATGGTTCAATCTCTTGGTTCGAAAGTGATTCAGACTCTTGGTTGTGATGGTGTAATGTGGAACGATGATCTATTCCCTGTCAAGGACAAGGTAGAGACATTAGATGTGAGTGGAGCGGGTGATACTTTCTTAGCCGCACTTGTAGTAAGATACTCACAAGACAAAAACATTGTGAGTTCTATCAAGTATGCCAACAAACAGGCAAGTAAAGTAGTATCTAAACGAGGAACTAGTGTCCCAGACTAAAACTATTTGGTTGAATGGTTGTTATGACATTCTTACTCCTGCTCACATTGAATTATTCTCAGTAGCCAGATCTCTTGGTGGAACTGAAGGAAGAGTTATTGTTGGTCTCGATTCTGATGATAAAGTGAAAAGGAGTAAAGGAAGTCTGAGACCTATCAATACATTCTCAGATCGTAAAATTATGTTAGAGTCTATTAGATACATAGACTTAGTAATAGGGTTTGATGACCGTCAGGGATTAGAAAACTTGATTGAGATGTTCAAACCTGATATCATGTTACTAGGCGGAGATTGGAGAAATGGGGATGTGGTCGGCCGACAACATTGTGAAGATGTCAGATTTCTTGACAGGAGGGAAGGGTACTCCTCAACAGATGTTATTAGAAGATGCAAAGATGTACGCTAGTGATCCCATTAAGTTTGTCTCCAAGGGGTGGGGATATGAAAAATGGATTGTTAATTGTTCCAAATATTGTGGAAAGATTCTTTTCATTGCTCAGGGTAAGAGGTGTTCTTGGCACTATCATATTTTAAAAGATGAAGTATTCTATGTACAGAAAGGCGCAATAGAAGTTCTTTATTCATATGGTGATAGTACAGAGATTGCTGATAAGATTCTTTTAGTTGAGGGGGATAAGTTTCATGTCCCAACAAAAATGAGACACCAAATGTATGCATTGAAAGACACAGAAATATTTGAGTTTTCTACAACTCATTATGATTCAGATAGTGTCAGACTAAAGAAAGGAGATTGATGATTATTACTTCTTGTCCTCTAAGAGTTTCACTCTTTGGTGGTTCTACTGATAACCCATACTTTGTTGAGAAATATGGCTATGGTTCTGTAATTAGTTTTGCATGTAGTCTTAAGACCTATGTGACCATTACACAAGACAAGTTTGGTCTCAACAAACATGACCACAAGTATGTCATTAACTACTCCAAGAGAGAAGAGGTCTCTGATGTTAATGATATTCAGAATGAAGTAGTCAGAGTAGTTTTGAAATACTTTGATATGCCACCTGTCCAAGTTACTCTAACCAGTGATGCCTATTCACAAGGAAGCGGACTCGCTTCTTCTTCCTCTTATCTTATCAGCCTCATCAAAGCGTGTTGTATGTTCCTCGACATCGAGAAGACTGACACTGAAATCTGTGCTCTCGCCTACATCTTGGAACTTAAGTTCAATCCTTACTGTGGTTATCAAGACCCATATGGTTGTGGTGTGGGAGGGTTTAAGAGGATTGAGTTCTACGATATTAACACTATTAAGTATGAGTATCTTTCTACTAATCTATTTCGTCACTACGACACTCACCTTGTCTTTACTGGTGTCACGAGAAATTCTAAAAAGATTCTGAAAAATGTTACTGATAATCTAGACAAAGTAAAACCTTTGGTGAAGATTACCGACCATGCATATGTATTCCTGAAAGAAAATAAATATCCTCAGGTTCTAAGACAGATGAGTAAGTCTTGGAATCAGAAAAAGAAAACTAGTTCATCTATCGCAGAGAACCATCATATTCAGGATATGGATAAGGTTCTATCTACTTGTGATAGTGTAGTATCTCATAAGTTATGTGGAGCAGGAAATGGTGGTTTCTTTCTTACTTTCTCAGAGAATAACACCTTGAATATTCCATATGATTCTGTTAAAATAAATGTAGTGCCTGAGGGTGTTCGTGGTAAATCCTTTTAGTCCCTATGTTGAAGCGTTATCACACGCACATGCAGAGGATCAGTTTCAAAAGTATAAGACTCAATTCGATAGACATAGACGTATTATTGTTCTTGGAAATGGAGGTAGTAACTCTGTTGCATCTCACATCTCACAAGACTATATGAAGTTTCATCAGAAGAAGGTAAGTGTCTTCTCTGACCCATCTATGATTACTATGATGGCAAATGATTATGGATATGAGAACGCTTATAAAAAGTTTCTTGAGTATCATGTAGAGAAGGATACACTAGTAGTTTTGATTAGTTCTAGTGGTGAGTCTTTAAATATTCTGAACTGCATGGACTACTGTCAGGAATGTGAGATTACTTATGGTATTCTGACTGGATTTAATCCATTCAATACTCTAAGAAGAAAGTCAGACTTGGCTAAGTTCAATTACCATGTTGACTCAGAGTCCTATGGTGTGGTAGAGTGTGTTCATCAGATATTCCTACACGGAGTTGTATGAGGTATTGTTTTGATTTGGATGGGACTATCTGTCACACTCCATGTAATTCTGATGGTCATGGTCAGAGGTATTGGGACTCAACACCTTTTCCACATATGATAGAGACAGTCAATCGTCTCTATGATCAAGGTAATTATATTATCATTATGACTGCTCGTGGTCGTGGGTCTGGTAAAGACTGGACAGATCTTACTAAGAACTCTCTAGAAGAATGGGGAGTCAAGTATCATGAGATTGAGCCCATGTTTCACAAACCAAACGCTGATATCTTTATTGATGATAAAGGAATCAATGTAGAAGAGTGGAAGAAAACTCAACCACTTAAGAAAGGTATCATTGCTGGTGCCTTTGATGTTATTCATCCTGGATACACTAGGATGTTTTCGTTTGCCAAACAACACTGTAACCATTTGACAGTTGCTCTTCATACTGATCCAACAACTGAAAGGAGTTGGAAATTATCTCCAGTTCAGTCTGTAGAAGACAGAAAGGAAATACTACTATCATTAAAAGATGTTAACGAAGTGGTGACCTACCAATCCGAGAACGAGTTTCTTGGTATGCTTGAGAGTGGTGAATATCATCTTAGGTTCCTTGGTGATGATTACGATGACGGTAGTTACAGTGGAGTTGGAATCGGTTTACCAATCGTTTGGATTCCTCGAAAGTCACATAACTATTCAACAACCAAACTAAAACAACTTATCTACAGATCAATTCAAAATGGTTAAATCATTAGTTACAGGTGCAGCAGGTTTCATTGGATCTAACCTGGTTGATTACCTCATTGAACAAGGACACTATGTTGTTGCTATCGACAATGAGACAGCAAACAACAACAACTTTTACTGGAACAGTAAATCATATAATGTGAAGGCAGACATCTCCAGTTATGGAGATATGAGAGAACACTTTGATGGTATTGACTATGTGTTTCACCTAGCAGCAGAGAGTCGTCTTCAACCTGCTATCAATAACCCTATCAATGCAGTGAAACAGAACTGTGTAGGAACTACTGTGGTTCTACAGTGTGCTCGTGAGGCTGGTGTGAAGAGGGTGATCTACTCTTCTACATCATCTGGTTATGGTGGGAATGATTGGCCTAATATAGAGACACAACCTGATGACTGTCTAAATCCATACTCTGTATCTAAGATTGCAGGTGAGAAGTTATGTAAGATGTACACTGACCTCTATGGATTAGAGACAGTGATTCTTAGATACTTCAATGTGTTTGGTGATAGGTCTCCTACAGTAGGACAATATTCACCAGTCATTGGTATCTTCCAACGTCAGGCTGAGTGTGGTGATGCTCTTACTATTATTGGTGATGGTTCACAGAGACGTGACTTTATTCATGTTAAGGATGTGGCAAGGGCAAACTTCCTAGCAACAACTGCAAATCTCAAATACACATTGGGTACAGTATTCAACGTTGGTAGTGGTAAGAACTATTCTATTCAAGAACTGGCTAACGCTATCTCTGACAATCAGATATACTTACCTGAACGTTCTGGTGAAGCTACGACAACTCTTGCTAACATAGATAAGATTGTTGAATTTATTGGTTGGGAACCTGAAATTGATGTAATGGATTGGATCTATGAACAGAGATAAGAATAAATCAAAACACAAACTAGAGGGTACTCCTCATATCTACTATATCAATCTGGATGAACAACCAGAGAGACGTGAGTATATGGAAGGCCAGTTTGAGTACTGGGGTGTCACAAACTATACAAGAGTTTCTGCCTATGATGGTAGAGAAGATGACTTAGGACATATCTTAAAGGGTCGTTATCCTGATATGATGACATCAGGTGAGGTTGGTTGTGTTACTTCTCATCTGAAAGCTATCAAACAATTTTATGATAGTGGTGAACCATATGCAATTATGATGGAAGATGATTGTAGTTTGGAACTGGTTAAGTTCTGGAACTTTACTTGGAAAGATTTCTTCTGTCGCATTCCTTATGACTGGGATGTATGTCAAATTGCAATCATTTGTACTGGTGATATCACTATTAGAGTACATAAGAGATTTGTGAATGAGTTCTCTACTGCCTGTTATCTAATCACTAGACATCATGCAGAGAAAATGATTCGTCTTCACACTCGTAAGGACAAATACAAACTTGATAATGGTGTAAGACCTAGACCAGTTGCAGATGACCTTCTGTACAACTCAGGTAATACTTACGCTCTCCCTCTTCTTCTATATCACATCCCATTGGGGTCTAGTATCCATCCAGAACACGTTGATGCCTTCCATAAGGGTAACTATGACGCTCAGTGGAACTTCTGGTCACAGAAGGGAGCACAACTCAGTGTAGAAGAACTCATGAATTATGACCCATATCATGGAAGAGTTTCGGAATCAACATATAACAGGAAGGAAGAAACAAAAACTTCATAATATGTTATACTAAATAAACTTGTGAGATGATAATTCCTCACAAGATTTTTTTCAACAGTGCCCTACCCTCGCAAACTTAGGTTGGGGGCATGTAGTTCAAACAAACAGAGACACGTCGAGTCTCTTTCCATCCGTAGGTTAAACTCTACGAGACAAAAAGGTAAAACAAACATGTTCAAATCTGTATTCGCAGCAACCGCTGCTCTCTCCATGTCCGCTGGCGCTGCCCTTGCAGGTCCCTACGTTAACGTGGAAACCAATGCTGGTTGGGTTGGCGATGATTACACTGCGGCAACGACGGACATCCACGTAGGTTTTGAAGGAGAAACCGGTGCTGCTTCCTACTACGTCCAGGCTGGTCCCGCAATCGTCGCTGTTGACGGCGAAGAAACTGACACCCAGTTCTCTGGTAAAGCAGGTGTTGGCGTCCCCGTTTCCGATGCCCTCGGAGTGTACGGTGAGCTCTCCTTCCTGACCGCTGAAGACGAAGATGACTTCGGTCTGGGTGGTAAGTTGGGAGTCAAGTATAACTTCTGATCGTCCATATAGACACATAAACATCTAGATGTTATACTGGGGGTGCGACGGCATCCCCTTTTTTTATGAAAAAATATTTTATAACTTTTATAACGAATCCAGGGACACTGACCTCCCTTATGTTGCTGGGAACGATATCACTGATAGGGACACTGCATAACCATGCTCACTACACAATGAATATGGATGCAGATAGTTACGTGAGACAGTGGTGTAGATCATCAGCAGAAAATAAAAAGACCTGTACCAGGTATGGCAGAAACGATGACTACTGACTTGACAAAACTTTATGTTTCCTATATAATATGTAAAGATTTATAACGGAGTGTAACATGACTGTAACAACGAATGATCGCGGACAACAGAATCTGTTCGCTAAAGAACCCCAGATGTATGTCTCTCAGACCGACGCTGAGCGTTATGGATATGAGTCATATGCCGAAAGGGCGGAGAAATTGAATGGTCGTACCGCGATGGTTGGTTTCTTCTTCGCTATCTTCTCATACTCACTGACTGGTAATCTTTTCTTCGGTCTTATCTAATGGCATTACTGGCATTATCTGGTATACTATTAGCCACCTTCACAGGTGCAGCTTTACTCACACAAACAGGAGACGAATCATGAACGAAAACGCAGAACGCATCAACGGTTGGGCAGCAATGCTTGGTATCATGGCAGCTATGGGAGCCTATGCTACCACAGGTCAGATAATCCCTGGACTTTGGTGAAGATATACCTAGGACTATTAGTAGGATTCGTCATCGCATACTTTTTATTAGATGTTACAGATGACGATGATGATATGGACGGGGGCATGATGATTCCCGCATACCAAGGATCCCAATAAGGGGTCCTTTTTTTCTAAATACTGGTGCCACACCAGAACCAATAATGGAAGAAAAGAAACCAGTTGAAGAAAAGAAGAAAGGTCTTCTTGGTAAAATTAAAGAGGCAACAGATGATAAAGAAGAACAGCTTGCTATTCTTTCTACTTTTGTTAGGCTTGGCATCCTTGTTTGGAGTGGCGGAATACTCACGTTGGCGTACATTCAGTTACCTCCAGCCCTTGGTATTCCCGAGCAGAAACTAGATCCGACATTTATCGCCTCCGTTTTTACAGGAGTGCTCGCGACTTTTGGCGTTCAGGCAGCGAAGAAGAATGGAGATGGAACATTTAAATCACAAGCTGGTACTGGTTCCATCACTAAGGCTGATCTAAAAGAACTCATCGATGCTGCCAAAGAGACATCACCAGCACAGATAATTAGAGTAGAACAAGCTCCACTAGTTATTTCTGCAATTGATCCTAAAAAAGATTTGAAACCCTAACTAATTTTTGACACGGTTGATACAAAAGTGTATCATAGTGATACACTAATTTCTAAATAATTTTGTAATGAATTAGGAGGCATCAATGAACTTCACCACCACTGCTTTAGCAGCTGGAACTCTAATGACTATTCTTATTGGAGTTCCCATTACTACATTTGTTTCTTAGTATATGGAAATCTTAGCAACCTTTGCCATTTTTGGCGCAGTAATGAGTGGAGCATTTGCACTTACCCCTAAAAAGATTTGAAACCCTAACAAATAGTTGTCTTAAAGATACTCTGTAGCTAATATAGATTATAGAGTTTCATAGTTCTATGATCGCGACACTCATGCAAAATGACCTCTTCTTAGGAGGTCTTTGTTATGCCTTAATAGTTGTACCAGTGATAGGAATGCAACTAATCCATGAACATGGATGGCAACACTGGCAACCCTTTGATAAGGGGCACAAGTGAATTTAATACTAAGAACACATGAGAACTTCAACGATCCAGTATGGAGCGTGATATGGTGTATTGTTATACTTTTGTTAGGAGTTGGTTACTACATTTTATACATAATGAGAACCGCATTCTATGAGTTAGAACATGGGAGTAATGACACCACCAAGCAGAAAAAGCTGCTACAACTTTCGAGTAACGGAGATTAATCGTGTTCTTGATGGTGATACTATCGATGTCACTATTGACCTCGGGTTTGATTTATACAAGAAAGAAAGAGTTAGAGTTGCAGGAGTTGATACGCCAGAGAAGAGGACGAGAAACTTAGAGGAGAAAACACTTGGAATCGACGCAACCAACTGGCTCAAAGAAAAACTCGAAGGCACGCTGGCTGGTGATGATGAGTTGTCTGTTAGGACTGAACTTGTTGGTGGCACTGGGAAATACGGGCGTCTTCTGGGTTGGCTTTACATTGGGGACGCAGATGTGTCCCTCAACGAACAAATGATTGAAGAGGGTTATGCTCATGCATACGACGGAGGAACAAAAAATATGGACCTTGAAGCACTCAGGGAAATCAGAAGGGCACACGGCACGTTGGTGTAGAAGTGTTGTCTGTGGATCTACACCTTTTATCCCAGACTCTGAATTTGAAGGTGAAAACTGCGAACTAACTTGTAGTATTTCTAAAGATTAATTCTAAACTATATACTTTTTAATTAGGAAAGTAAAAATGCAAAAAGTAATTAATGTTTTAGCAGTTCTTTCTTTCGTTGGAACTGCAGGTATCGTCGGAGGAGGTACTGCACTATATCTCAATAAAGATTCTATTATTGAGAATGCAAAGAATCAAATTGCGGCAGCTGCTGGTGAAGCAATTGCAGGAGCACTTCCTGGAATGATTGATGCTGGTATGCCAGAACTTCCTGGTGCTACTGGTGGGGCTGTTCCTATGGGTGGAAGTGCACTTCCCTTCTGATGGATATTCCTGAGATCGTTGTCCCTAATATGAATGTCAATATTAGTGACATTCGTAGTTTGAATATCAATGTAATGCCTGATTGGATGGTCAATCCTCCACAGGCATTACCAGTTTACCCACCTGTGACTACACAAGTGGGTGTTCCTATTGTCAATATGCCTGGATGTGTTGAGTCTCATAGGGATAGTAGTGAGAATCAAACACTCAAAGAAGAAGATAAAGATGGCGTCCAGACATTCTGTGATGCGGGAACGCCTAGTTTTAATCCAATAGATTATGATCCTAACAGACTAGAAGTAATTACAAAGTCTCCACCTCCACCACCATATAAAGCACCAGAAGCAAAACCACCACCAACTCCTGAAGCACCAACACCTCCTAAGACTGATGCTGCAAAGGCAGAGTGTCCGAGTAGAGCACAAGAATTAAAAAACCCTGTAGGAAAGATCCTAGAGGGTAATAAAAAGATTACCAGGTATGAGACAGTAGGAAAGGAATGTCTCCCCGTATTTGAAAATTTAAATATACCTGATCAGATTGTCCAGAACATACCATCAGCAGGTATGATAACTGTTACTGCTTCTATTGCCGTGGTGGCAACGACCTCGGCACTGCTTGCAAAACCTCTTGCTGACCTTTTGTTAAAAGTGGTGAAACCTGTGACGAAGAAGGTTGTGAAGAAGATTGCTGCCTTACGGGGTAAGAAACCCCCGGTAT
>WLWF01000574.1_pt1 | contig 34386 bp, 17 predicted proteins | sample 6718331 | NCBI WGS metagenome assembly WLWF01 (sample SAMN12718692, study PRJNA515312) | sponge metagenome | isolation source: marine sponge | host: Mycale hentscheli | place: New Zealand: South Island, Marlborough, Capsize Point | collected 2003-05-01 | reverse complement strand
CAAGCAGTTCGTCCTCATATATTTTAAACAAACCCAAAGTTGTTGTAGGAAATAAGGATGGTATTACTATTACCTCCTCAGGTGGCAACTATTACATTGAAGGATAATGGCACAAATTCTTACATATCCCTATGGGATCAAATACAAAAAAAGTGGATGGGCTAATCAGGTCAAACAGGGCACCAACAACTCTGGGCCGTGTTATGCCAACCTTTATGATGGCAAGTCTATAGTCACCACTAACGGTGAGCAGTGGTGGGGCAATGGTGATGGCAACACCACTTACTCTTGGAGCGACGCTAATAACCACCCGTTCAACCAAACTGACGGCGGCAGCTCTCAGAAAGGCTTGCACTACTGGCTTTCAACTAGTGAGAATGGCTATCAACGATCACGCTGGTTTGACATTGGAGATGAAGGTGGGAAGGATCATGGCACATCTATATCATCTTATTCTAAGTCCACTTGGCTTAGTGAGGTAACTGCTCTTTGGTTTTTGTTTAATGGTCATGATACGGAAGAAAATCGTGACTGTTATGCCCGTGTAGAAAAGGCTGCCCTTAGATATCGTGACCCCAATGGCAGAATAGCCATTCATAAGGTCACTGTCAAACTGGGTGATTTAGAATATATGCATGGTGTACGAGGTGGCACCAAACACATGTTTGGTTACGCATTGCCAAGTAACCTGCGTCACACGATTTGCGATAATGACTACCGATTCTTGGGTATACGGGTTCAGATTCAACTTAGAAGGGGCGGTAAAGGGACTAGCAATGATAAGCTGCAAGGTGGAATTACTGGTCTTCGTCTTGGTCTGGGTAGTAGCCCCACTGGTTCATACAACGAGACAAGCAAACGTGCCTTGGTTGGTAGAGGTGACGAACAATGGAGATACTTTAACCCCACAAAAGTATACATGGATGTTCGTTAATATAAACTAAATACCTAAAAAGATATGGCGTCCGTAACCACTAATGATCTAAGAATCACTAATGCCAAGAGCTTTGTAAGATATCTCACTACCGGAGATACGTCTTACATGTTCATAGGAAGACCGACACCTTGGAATAGTAATATCGAAGCACCACAACCCAGAGTTGCTGCTGGTGATAATTCACCACCATATCCCGAGAACAACTGGAAGGACTATTACACCATCTGGGATCAGATGTTGGCTATGAATCGTATTCAACCCAACGAGGTGTATCATATGATCCCTAGGATCCCTTACACCTCTGGTGTGGTCTATGACATGTATCGTCATGACTACAATGAGTATGTCAGGTCTCACAGCAACGCCAAGAATTTATATGATGCCCTGTTCTGTGTAATCTCACAAAACAATAATGTATATGCTTGTCTGTTCAACAATGAACTGGTTCCATCTACTGTAGAACCTCTTGCTGAGTCTGATGAACCCTTCTACACCTCAGATGGATACCAATGGATTCGATTGTATCAACTTGATTCTTCTTTCTTGTTAGATCACTCCACTAATAATTTCATTCCTGTAATGGACAGTAGAGTCAATCGTGCTCCTGCCGGTGAAATCTACACTGTGGCTGTAGATGCCAGAGGTGATGATTATACATCTATGCCACGAGGTGTCAATAATAATATCCCTCACTACTATTGTCACATTCTAGGTGACGGTGAAGGTGCTGTAGCAAGAGTGACTGTTGCTGGTGGTGTGATTGTTGATGTCAAAGTGTCCCGTCACGGATCTGGATACACTTACGGCAAGTTGGATTTCGTCACCAACCGTGTCTATGAGACACTCAACGACCTTGATGAACACAGAAACGGACTGAATCCTGGTGGTGACGGTGCATTCCGTTCTACGGTCATCATCGGACCACCTGGTGGCTGGGGTAATGACCTGATTCGTCAACTTGGCGCTACCAGAGTCGCTATTTTTAGTGACTTTAAGACTACTAATGATGATTATGTGACTCAATCTGAGTTCAGGCAGGTCGGTGTGATGTCTGGTATTGATAATCTTACTGATTCTTTCCCTGAAAGTCTGTCAATGGTCTATGGTGTCAAGGTTTCAGAGATTACAGGTAGTATGAATGTCGATTATTCGATGTATGAGACTATCACACAGACATATATCGACGAAACTAATCCCAGAATCCTTTATGTTGCTAAGGGAATGATCGTGGGATGGGATGATGTCAATGGAATCATCAGATATATTCAAGATCCTAAGTTACATTCAGATGAACAGGGACAACTCTACAGGTTTAAAGGTAATAGACCCATCATCGGCGACACAACTGAGAAACAAACGACTCCTAATGTAGATTTTACAGAAGAATTGGAAGGTTTGGTGTTTGAGTTTGGATATTCACAACCAGAAGCTCGTAAATACACAGGTTCCCTTGATTATGTCACGAACCTAAGTCCAATCAAGAGAGCACCCAATCAATCAGAACGAGTTTCCCTAATAGTTTCCTATTAAGTCTATAAATATCCATATAGAAGAACCTAAAAGGTAGATGTCCCCAATACTTACGAATCTGAATCGTCCGGATTACTATGACGACTTTGACCCAAATAGTAACTATTACCGGACACTATTTCGTGCTGGTAAGCCAGTTCAAGCTAGGGAACTAACTGGGTTACAGAGTAACCTACAACATCAGGTTGAGAGCCTGGCGTCTTCCTTCTATAGTAATGGTGACGTATTGAATGGAGCAGAATATACCCTTTCACTATCAGCAGCATATGTTCGTCTATCAAGTATCACTCAAGGTGCTAAGGCTGAAGACTTTGTTGGTTATGAGGTTAAAGGTGTAGTTAGTGGTGTTGTAGCAGAGGTACTTTACGCGGAGGAACGAAATGATACTGATGATTTTACTCTCTTTATATCATACATCAGTTCTGGTGTTGATTCTGAGTTTGATACTTTTGTAGAAGGAGAAACGTTAGAGTCCAACACACCTAATAATTACACAGCCACTGTTGGTATTGAAGGAACATCAAAACCAATCACTAGTTCCCCTATGGGGTTTGGTTCTTTGTTCTCTATTGAGGAAGGAGAACTCTATATCAACGGAACTATCGTTCATGTAGAGAAACAAACAATCTCTCTATGTAAGTATTCCACTCGTCCTTCTTTTTCAGTTGGACTCATTGTCGACGAAGATATTGTCACCAGTAATGAAGACCCTTCACTACTTGATAACGCACAGGGTCACTCTAACTTTGCTGCTCCTGGTGCAGATAGGCTCAAGATCTCCCTACATCTAGCCAAGAGAGTCTCTGAGACAGAGGAATCCAACTTCATCACCCTTGTTACCCTACTACAAGGTAACGTTATTGGTAATCCCTCACAGTCCCGTAAGTGGGAGTGGTTGGATGACAAACTAGCACAGAGAACCTTTGAAGAGAGTGGTTCCTATACAGTCACTGACTTCCCTGTCACCAAATTAGAGTATTGGAACTCACTGACTGATGTAGATCAATCCAGATATCCTCTTATCAACGACGAAGAGATCGATGGTGTCTTTGATCCAGATCCAGAGAAGTATAATATCAACCGTCCATACCCTCCCGTACCTAAGTACGATGCAACTGGTGCTCCTATTGCAGACTTCAGCACTGGTTGTATGAACCTTCCAGCTGAACTGGAAGGAGAAGGTATTCCACTATCGTTTGAAGAATCTAATAGTTATTATGCTCTCAAACTAGATCCAGGTCTAGCATATGTGTATGGATACAGAGTTGGTTTTCTCAACCATCTGTATGTTTATGGTAATAAGCCAAGAGATAAGTTCCTGAAACCCGACACCTACACCCAGATCAATCCAGGTTCATTTGTAATTGTAAACAATACTTACAACACTCCTAACATCGAGAACATCGATAATGTTATTGATACTAGAGCGTTTGATAATATCAATCTATATCGTAACTTCACTGATGGACACGTCGGTGCTGCTTTTACACTAGGTACTGATCAGAATAGGGGTGAGAAGAAGCCTCTAAACCTAGGTAATAAGCCTTGGGTGACATATCACGTCATCACCAATAATAACATCACCATCACTTGGGAAAAGGATGAGGACTCCAAGGAGATTGAGATCCAAACTCAGAGTGGTAAGATTGTAGGTAATCTTGTATATCCCAATAGAACTTTCAGTTCACAAAAATTAGATGGGTATATTCTTGCAGACCCCACTCTCGGCATTATTAACACCGAAGATGGGGATCGATTAGTAGCAGAAGGTTCTGACACAAGAGAAGGTATCAACACAAATAGCGTTGTTGTGTCGGTACAAGAAGACGAAATGATCATCCGTGGTGATGCTATCATTGGTAATGATATCGAGGGACAAGATCACCCCAGAGCTCTGATTGCTCAACGTATTGAACCCATTCTATCGGGTTCTATGCAACCAAAGTATTATTATCCCGAGACACTTGTTAATAAAGGTTCTGGTTTCTTAGGTTATAACTCCTCATACAATCTAGGTGTATTGGGTTCCACATATTACACAGAACTACTTGTCATCAATGACCGTGCCACAGGTGAAGAAGAGTGGTCGGTAGGAACAGTCAATAGTGTCCTCTATGGTGCCACCAGTGGTGCCACAGCGAAGGTAGAACAGGTACTACCTAACGCTCTCGTTGTATCTAATATCTTTGGTACCTTCCTACCTGGTGAGAGTGTCTTCCAGTACACCGGTATCAACCCAGATGATGATATTGATATTGTTAGAGCTCTTCTCAGAGAAGACAATAAAGAGATCTATACAAATGGACTCAATGAGGACTTCAGACTCATTCTTGACCTACTACAAGACAAGAGATCTAGTGTCAAGACAGGTCGTTTGATTGACGAAGGTGAAGTGATTTCACTGAAGTTTAACGAGAGATCAGGTAGTAGAGAAGCGGGAGAACTCACAGGTGGTGGTGGAGACAAGGAACTTGCTGATAAGATCTTCGGTGATATCCTATTTGACTTCATTCAGGTTTTGGATAAAGAAGTATATACCAATGATGTTATACTAACCAATCCAAGAACTGGTAATAGGAACCTAAGACTTCCACAGGAAGAGTTTGGATTCGAGACACAGGAAGACTTTAACTTCTGGATTTACTCTTCTATTAAAGATCTATCGAGTGGTAGAGATGCCAATAATGTCTTCGTACAGGATCATGCACCTGATGACAACCCACTTACACCTGTAGATATCGGTGATATTTGGGTTAATAAGCATAACTATGTGGTATATGTCAGAGATAGGATTGATTATGAGAATGGTGACCACGATGAGTTGTGGATTGCTGTAACACCTGGTGATCCAGATCCTGCTATTCCAATGGCAGTTAGGGTACTCGCCGCCGATCTAGAGGAAGCACAAATATTTGCTGCTTCTGTTGCTGCCACAAGAGATTCATTTGACCTATCTAAAGAAAAAACAATCATCGTGTACTCCACCGGTACAACAATGACTTTGTATGGTAATAATTCATACTACAACGGCAATCCAAATAAAGAAGAGGATTTCTACTATGATCCTATCGTCAATGAACTGAAGTTAACTGACTATGGTCGTAAGAGAATCTATAAGTTTGCATTCTTTAATCCAGACAGAAGTGCAAATCTACCTAGAGTCAACTATGAATTACTAACAGTAGATCTTGATATGTATGGTGTTCCTATTACACCTGGTATTCGGGGATATGCAACATCTTCACCTTCTAAGATCCAGAATACACTGAAGAAAACAAAAGCATTCCACAGTCTAGGTTATGCCAAGGATGGTATGCCTTATGTTGATAACTTCTCTGCTGATGCCAATATTTCCACAGCGAAAACATCTGAAATCTATGATGTTGCAAACAAAGCACTATTTACTGGTGAGGCAGGTCGTAACTATGTGACTTGTGATAATTTCTCTGGTGATGGTTCAGAAGATATCATTGCGGGTGATGTCCTTGCTTTCTCTGATGCAAGAGGTCGTATTCATTATAAGCTCGTATCCTTCGTCACCAAACCATACGGTTATGGTGCTAAGAGAACCAAGTGTAGTATCTACTTCACTACTACACTGGAGACTTTTGTATCCAGTGCTGTGATGCAACGAGTCAGACTCAAGAACTTCGGTAAGTCAACTGAGTCTCTACTGTATCCACTACCTGTAAGTGTTGTCTCCTCACTAGAGACAAATCATAATGTCACTGACATCAATTATGATGTATTCAGGGAGTTTGTTACAGACAAAGTTAGTAATGTGAGTGGTGACTCTACATCAATCACCTTCACAACTGACGAATCAAACGCTCACTTTATTAGTGATGCCAATAAGTGTATCATCAGTATTGCTAACATCACTCAGAACGAAGACTTATTCAAAGGACGTATTCTGTCACTAGACCAGATCAAACCCATTGAGTTGAGTAATGGTGGACGTATCATCAAATTGAACTTAGATCCTTCAATTAATCCTAATACTCTAACTGGTGCTCAGATCAAAGCAATCCTACCTGTAGCAGTCACCAACTCCAAGGCGAAACGTAAATTCCTTATCAGGGACTTCGAACTTACTGTTCCTGAAGATGACGAGAGAGAAAGAGAGATCATTTCACTGAAGAAGACTGACGTGTATCGTCTTCAGAAAGTTGAGATGGAGACAGACTCTGTCGGTGTATACAAAGACATCACGGATAACTACGTGTTCGACAACGGACAACGTGATACCTTCTATGACTACGGTAGAATCATCAAGAAGTTGGGTATGCCACTTCATACAAACCCCATTAAGATCACCTTTGACTACTTCGAACATGAAAGTGGAGATGGTCAGGACTTCTTCAGTGTTGACTCCTACACACACGAGAATGGTGTTCCTTACGAAGACATTCCTGTATACCTACCACAGAACAGTGAGTCTATCGGACAGACGAACTTCGAGAATCCCAACCCAGCAATCAAACTCAGAGATGTAGTTGACTTCAGACCTTCTATCAACTCTAGAGATAGAGCAGAAGGAACTGGTGAATACTCTGGTGATATCTTCATTGACTATGATGTACCCACTGGTGAAATCTACAACTACTATGATAATGCTGTAGATGGTAATGCCTTTGTACCTAACATTCCTATTCCTACCACTCAGTTTGAAGCTGATGTAGAGTATTATCTACCTAAGATTGATTCACTCTTCCTCGACAAGACCGGTAAAGTTATTCTCAAGGAAGGTGAGTCTTCTGATAATCCTGTCAGACCGGCAGATCTTGCTACTGCTATTAGGTTGTATGACATCTATATGCCTGCTTACACGTTCAGTATGGACGATGTAACAATCAAGAAGTACAACTATCGTCGTTATACCATGAAGGACATCATGGACATCGACAAGAGAGTTGAGAGAGTTGAGAACCTTGTCACCTTGTCTATCCTTGAGCAGAGTGCTCTGAATATGAATGTCCGTGATGCTATCACCGGTCTTGATAGATTCAAGAATGGTATCGTCGTAGACGCCTTTAAAGACCACTCGAAGGGTGACGTTGGTACATCACAGTACAGATGCTCTATTGATCCCAAGGAAACCCACCTACGTGCTCCATACGTGATGGATCAGGTTGTCCTGGAAGAACAGAATCAGACTGATCTAGAAAGAGAAGAGTTCGGTTCGTACAGGAACAATGATAATATTGTTACCGTCGAATACGATGTGGTAGATTATATCAAACAACCTGTTGCCACCAGGTCTACTGATGTACAGAAGTATACTCAGTCAACTGCTGAAGGTGTCATTAGTTTGATGCCATCTATCGATACATTCCACGATACATCAAAACTACCCAAGTTGATGATCGACAACAGTGACATCTACAGTGCTGCTCTGTTCCTATCTGATACACAGAAGCACGCCGCTATGGGTACTGTGTGGTCTGAGTGGGAAACCCTAGGTGGTATTCCTAATGATCGTGTCAACCCCTTCGGTAAGGAGTTCACGAACAAGAAGTTATACAACATTACTGATTCCAATGTAACAAACTCATCTGGTAAGATTCGTATTGCTGACCATAACCTATCAGTTAACATATCCAGAAATTATACAAACAGTGGCCACAGTGCTTCAACTGTTACCCTACAGGATACATCATTCGGTAAGAGACTATTTGATATTCAACTCAGTCATACGATGAGGTCAATCCCTGTCTACTTCAAGGCAGAAAGACTCAAGCCCAACACGAAGTACTATGCTTTCTTCGATGATGTCAATGTCGCTGACTGGATCTGTGTGGACAAGATGTCTAACGACTTCAGTGATGGACTAAAGAGATACAACGGAGCACCTAACTCTGATCCTAAAGGGTTCGGTCATCCACTGATCTCTGATGACGAGGGTAATCTTTCTGGTGTGTTCATCATTCCTAATGGTAGATCACCTGTAAAAGACAGTGTATTCACGGGTCGTATGTCCGACATCGAGTACAACAAGTCCGGTAAGTCCAGAACATTTAACACTGGTCACAGGTCACTCAAACTCTCTACTAAGCTCTCTATCTCCAGTAATACCACTGACATCACTGGTTATGCCAAGGCCGACTTCGTATCTCGTGCTGTCATCGTTGATAAGACTGATAACATTGTCACCACGAGACACATTGAACATACAACTAATACCACACTGAATGAAGAGACTAGACTGAAGTTTAGTGGCGGGTCTTCTTCTGACTTCAACCCTAGAGTTGTCCCATCACCATCCACTACACCATACGATCCTCTCGCTCAGACCTTCATCATTGATAGAAACTTCCCTGATGGTGTGTTTGTTAAGGAACTCGACATCTTCTTCCGTGACAAGGATCTATATCAAGGTGTCGAATCATACATTGTCACTACAGAAGGTGGTGTTCCCACCAACACCATTGTTCCACATTCCCGTGTCGTCAAACCTACTAATACCACACTACGACTCGTATGTGACCTACTAAACTCGGTCAATACCACGAATATCGCCGCTGGCACAACTATCAAGGGTAAGACCTCTGGTGCCACTGGTACTGTCAAGGACGACCTGAAGTTTGATTCTGCTGGTAGTAATCCCACAGAGAACGTAGAAAACAATGTATACAACATCATCGTCAGTAACTACCTCGGTGAGTTCCTACCTGGTGAAGAGATTGAAGTACAGGTCAATCCTAAGAACCTCAATACATTCAAGGTAGCCGAGAACGAAGTGACCATCACTCGTATCGATCTCCAGACAATGGGTGAGAACTATGATGAGAACACGACTGTGACTATCTCCGAACCAGACCTACCTGGTGGCGAGAATGCTACTGCTGAGGTGGTCGTGTCTAAAGTACCAAGCGATACCAACATCAAGGGTTTGAATGGTAACGTCTATGAAGTCATCCTTACCAGTTCTGGCAGTGGTTACACCAAAACACCATCAGTTCAGATCCTAGGTAGTGGCACCAAGGCAACGGCGACCACGAGAATCAAGGATGGTAGAAAGTCTGTAGTCATGGGTGTGGCAACGTCTGATGACGCTACATCTGCTACCACATTCAGATTCAAAGCACCTGTATATTTACTAGGTAATAAGACTTACGCATTCGTGGTCAAGTCACCTACATCCAAGGCATACAAGTTGTGGACATCCAAGATTGGTGAACTTCAGATCGGTACAATGAAGAAGGTGACAAGACAACCCAACATGGGTGCTCTGTTTACTTCACAAAATACTGGATTGTGGACCGAAGACCAGACCATGGACATTATGTTCAACCTCAAACGTGCTAAGTTTGATACCACAGCTGCTTCCAGTGTTAAGCTAACTAACGCTCCATTCCTACCCAGGAAACTATCACTTGATCCTATCGAGACATTCCATGATCCCGAAGAGTTTATTACACATAACTCCACAAGTGATAAGTTCGGTGAGAACCGTAAAGTCATTCGTGTTACACACTACAATCATGGTATGTTGCCTGGTGACTATGTCGTTATTGATGGTGTAGGTGAGAATCCTGGATCTATTCCTAATGAGCTTATCAACGGACTTCACCAGATCATTGATGTAGATTTGGACGAGTTCACTGTGATGGTAGATGTACCCGATTCCTCAGTCAGTAACATCAGAAAGTCTAAGTCCGGTGGTTCTAATGTCACCTGTACCTGTAACAAACCATACGAGACCATCAACCTATATTCTGGTGTGATGTCCTTCGAGTCATCTTCTATTCTTGCGAAGAACAGGTCTGTACAGTACGGTGGTCTTCCCACCAAACCTATGGTCACAGACACCAACGATGAGTACAGTGTTAAGTTGGTTGGTCACAACGAAGAAGGTTCATACACACTTGACGGCACAGAGGACATTCCCATCATGGATAGTTACTACTATCCTGGTGCCAAACAGGTTGCTTCCTATTTGAACGAAGTCAAGTATAGAGATGACTTCCACCTACGTGGACAGAAGAGTCTTATCACGAGTTTTGATATGGCAACACTCGACGATCGTGTGTCACCTGTAGTTGACCTCGACCGCACTAATATGACTATCGTACACAATATGGTAGATCATCCTGAAGAGTATACTAAGGTCACGAGAGGAACTGCTATTGCTACACTGACATTCAGAGGTAATGTCAACCTAGGTAACCTTCAACCTGGTGGGTTCCTTGAGTTCACCACATCTAAGGGAGTTGATGTAAAACTACCTATCATTGAGGTGATGGCTAAGTCGAACAAGGTCAGAGTCAGTAGTGTCAGTGGTGTATATGAACTCATGAATCGTGTGTCCTTTAAGGACTCTGGTATTAACAATGTACCAGTCGAGGTTGAGTTCTCCTCTACGAGTGACTACAGATCTGAGAACTTTAATGATGGTAGTAACTACGCTAAGTGGATCTCTAGAATGTTCGTGTTCGAAGATGAGTGTGATGGTGTTGAAATCAAACTCAGTGCCATCTTCTATGAACTAGACGACATTAAGATTTACTATAAGACCCGTAATGTGGGTCATGATGGTGACTTCAATAAGTTGAACTGGACTCCTTTCAATCCTAATGGTGTCAAACCCGGAGAGAAGAGAAAGAGTGTCAAGATCAACGAAGACACTGACGGGTTCTTCATGAACAACAATGAATACATGAAGACACCTGGTATGGCTGACAACATCGAAAAGATCAAACCTCGTAACCCAATCGATGTCGATCCAAGAAGAATTCTATCTTCTGAATGGCAGTCACTAACATTCTCGGCACAAGACATTCCATCCTTTGATGCTATTGCCATCAAGATCGTGATGAATGCTCACTCACCAGCACTCACACCACTCATCGATGATGTCAGCATTATTGCTAGTATCTAATGGATAAAGTAGATGGATACAACGGAATCTACAAAGATTCCGACTCAGGTGTAATTATCAATCGTGGATCATCTGACCGGGATAGATATAAGTTAGCGAAACAACAAGCTATAAAGAACATGGAATCACATGATGAGATCCAGAGTCTTAAAAGTGAACTAAATGAAATTAAAACCTTACTTAAGAAACTAGTATCATGAATTATACAGTCAACATTTCTCTTTCCTCTGGTGTGAATTTCTCACAGGAGTTCACGATGGCGAACCCGGATATGACACCTGTGAACATTACAGGATATAAGTTTGTAGGTAAGTTGTCCAAACATCCACAATCTATTGATGCTGTCCTGTCAACTAGAGACAATCCAATGCAGAAGGGTGTTAAGTTTTCTTGTAATGTGATCGATGGAATCAAAGGTGTATACAACATCTACCTTCCAGCCAAATCGACTCAGAAGATACAAGAAGGTAAATATTGTTACAACATCGTTGCTATTGATGTCAACGGTAATTCATCTGTAGCCGTGAGTGGACTTGCATTTGTAGAGCAGGCATTTGGTATTTCTGACGGGGATTACTTGTTTGATGGTGGTGGGTCTACCAATGATCCAAATACGATCATCCTTAATGGCGGTACAGCAAGTGGTTTCTGATAAATACAATTGTAAAAGTAGGTTGTAAAAATGCCAGCACCTAAGATAACTAGCGTTCAGGTACGGAGGGGTACAAAGGTTGAGTGGGATGCCGCCAATCCACAACTACTTGATGGTGAAATTGGTTTTGAAACAGATACTTACAGATTAAAAATTGGTCGTCGTAATTCACTAGGTAAACTAATTAATTGGAATGACCTTCGTTATCAAGCTCCTTTCTCTGGTCTAGAGAAACCAAACTATCCACAGGATGGTGACTTCTGGGTCGAAGATTCCACTAAGGATCTGTATTTCTTTGACGGTCAAGTATGGAGAAGGATCCTAGGATCCAACGAGAACGGTGACATCATTATTGATGGCAACCTCAATATGGAGAATGGGTGTGTCACTGGGGATCTCAAACCCTGTGCTGACGCCAAGTTCAATCTAGGTTCCCCAGATAAGAGATGGAAAGAAGTTCATTTAGGTGATACTGTATCAACCCAGGACTTTGTTATTAGTGTTGGTGATAGTTCAGATCCAAATAATCTCGGTGGGAGTTACAGACTCCAGGTGAATGGAGATGATATTGCTTTAGGTGAGGATCTTAGATATCTTGATACAAGGAACGTCACACTATTCAGAAACACTGGTCCTGATGGATCTGTGAATCCTACTCCTAGACAATACCAGGAACTATTACATGGTGATACCAGGAACCTACCTCCACAAGGTAGTATTTCCTCTCAGGCTGACTATAACGAGTGGTTGTTGGCCTCACTACTCAAGATTGTAGGTAGAGAGTCCAACCCAGGCGAACAGCTCCAAGAGTATTGGAACAACAGTTCATTTGAATTGGCTCTAAATGCACAGAAAGGTGTGGTGACTCCTATTCAAGGAAACGAGACCGACTATGAAAACGCTGGTCTTCCATCACAATACTTCCATAAAGCCGATGGTTCTGTCTCAGACAGAGTACCTCTAAATCAAAGCTATTGGGTTGATGTGCCACGTCTAAACAATACTAGACGCTGATAAATACTATTATTGAAAGCAAGATAGATGTCTTTTCCCTCCAGTCCTAATAACGGCGATTCACATACCATTGGTTCAAAAACCTGGTATTGGGATGGAACTGCTTGGAATTTACTGCCGCCAAGTGCCACTAATGGTAATGATACTAATGGTGGTGGGATGGATACCGTTCCTGCCACTGATCACTTCCACGACACACCAAGAATTCTGGATGATCTACTGGATGTAGAGATCGAAGAACCAGAGTATTCGTCACAATATGACTTCTATATTAACGTCGGAGAAAATGATAACGAGAATCCTAATGTAGAAAATGCATGGGGTCGGTATAGTGTTAATGTTACGGCTGGATCTGTTACATTCCACACATATGATCTGAACGGCAAAGAACTAGAAGTACTATACAATTTTACAAACAAGGACATAACGACTCATAAGTATGCCGCGTTTGACCTATCTTATTCAGAAGAATTAAAAGTAACAAGAAAGTTGAAGGGTACAAACTCCTTTACTTTCTTCTATGAAGATAGAGTTGCACTAGCAAAGATCAATAATGATGGTAATTCAAAACTATTTGGATTAATTGCAGCAGACTATAAGAGATTATCTGACGGGGCTATTCTTGTCTATCGTCAGAATTCTGAACTCTGGAGACCAGAACCAAATCCAGATGTTGAAGCCGGTAATAAGATTACCATATCATTCATCCCACCAGTCAATTCCGGTAAAGGTGATATTTGGGTTGATGAAGAAACGTTCTACATCTATATCTGGGATTCGGCGATGTGGGTCGCCCTCACTGGACCAGAAGGTGGTGCAGGTGGTGGAGACATTGCTCATAACAAAGAGATTACATTCATCTCTTCTCGTGGATTACTATTTGACGACAGTAAAAATAGTACCAGTTTTAGAATTAACCAACTTAATGATCAGTCAATTGACTTCCTACAGAAGAACATTGTAACTCTTGATTATACTCCCCATCCAGCACCTGAAGTTGCTGACATATGGATTAATAAAACAGACTATCATCAGTATGTTTGGGATGGTTCTTATTGGATTGGAATCAGTGGTGATGATTCATTCAACACTTCTCCTAATAACCGACTCGAACAACCATGTAGATTGATCGGTGGTAAACCCAATTCACTTTATTGTAATGAAGCTGGAGATCTCAATATTCCTCCTGTTACTATTTCTACTGATCCGCCCGATTCACCCAGCCCAGGTGCTTTGTGGTTCGACTCAGAGCATCTAGAACTTAGAGTCTGGTATGTTAGTGGATCTTCCTTTGGTGGTTGGGTGTCTTCCACTCATCCTGGTATGCGTCCTGACCTATCCAGACAACCCTATCCAGATCCAATCAGTCTCTCCGGTCCTCCAATTGCACAGGAACTTGAGCAGAGTAACAGATATGTTGCGACTGTCTCCTATAAGATTCTTGATATGGGTCAGACACCAATGGTTGAGTGGACTTCCAGTGATAAGAATGCTACTTTCTTCTACAAGAATAAGGATCATTCCATCGCTACTGTTAAGTTCTCTACATTCGGTAACTTCTCTGTTACGGCTTCCATCAAATACTATGAGAATGAGGAAGATATTGGTGACGAGACCACACTTAAGGATGCGTCTGATACGGTCAGAACCAGTGTTTCCATCAAGCCTCCAGGTGATCCTATCAGGTATCAGGTCAAGGTTATTGATGGTCCAGATGGAACACCAGTATTCGAGATTGATGGTGACAGACAACCTTACCTCAACCTCATGCGTAACCGTAAGTACATCTTCGATCAGTCACATCCATCCAACGAAGGATACCTATTCAGGTTCTATGAGGCAACCGAATATTATGATACCGGTGTCATCATCGATAGTGTACCAGAAGGTATTGGCCAAGAATACACTGAGGGTATACAACAGGTCCGTAAGGACGTTTCAATTGTCGTACCACCAAATGCTCCTATCCGACTCAGATATGGTTCACCTGTAGATACAACTATGGGTTACTGGATCTATCCGTTTGATGTCGATGGCTCTGTGAATTTCATTGATCCTACCATGATCGAATCCTAAATAACTCAAAAACATGGCTGATTTAAATCAAAAACCAACGCCGGTTGATTTTCCTGATCGGCCATATCATGACCAGAAATTTGTTGCTTTTACGACTGTAGCAGAATATTATTATGATGAGACAAAGAAGTCTTGGATCTTCAGTCCAGAACAAGCCAACGGTGGTAGAATTACAATCTCCCCTACCCCACCATCACAGAGAGAATCTCTAGCTACTGATATGTGGATTGACAGTGGTGATTACTCACTGTATGTCTATGATGGTGAGGCGATGAACTGGGTTGGTCTAACCAACTTTGGTATCACTGCTTCCGTTTATGTTGGAACAGAACCACCACTATACAGCCAACCGGGTGCACTGTGGTATGACAGTAATACTGGTGACCTTAAGGTCAGTTATGTTGAATACGAGACACCAACTAGTACGACGGTCAAGCATCGTTACTGGGTTGCGATTACTGGCAATGGAATCAACCAAACTGTTGCTGCAGGATTCAGTGATGTAGAACATATTCTAGAAACAATTCAAAGTAGAATGGAAGTTATTGAAAACAGTAATTACTTCCAGATTTGATAAATACTTCAAAACAGTCTTGAGATGGCATTAGAATTTCCGAATAAAGAAAATCCCGGCGAAAGTGAAAATCCGATTGTAAATATACATTCGGAAAATAATGGTGTAACTTATTACTGGGACCCTGCCAGTAATAGTTGGATTCTAGTTACAGCACAAACTGTAAATAAAGATTATGTTGATGGTAGAGACGAACTAAGATATAGACGTGATGGTAGTGATTTCATATATGGTAACCTAATTATCAGGAGACAGTCCGACTTTGCTGCGGATCCTACTGTTGTCATTACAACAGAAGGAACTCTTATGTTGTCTGAGGACAACAAGATTATGTTCTCTTCATTGTCAGAGAACCTACCATCACTAACTTATGGAACACCGGGTAACGAACAAGAGGTTCTATCATTTGATAGTAGTTTTTTACTTCCACAGAAACCCTTTAGGTATAATGTAAATTCTGGTTCTAGACTTTTCCTAATCGAAAACGATGGTGTAGGTGATGTAAAACTATTTGATATTCAACTGGGTGCTGGTGTAAGTTACACCAAAAATATTATCAAGATTCCTAACGATAAGAATAGTAGTTTCGTTGTTACTGCTGATGATTCTTATACAAAAGGTTTCTTTGTAAAGGGAGATAATAATGTAGAAATCTCTAATAATTCGACAACTGCTTTTGTTGTCCGTAATTTAGGTTCCACTTCTAAGGATGTGACACCGTTTACGGTTGACACAAATTCTCATAAATTATTTGCCAGTAAAGAATACAATGAAGCGTTGAAATCTGGTGCCGGTCAGGTAACTATTGATGGTGGAAAAACATATCATAATTACACAGAACAAAATCTACTTGCAACCAAGGGCTATGTTGATGCCCAGAACAAAGAGGAACCAGGATATAACATATGTGCTGATCGAGAATCCGACGCTAAGTCAGGTGGTTTCTGGAGAAATGGTAGTAGCTTGTACTGGAAACTCTGATGTCTGGACCTTCTTCTAAACAACTATTTCTAGTTGACGCAACTCCAGGTGTCTTCACAACAGAAAACTGGATGGCCAATCCATATCCAGACTTACTTAAAGGGTATGATCCCGATGAGTATAACGGGGATATATCTCAATCGACCGCACAAGACATCAAGGAAACCAATGCACCTTTTATGTTGGGAACTTGGAATGCAACCGGAAGCGACTTGGATAGTAATGATCATGCCTGGCATGTGGCGTTTGGTAACCAAGAATCACATGATCTCAAGTCACCCAATAAGAAGTGGAACAACTGGTATGGTTGGGGCAACATGTTCAGTGCCACTAGACATAGTTTAGTTCGTGGTGGTAGCAGCAACATTGCCAACTTCCAAAACCTAGAATTATTCACAGCGAGACAAATGACCGAGAGTCAGGGTCTTTTGATTGGGTCTAGGTATATCAGTGAGGCATATGAATGTACTGCCAGGTGGATGTCTCCTGTGGGTCTCCAGTTTAAGTGGCATAACTATTTCACTAAGGCTAGTGCTAGTGGATTGTATATGTACAATTTATTCTTGATGTATCACGACTTGTGGGCACCTTCCAGACCGTTGTATGCACCTATTGTAAAGAACGGTAATTTGACAAACGGAGCTTCTTACATGCGAGGTTCCGACATTATGGACAGTAACGGGGGGAACCATGCCGACAAGGGAGGTAGATCTGCTGGTGAATTCGTAGGATTTATAGATCCAGATTCAATGGATGTCATTAAGGACAAATATACAACAAGTGCATGTATCGGGGTGTATATTGATATGAGAGTTGATGCGTACGATGGTGCCAGTTACGATAAGGTCTGGGATTTCTGGGATTTCAAACCACTATTCGATACATCAGAAAACGAAAGTATGATTATCTATCCCAAACCACACAATCTTAGAGAAAGAATGGAAGGTGGGTCGATAAAGTTACTATAATCATATAAATAACTTTAACATTAGTCAGACATATGACGTATTCGGGGAACTCAGATTTAAGTCAATATCAGTATAACACCACAAGCACGGATGGTACTGCTGTTGTCGTAAATAATAGTTCCGGGTCAGATATTACATCTGAACTCTTCCCTCCTGATGGATCAGAAGAAATTGCCGGTGAATCTGGGATTGGATACACCGTAGAAGAAGTACCTGGTAAGGTATGGGTATGGGACGGAGAGAAGTGGGTTCTACAGTTTGATAGATCAAATTTACAACCAGCAGAAAAGGGACCATTGGGTCCTACTGGTCCAACTGGTCCTACTGGTCCTGACGGCAATCCTGGTCCATCTGGTGCCACAGGTCCAGCTGGACGTGGTGACACGGGTCCATCTGGTCCTACGGGTTCTGAAGGTCCTCCTGGTGCAACTGGTCCTATGGGTGCCGCTATTGCAGAAAATACAGAGACTGCTCCCCAATCGGGAATCAGAGGTAAACTTTTTATAGACAAGTACAATCAAATCTATATTACTTTAGGATAAGGAGAGTAGAATGAATAATCACAATAATAACATGATGTATCCCGATGTTAGATTTCGGGTTGTACCATTTGGTCCACCAATTACAAGAGACAACGAGGCACATAATCCTGGTAGACAATTATATACATCAACTGCAACCAAGAGTTACGCGAACAGAGAAGCATTTAAATTTTTCTGGTTGGATGAGTTCAAACCAATTACTCAATCCACAGAATGGCAATCTGGACCACCAGTAAACACTTCTGCATCAGATGTCTTCGTTGATGGATGTGGATACTGGACTAGTCCAGGTGGTCCTAATGCCGACTGGGCAAATTCCAGTGGTGTTGGTGACCCACAGAAAATTGCCGGTATGGCCTGTGTCACAAAGAATAGTGGACTCAAACTTCTATACAGTTGTGGTGTTGCTCAGCAAAATTCCACCAACGAAGGTATGGAATATGGTGTTGTTGGTCTAAGTGGATACTTTAAACCTGACTGGGACACCTCTGGTACTTCAACTAAAACATATTCTAACATTGGTCTAAAACACGCATATGTAGTTTATAAATGTGATACCAGTGAGAAAGATTTCGACGCACTTAGTACTATTAAAGATGTCATCTTTGGTGGACTAGGGGACTTGTTTGGTGCTGGTCGTGCAGTATTCCCAGAATTTATGACGGGAACGTTTAGTTTTGATGAAGAGCAGAAAAAGTTTACTGGATACGAAATCAGTTTCCCAGAGAACTTCAACCCCACTGCATACTTCCTTGAAAATCAAATTAATCCGTCTACAATTATTACAGAGACAGGAATTATCGACAAGTTAAGAAGTCGTGTATTCCCCAATGATACAAACACGGAAATTGTATTTGATATTTTTAATGAATATATCAATCTAAGTTTCAATGAGAAGCGAGGAAAAACTGGTTCAGCTAACTTTGTATTAGACCCAGAAGCTCTTACAAAGAGAATGAGAGAGAAGGGCGAATTCACGTTCCTAGATCTAGTCAGTTGGTATGTAGAGATCAATCTAGTTGATTATGTCCAACAGATCCTCCCTGGTGCATTAGATCTTGCAGATTATGTAAAGTCTAATGTAAACAAAGCCCACGCTTCTGCCAGAGAAATCGTTGTTGCGATGAGGTCAAAAGTCTTTGGTGGGACAATTGAAAGGAATAAAAATACAGACAAGTTAGAAGGTATTTTGCCTCAAGGCAAGTACACTGTTGATAAAATCACTACTGACGAACCAAATATTCCAGTAGATCTTCCTGGATCACCTCAATTGTTACATATTATGCTACCTGAAGTAGCATATAATGATAATCAGGGTATTCCATCTCTTGCGGTAGTCAAGGGACAGAAGCCCGACTGGTCTCCATATCAACAGGTTCCTACGTGGGACTTACATTCAACTGAATGGCGTGATGGAATCCTCCCAGATAGGATCAAGATAAAGAATTTGAGTGATACAAACCTGAACGTATACGTTTCTGATGATATGGAGTCCCAGGAATGGGATCATCTGTTTACAGTCATCCCTGATGGTGAGAAACCAATTCTTCTTAGAAGTCCAAGAAGTAAGAGATATGTTCGTGTAGCAAAACAAGTTATATCACTTCCTGAATATGAGTATGTTGATCCATATGAACATCAACTTAAGTTTAAGTTTACATCATACAACTTGGCCCCCAATGCCGATTCTTTATTAGAAGGCGATGTAGAACTTTTTGAGAAACCAAGTTCCTACGCGATGGGGGACATCGGGGGCAAGGCTCAGATGCCACTCGCTCCAGTCAAGAAAAAGTTTCTTTGTAAGGCATACCAAACAGTATCTCCGAGTGCTATCCCTGGCTGGTCTGGGGTACCGAATGTTTACACCTTCGATATGTTCGACGCAAGTGAAGGTATCAAACTTAATGAGGGTGAGAGAGTCCAATGGCATAACCCAAGTTCAAACAGATATGAGATAGCTCTTTACTTCAATGCGTCAAAGGATTCAGCACAAGGATGGTATAAGGCAGCTAATATTAAGCCTGGAAAGACCAGTACATGTATTGGTGTACCCACAGGTCGTGGAGAAACACGATACATGAGGGTGGGTGTCGTTCTTACTGGTACCAACTACAACAACTGGAATCCTGATGCTAATCCACTTGAAATTCATATTAAACTTTCTGGACCTGATACTGGTTGTAAAAACAAGGATCCAAACCAAACAGCATCACCACCAGAACCACTACTTGAACCCGGTGTTCCAGCACCAACCCCCCTTACCTGTCCAACCAGATATTCATCGGTAAAAGTTTATGGTGCAACGAGGCAAATTGCACCTGGAGTTAAAGTACCAGATTATGAAAGATATAATCGAGTTACGGCTACTTCTGCACAGCGTCTAAACAAAAGTAAGTACTACGAATTTGCCAATTACAAACCGAATAACACACCTATAAGATTGTTATTCACAAACGGTCCTGAAATTAACAATAACACCAATATTATACACTATACCCATACTGTTCAACCTGATGCTACATCAGATAAGTTCAAGCCACCCGGTGAGTATGTTCATTTCTGTGACTACAATGTTTCCTCTGCCACTAGTTCTAAGTGGGAACCCAAAGGTAAAAATATTTGTGTAAGAATTAGTGAGACAACAGCACCCAACTTTAATGTAGATTGTCCTCCTGGTTTTACAAAGACCAAGATATATGATGCCACAGTGTCTATGGATAATGTCGGTGATCCCACTGATAATAAATCTAAAGTCTTGATTCCGGACTTTAGAAATTATGATCTACCTGTCATGCACCCACAGAATGATGCCTTTGGCGTTAAGGGTCAAAAGGTTACATTTAAAAACCTTCCTGAGGAGTTGGGTGGTATTCCTATCAGGGTTTTGGCGTATGATACAAAACAACCAGGACTGTATCATAGTCAACTTCAATCTACACACATCACACTAAAACCAGGTGAAACAAAGATTGTCAATGGTTTCCCTGGTATGTATTATACCTTCTGTGATTGGGCTTATGGTAACTCAACTCATAAACCATATGGTGAGTCATATACCTGGAGACGTGCAGGTCTAGATTATTGCTTTAGTCACGGCTCTGATCCTGGAATTATTGGAGACGACACCGGTCGATGTAAATCAGGATTCCACAAGTCGAAATTATATGCTTCTACAATAGATGGTACTGATTTTAATGGATCGTCTGCCATCAAACCAGATTATGACGATTATGAAGGTGTAGTATACTACGATTTAAGCAGTTCTACAAATGGAGCAAAAACTAAACTCAATGTAACATTTGACGATGACGGTTACTCTCGCAGTGCAGTAATTGTAGGTGAATTTTATGACGACTTAGGTTTTGTAGATCAAGTTGGCAATATTTCATTCGCGAATGGTGATTCTAAAACTATCGCTGGAACAAGTTCTCCAAATGTTGGAAAATATCTTGTATTCAAAACTAGTGACAGAGTACAATCAGGACAACTTTCTCAATATAAACCAGAAGGTAAAGATGTTTGTCTAAAGGTTAAGGGTGATGGTGATAAAGATGTAAGTAAGAAAATCAGGAGACCAGGGAAAGGTTGTCCAGATGGATATGACGAAGGTCGTATCTATAACTTAGATCCCGCCGGAGATTCAGTTCTTTTTGATGGTATAACTGGACTTGCTTATTATGATTTGGGTGCGCCTAATAGACGTGTAACGTTTTCATATAATGGAGATGCTACAGGAAACAATAGTAACTCTGTAGCGGGTGGTTCTGCAAAATCAATAAGAGTATTTTCATATCCAGATACTGATTTTGAACCAAATGAAGCAGTCGATGAGGGAGAAATGATCACTTCCGATAAGAAGACTTATGAATTTACCTGTGAACATAGATATCTTCTTCTGTCCACTGTCAATAACATTCAAGGTACTAACAAATCACATTATGTACCCGCAGGACTCCCTGGTTGTTTTAGGTTACTGATTGGCAATAAAAAATATACACAAATTTTGATCGATTGGCCGAAACGACCCCATGGAGATTGTCCTGCAGGACATGACATTGCTTACTTGATGAGAAGTTCTGTCACCGCCATGGTTGGCAGCACAATGAAGCCTGTACCCACGGTTTCCAATGACTACACTACTTACCACTACTTTGACTTAGGGCAACCAAACAGAGATATTAGTGTATCATTTAATGATGATAATGTCAGTGATGTAGAACTTAATTTCTTTACAGCAGATACAAATAGATTTGAGACTTATAAAAGTGCTGATTCAGTAAAAAATAGGGGAGTCACCAACATAAGAGCAAAAGGTCGATACGCAATTATCGGCACCACGACAAAGGTTTCAGATGTTAACCAGTCACCATATAAACCTGAAGGTAAAAAAGTTTGCCTAAAAGTAGAAGATAGAAATAATACCGGATACACCTGGAAACAAATCAAATACACACCACCTGGATATAATAAGATTTGTTCAAGTGGTTACAATGAAGCAAGAGTATATGCCGGAACCGAATCACACCAAGATAATTCAGGTGGCGCGTTACAATCATGGTCCGTACCCAAATTGTCTGACTACACTCAACTGTGGTATTACGATATAACGAATTTACGGTCAGTTGTAATAAAATACAACGAAGACAACTGTCCCCCATCGGTCAAAGAAGAACTACAGAAAATTCGTATCATCGGAAGTGATGATCTCAATGATCAATCTTCATTTAAGACATTTAATGATCTAGCCAATAAACAAGAGATAAGATTTAATGCTACAACCAAGTATCTCATCATTGGTACCGTTAATGAGATTAGAAATAATGATAGTGGCATTTATAAACCATCAGGTATTCCTATCTGTGTAAGAGTCGAAGACGGTCAAGATTCAGGCAAGACTTTTATTCAAAAGGTATGGCGTGGCGGAGGTAATTTCCCACAACCTGGTGACGGCAATTTCCCACAACCTGATGGTGGTTATCCACAACCTGATGGTGGTTATCCACAACCTGATGGTGGTTATCCACAACCCGGCACTGGAGGTGGTGGTAACGGCGGTCCTGGTGGTCCTGGTGGTCCTGGTGGCACTGGTGGTCCTGGTGGTAATGGAGGCGGCGGCGGTGGCGGCGGTGGCGGTAATGGTGGTCCCGGCGGCGGTGGCGGCGGCGGTGGCGGCGGAGGTGGAGGAGCCGGTGGTGGCGGTGGTGGTGGAGGAGCCGGTGGATCCGGTGGTCTCGGTCACGGCAACACCAACAGCGGTGATGGCACACAAAATATTATCATCGTCCCTGGTGGTATTACCATTAGTGGTGGTACAATCAACCTAGGAAACGGAAATACTCAAGGAGACAATGCCGGCGGTAGCAACAATACCGGTGGTAATATCAGCGGTGGCGGTGGTGGCGGTACTACCCCCGGTGATGGTGGTGGCGGTACTCCCCCCGATGGTGGTCCTGTTGGCCCTGATGGTCCAGACGGTCCTGATGGTCCTGATGGTCCAGACGGTCCTGATGGTGGTCCTGTTGGCCCTGATGGTCCAGACGGTCCAGACGGTCCCGATGGTCCCGATGGTCCCGATGGTCCTGATGGTGGTCCTGATGGTGGACCTGATGGTGGACCTACAGAACCCGGTGAACCTGGAGATATTATAGAAGAAACTATTGACTGTGATCCTGGATACTCACCATCAAGAATGTATCCTGCCACAGGGACACATCTCATTGGTATAAATCGTATACCTGTTCCAAATCTAGGTGTTTTTGATGATCGTCTTCTTGCATATGATTTTGGTGAAGACTGGCCTTCTATAGAAAGAGTTCAATTCCAGCTTAAGACTCCAAATCTTCTCCCGAATGATCAGGTAAGACTATTGCATGTTGTTGATCCAAAAGATCAAAATTCATTTGCTTTTTCAACACAACTTCAAAATGATGGTATGGTTACCACCAAACTACGTGCGAGGTACATAGTTGTTGGTACACTTAATAAAATAGATGGCGCACAACTTGGTGAATTCATGACAGACGGTGAGGTGACAGGTGTTCAGATTTGTATGAAGGCAATCAACAAGGATACCAATGAAGAAGTCCCACAAACGAATGTCATTGAAGAAGAAGAACCTGGCACGCCATCACCATCACCATCACCAGGTGGAGGAATAACAATTGGTGAGGTGAGCTGGACTGGGGACCCACCAGATATCAATTGTGATAATTACAGTCCAGGAGATTTAGAGAGTCAAGTGGTATCAGGTGCAATGTATGCAGCTGAAATTGATGACCCTAAAGAAATATACTTGATTCCAGACTTCAGTCATTATAATAATACTGGTGGTTCATTCAAGGTAAAGAAAGGCGAAACTTACATTATTGAATATCTAAATCCGACACATGATATCAGACTACTTTTCGGTCAGAGATCACAACCCAACCAAAACACGAAAAGTTATATTGATTATGGTGTCGTCATCTATAAAGATGATCCGGTTGTAGAGGTAAAAGCCGAAGCAGATTACATAGTTGTTACTGAAAATAATTACAATAGTGGAGAAGATTATGCAGTAAGACGACCAGAATGGGAACCAGCTGGTAAACCCATATGTTTGAGTTTTATTAAAAAAGCAAGACCAAATGTTGACACTGGGGCTGAGTCTTGTCCTTACACATTCAGAAGTGAGAAGCTGTATGGTAGAGGAGATACATATCAACCTTCGGATTACGCTCCTCAAATCGTACATGAAGTTCCAGACTGGAGCAATATTTCAACTCCCCTCCCTGTCGGGTTGATGAAACTTGGTAAGCCTGAGGGTCTTACACCTGGAATTAAATATAAAGTTACTCTTCATAAAGATGCTTACTACAATGTAAGATTATTGTTTACCAGCAGCGAACCAAATCTACCTAGTTTTAAATATCTTGATACTAATACTATCATAACACCAGGTGAAACTATTGATGTAGTACCTCCTAGTAGATATTGTTACTTGGTTGATACGGATGCACCCAAGGATATATCACAAAATTGGGACGATGGATACAATATCTGTATGAGGTGGGACGACGGTACAGGTGATAATGAATATGAAGACACTGAAGAGTTCAATAAAAATTGTTCAAATCGTAGTGGCATGATCGCTTATGCCTTGTATGATGATAAGACACAAAATTATCCTATCTTTGGTGTTAATAGACATTTCCTCGGAGAAGATCCTGATGACCTTGACAATTGGATTGGTGAAGATCCTGCCGTATCCACCAAACCCGTCCTAAAGGATTCAATGGGTGTAAGTATTAAGAAGGGAGACAAGTATAGAGTCGAACTACTTAATATTAGAGACTGGCCCAATCCAGATACAGATAAAGATGTTTTCACTGAAGTCAGGGTTTGGTGGAGTTCCGAAAGGTATCCTACCCAGAAAACGCACTACCAACTTGCTCCGGATGATCGTGATAAAGGTAGAGATCAAGGTGTTCTTGATACTACTATGACGGGCGGTAAAGTATTTACCGCAATGGCAGACAGGATGTACTTAGGTGCTTGTGGCCACCCAAATAGTAATAATGTTACTGATTTCCCGAAATATGGTAGGGAAGTTTGTATCAAGGTTACAAAGGTTTCTGGATATGATATTGAATCAGATTGTCGGGAAGCCGGTGGTTCTGTCCAGAGGGCATACTATGACATGAAGAACAAGTCTTCTAGACCAGAATTCTATGATCATAAGTATTTTACTGATCCTGCACAGAACCGAAACAATCCTCCAGTAAGATCGATTGCTAAGGATACTGATGGTAGAAAGTTCATTATTGGTCAACAGTATGAGGTTTCTTTAGTATCAATTGAGAAGAAGAATCCAAGTGTAGATGTTGACTCATTTGAGGATGTTCGTATCTGGTGGGCAGAAAGTAATGTAGTATCTAAGAAAAATATGAAGTGGCAATTGTCTGATGACGACAAGGCAATTGAAAATGATAGTCGTATGAGGAGTGTTCTCCGAGAGGGACAAACAAAGGTCCTTACATGTAAAGATGAATACATGTACTTCGGTGCTGTATCTCATATTATTGATTACCAAGGTAGCCCCATCAAAGAAGATGACTACATCTATAGTCAGGAGCTTGCTTATAAAGATTGGCCTCAAGAAGGTACCAAGATTTGTATGAAGATCAGACTAAGAACAATTGGAGCGGATCCCGGTGAAGACGATCGTTTTGGTACACAATGTGATCAGAAGATGAGTACTGTTCATTATACTTACTGGGATGACGAAAAAGTCAAGACCGATCCAGGATTTAAGAACAGTTACTTTACTGGTACTGCTAACAAAAACAATCCCAAACTGAAGAAGACCAAGTTAACCAGTGATGGTAAACCCATCATACCTGGTAGGAGATATAAGTTTACTGTGTATGGTATCGAAGAGAGTAAATCTAACTCGACACCTGCTCCAGGTCCTAATAGCCCAGGTCCTAATTCCAATCCAGGTCCAACTAGACCAGGTCCAACCAGTCCAGGTCCCAATTCCAATCCAGGTCCAACTAGACCAGGTCCAACCAGTCCAGGTCCTAGTGGTAGATCACTATACACACCAATGGAGTTTGCCGACGAAGATCTCATTGCTTCATACAAGCCAAAACCAGGCAATCCCGGTGTAGGTGGTAGACCCAATAATAACATCGGTAGTCCTGGTCCTAGTATCGGTAGTCCCAGTCCTAGTATCGGTAGTCCCGGTCCTAATAACCCAAGTAGTCCAGGAAGCCCCGGTAGCCCAAGTAGTCCAGGAAGCCCCGGTAGCCCAGAAAATTCAAATCCCGGTGACAGTATCATGCGTCCCGACAACCCCGACACTATCGATGTAGAGGGTTATAAGTCTGTTCGCCTATGGTTCTCACAGAACCCCGATGGTACAACAAAAGATCCTTACAAGCTGGCAGGTGATCAGTCTGACAGAAACAGAGGAATCATCAAGATAGGTACCTATAAGATATACAAGTGTCCTTCGGGCACTGACGGAATCTTCTTTGGTGCTGTTGATTTCAACAGTAGAACTGTAATGACTGACTACCCACAAGAAGGAAGAAGAGTTTGTATTAAAATTGAAGAACACTCAGAAAGTACAGATAAACCTGGATCTGATTCTGGCACCATTGGTGGCGGAGGCGGCGGTGGTGGTGGCCCAATCTGGCGGCCAGAAACCGGCAACTTCTTTGACTTCTTGTTGTGGTTCATGGATGAGTTCCCACTACTATTCTTGGCTCTACCCATTCTACTGAGTCAAATTCCAGGTTGGGACTTTATTATGGGTATTCTGGGTGGTATCGGAGATGTCCGTCAGCATAGAAAGAGTAACTTTATTTGTGAACTACGGGAGCCACAGGAAAACAATGAAGTCCGTTATGCTTCTGCTGGTTATAATGACAATCAAATCACCCAACATGAAAATGTTCAGGAGAAGTTCTTCAATGCTGTAATTGATGAGCAAGCTAGAGTCATGTCTAGATTGTTTAGACTCAGACATAATGGATGGTTGTTCCAACCACTCGCTGGTGACACTCCCGGAGCAGTGGGAACCATCAAGGTTCTTAGAATGCACAGTCTCACACCAACATATAGTTATGGATTTGTCCAATCTACAAATCCAGACTTCTTGAAGGTTCTAAGACAATACTATCCTGAACCAAAGATGAATGGTAGGTTAGGTCTTTTCCACGATACATCATTCGCTATTGATACTAGACATGATTATTATAGAGAATCTGAAGGTTGGAAAGGTCAAGTATTCTATCCAGTATCGTCACATGCCCCTAGAAGTTATAACCAAGACTTCATTTACACTAAGGGTAGAGAAAAGTATTACAATGGTGAGTGTGGAGATAATACCACACCTAGATCTGCCATCAGTGGTGTAGATAGTTCTTTTCCAGACCATGAAGGTAAAGATTTCTTAGGACTATTCACCGATAAGGGTACAGGTTCTAAGTTAGAGGATTACTACAACACCAACGATTCTTATCATAGTTGGTCTTGGGAAATGTTGGCTGCTATGCCTGAAGATTATCCTATGGAAATACCTTCAGATGGCGCTTGGCCTGTTTTTAGGTTCAGAATGAAGTCTTTAAGATTCACAAGCAAAGACAACTGTGCTAATGACTGGCAACCCAATATGATGCACGCGACATTTGCAGATCAATCTGGAGCACTACACTCCATTAAGATGATAAATTCTAAAAATACAAAGTGTGTTTGGAGAGACAGTTTCGCCTTCGGTAGCAGCACTGATTATGTGGTACCGACTCACCAGATGCATCAGTGGACTGATGACTCTTACATGATGTTTATGATGGTCGGTAACAGAAAAATTCAACCAGGTTGGAAATTCTGGGGATTTGCTATGAGTGCCTGGATTGGAACTAACGGAGCATCCAAGAGAAAGAGAGCGTATACTCTACACAATTTCCAAATGGGTCTCCAATATAACGATCAATATAAAACTATTGAAATGTATGAGAATACTCCTACCTATAAGAGTTACAGTGATTATTATTTCAAAGAGGTACTACCCAAGTATGGTGGTATAGTTACGAATGAGCAGGGATCACAAGGTAACCAAGGTAACCAGTTCTTCACACTACCAGAAGAGAATACTGGTACTGTAGGTGTTGTTGATGCTACTCCAGAACCCACTCCAGAGCCCACTCCAGAGCCCACTCCAGAGCCCACTCCAGAGCCCACTCCAGAGCCTACTCCAGAGCCTACTCCAGAGCCTACTCCAGAGCCTACTCCAGAGCCTACTCCAGAGCCTACTCCAGAACCTGGACCAGAACCCGCTCCAGAACCTGGACCATATGGATATGGATACTGATAAATAAGAATGTATTAGTAGAAAGAAAATGGCTTCGACTCCTATCTATAATAATGAAGGTGTATTACTGTATACAATTTACGATTCTTTTGATGATCTTCCACCCGTGGATGATCTGAATTATGATGATCAAGTTCACTATCAAAACAGAACTTGGAAATGGGATGGTGGAAAGTGGACTTTATTCTCGGAGACTAGTGTTGGTGATATTAACTTCTCTACTGAAGAACCTGTTAAACATGAGATTTCCACAGGAAATGGTGAAGACATCAATGTCAATCATTTCTTCGACCTATCAGGTCTACAGCCACTAACCCAGTCTTCATGATATGTCTAATATTAAAGACCACGCGCTATTTCTAGTACAAACTAATGGTGTATCGAATAGTATAAGATTCGATGTTATCAAAGAAGAACTTGCCCCGTTGGCAAAGAAAGATAGCACTCTACTTGGCACGACAGGCAAGCCTGGGCTTATGTTTCCTGGCAAGACGATGGTCTATGACTCTTCCACGGGTAAACTTGATGTATCTTCTAGTGTAGTTAAGGAACATATAGGTTTTATCGGATATGTAGAAGAAGAGGAACAGGTTAAAAACATGTCCGGGTTTGAATCTCCGGGTAATTTTTATATAGTATCAGATTTCAATCATAAATATCTAAGTAATGACTGGGGTTCAGAGGGTTCAGATCGAGACTATCAAACAAGAGTATATCTTGGTGACATCGTTGAAAAAAGAAATGACGATACAGGTGACTGGAACGTGGTCCCGATGCAAATCGGCAATCAACATGTTCATAATGACTTTGGTAAATACCCACACATCAGTGCTACCGGAGATCCAACTGTGATTGGTGGAGACGGGACTGACGTATTAGATGAAACTATTATTCAAGCTAGCGGTTATTGAAAATGGCACAACTTACAGCAAATGTACAAGCAATAAACATAAACGATTTATTCTTGGTTCAAAGACCAGCAGATAATAATTTATACCGTGTCAGTGCACAAGATATCGGTATCTTCTCTAGTAATTACATTCATGAAGATTTCGAGGCAGTCAAGTTAGAGTTCAAGGATATCCAGAATCAACTGGATATGATTAACAATCAGTTGTTGACTACGATCAAAACTATCACGACTGATCATGATATCCGTATTAAGGTATTAGAAGATAAAACTGATCAAATAATCTTAGACATTGAAGAAACTAATACAAGCATCGAAGATATTGTAGCAAAAACGAGAATGTATCTCTACCATCGACTGATGGATTATGAAGAGGCAAGTGCCGAAGGAGAAATGGTTGTTCGCCGAAAAGACGGTGGACCAATGGAAGGTCTTCAGGATGTCCAAATCATTGAATATTTCCTATCATCCACTCAAAATATTGCTAATGTCTTTGAGAAGGAAGTACTAGAACTCACTTGTCAGTCCGGAGCTACAAATGATGGTGGGTTTGTTACTCATAGAGCTGTCTACAACATCGATTTTATTAGTGTACAAGGTAGTCTTGCAATAATTGAGGTCACCGTCCGTAATGCAATTGGTAATGGATTCCCATTCTATCAAAGAGGTCTTCTCAACGAGGTAAGAACTGACATTTACCCTGTATTTACTATCAGTAAAGAAGAATATGAAACCGGCATTGATAGTAAGTATGACAAGGCTGGTGGAACTTTAACAGGCGATTTAACTATTGAAAAAACAGGCACTGCACAGATTTACCTTCAGGGATCGTCTGGTGGCCGTGTTAAATTTACTAATGCTCTTATATTTTCAAGAGACAATGGTAGTGAGGTATTCAGGTTAGAACAAAATTATATCCAAGCTAAAAAACCAATCAACCTCAACTTAAACAAGATTATTAATATTGGGACACCCAGTCAACCAAATGAAGCTGCGACGAAGGGATACGTCGATGAGTTATTTGCATCAAATGATATTACAGAGGATCAACTATTCCATCGTGGTGATGCAGTCACCGGACAAAGCCCCGGAACAACAAAGAATGGGGGGTTCTTTTATCAGAGCGGTTCGTTGTATTATAAGGTCTAATAAGTATGGCTGATTTAAAATTTGGGGATAGTGGGCCCCTTACTACTACAAAACATGATGAAAAAACACCTGATGGAATGGAAGAACTTTTTATGTTCTCTCCATGGACTCAATCTGGTGAAGTAACTTTCTTTAATTGGCTTAATGCCGATGTTTCAGGATACGATGGAATAGAAGTATCAGCGAAAGGATCTGCACCGGGTTGGTCCGGTCCTATGTTTTCTAAGTTACCTTCCAATGCTACTTTTGCCACTGATAGACCCGACGCGTATCATGGTAAAAACGCCACCAATTCTCCAGAAAAAATCTTCATTGCAGGTAAAGACAAGATCGAAGATCTGTTTATGCACACATACAATGACATAGTAAGATGGGAGATGTGTTGGAGAGGACACTATAGTAAAGGATCTGGTGGTAAATGGTATCAGTATTTTAATGGGGGTGTATATAATACAACGGATGTATTGTATCCGTTTGCCACTAAAGGAGTTTCTTTTAGATTAAGGGTTCCCAAAGGTAACGAAGAGACTATGGCAAAAGGTGTTGGTGACGATAGTAATTATGGTGATCACATGCAGATTTCTAGAGCATGGGGGTTATGGAGAGATTTAGACGGTGCGTATTATATTTACCGAATGTACGCTCACGGTGACAATAGATACAAAGCATATGGTAGCAGTGACCAAAGTGGAACGGAAGAAGACGGAGAAGAGGGAGATGATGATGAAGGTAGTAAGGTCAGACCCAAGAAAGGATCTGGTGGTACTACTAAACGGTACCCAGACAGAGTCAAGCCAAAAACCATTGAGTGGTGGGGTGAAAGGTATTGGTTTATAGATGAAGACAATATACCTGTAGAAAAAACACATGATGCCCTGCAAAAGCAAATGGTCAAGGAGGGTGGTGAAAAAGGACTAGTGATGATGACAAATGAAAATGTAGAGAATTTATATTTCTGTGGATTTTCAATTGAGATACACCACGATAGGTCAGCCGGCAGTAAGAGAAATCATAGTTATTTGATTTCAAGACTAACTCCTATTCCTTTCTATTCTCCAAGACATTCTCCAAGTATCAAAGCGGTATTGGGTCAGCCAACACCTATTACTGAACTAAGAGAAGGACACAAGAAACTTCATTTCTGGAACCCAATCAATAAGTATTATAATTGGACAGATGACTTGTCATATCTTGAAGAAGCTCCCGATGACAATCCAGAAAAAGATTCTGTCAACGGTGATGGTGATACCATTGAAATGGCTGCTGACGAGATATTCGTTGATACGAATGGAGACGGTATTGCAGTTCCTTCTAATGTCTTCTTAACTGATGATAATAAGATTATCGTCAATAGTAAGGGTGAGGTAGTTACTGTTGATGATAGTGAATATATTATTCAGAGTATTCAAGACGCATATAGAGATTGATATTAAGGTAACTAAATAATAGAAAAACCAGTAATATGGCCGGCACTCTCATTCTCGATGATGATCTTATGGTCCTCCAAAGGAAGGGGGACTTTGATATCAAAGATGAATTCTACCAAGAAAAATTTCCTGGTCAATTTGAAAACATCAGGATTGATACTGATATCTTCCATTTCTCAGGGGGAGACTTAAGGTTTAGTACTGTAGAATATGTAATGGACTCCGGTAAGTTCGTCAAGACTGCCGGTGACACTATGTCTGGCAACCTTGATATTATTGTTCCTATTGATGGTGTAGGGGAAGATGCTGCCATCTTAGGATTACGTGGTAATCAAACTCATACTACTAACGCATATGCTGGTATTGATTTCACCAATAATGACGGCAGTAGTAATAAAACACAAAAGATTCAAGCATTTTCTACTAGTCAATCTTCTACTTATGTTGCTCATATAAAAATTGGTCATACGGCAATTACAGATAATGGTGATATTCTACTCACTAACTCAGTTGGCGGTGAAGATCAACGATCTTTATGTACAAAAGGTGGTGGTGTTCTTAGATATCTTACAATAGATGAATGGAACCCAGACAATCATGAAATCAAAGCATTTGACGATAAATCAAAAAGATTGTCATGGGATCTAAAGGGTGGGTCATTATTTAATGAAAAAGAACAGGAATTAGTGAGATGGGACGAAAACGGTACATCATTTAGGGGTTCCGGTGGGGATGTAATCAGAATTTGGCAATCAGATGGAGATCATGCAACATATTTTGGTCGCATCGATGACCCAAAAGATATGGTCCATAAAGAATATGTGGATACTCAGAATGGTTTAAACATCCCACTTGCGGGTACAAAAATAGGTAATGATGTTACTGGCATAATTAATTTTGCCGACACTGCTGCACTTAATATACTTCCCAATCAAGAACTACATTTTACAGCTGACGGCTTCGATAAGTTCGGGATTAATAGTGATGGTTCTCATGCATATGCCGATCTAAATCTTCAGGATAATAAAATTCTTAATGTTGCAGATCCCAACACAAATGATAATAATGATCCAGATGAAAAGAATGCTGTCCCCAAAAGATATATTGATAGTTTAGTTCAGGGTTTGCAAGATCAGTATAATAACATTGCTGAAGTCACAGCTCCTCCTGGAATGATTAATGCCTATACAGGCACCTCGGCACCAACAGGTTGGTTAATATGTAATGGAGCGAGTTATAAGTGTGGTAGTTTTAAAAAAATGCACTTAGCTTTAGGTGGAAAAGAGGAAGACTATATTAATGACCCAAACGCGTACTTTAAACTTCCTAATCTAAGTGGTAGATTCCTAGCACAATTTGGTAGATTGAATAACGATAATAATAAACAACCCGTGGGTTATGGTATTAGGAATTATAACAATCAGACAACTTCATTACCATACAAAAACAGAAAGACAGGAAATAACAGTAATCAATACACCCGTATGGGAGGTCATAGCCACAGTGTTACTCAACAAACTATTGAGTATGTGTTTGGTGCCAACCAATGTAAAATAATGGCAAACGCTTGGGATAGTAACCACCAACACCATTTGGGAGAGCAGGGGAAATCAGCCGCCGGATCCAACTCCACTGGACGTTTCTATGCAGGCCAGTCAGGCGAGTTAAAAACTCAGATAGACGGTGAACACAAACACACTGTATCACTAAATTATAACTCCGGCCATTCTTCCAAAGACGCAATTCATCTTGGGTACACAGCCCAGGACAAAGGTTATTTTTATGAGGATGAATTTGACGAGTACACTTTACCTTATGCTTATACCATCAACTGGATTATTAAACACGATGATGCCGTCAACGCATAATGGATAAACCCAACAACAG
>WLWF01000570.1_pt1 | contig 34485 bp, 50 predicted proteins | sample 6718331 | NCBI WGS metagenome assembly WLWF01 (sample SAMN12718692, study PRJNA515312) | sponge metagenome | isolation source: marine sponge | host: Mycale hentscheli | place: New Zealand: South Island, Marlborough, Capsize Point | collected 2003-05-01 | reverse complement strand
ATGCGGACTACCGCTAAAATGCACTACGGCGTTACGTTAAGCCCAAGGTTGCGTAGTAAGTTGCAGGGTCTTGGAGATGATTGGGATGACTCGCCAACCTTCGCCAGTGACTTTGGGTTGTAGCCTAAGTACCCATCCGTAGACGTTGTTCTGCATCTAGTATCTGCATCACCGATAAGACTAGTTGGTCATCGCCGGGGTCTAACACGTTTGTGTCACGTAGTTTAACCAGCGTCATCCACGCCTGTAGCAAGTCATTTCTTGTTGGTTCCATAGGTACTCCTTGGTTAAGGAGTTAGAATACCCCCTCCGAAGAGGGGGCTTGCTCGAAGAGCAGGAGGATGACAGAACGCTATGCGAGAAGGAGGACGAACTGTCTAGGCCAATATATCACAAAATACGCCAGACACGAACACCCCATTTATCCCCTGCCACACCTACTCTAGTCTCGATATTCCAACCCCAATCTTTAATTATTTTGTTTACCTGCCGTATCGCCCTGTCAGTATTTATGCAAGGTATGAACAACGACATACCCACCTGCACTTCATGCCACTTTACTACAACCCGAACCCCATCAGGGTTTAGATCATACGTCCGCAGTATTCCCCGCTTCATCGTCGTCGCCCATCTGCACTATGATTACGTCTTGCCCTTTCATTTGGAAGTGCGTTCCTTTACCCAACCGTACCTTTGCACGCTTGGCACCCATATTTTTAACGAGTTCATTAACGAAAGCCCCGTAATTTATTTGTTGTTTACCGCACCATATACGAAACGGTTTCGGTATGAGGTACAGTTTCTTAACATCTGTTTCATACCTTGCCACCATTCTGCCCCGAGGTATGGCGTCAGGCTGTATCAATGAATCCATTGCAGAGCCGTCTTGTTTGCGAAGATCACTCGTGCTTTTTATCTTTAAGATGTTATCGTAATGCTCATTGATGTATTCGTTTAGCGTTTGCTCTAGGGAAACCGCCATATCTCCTACACGGCGTTTGTTTTCTTTGTACCTACCCACTATGAACTTAGCGATACCACCCATGTCATAAGGTATCAAACCAAGACGTTGCGCCATTATACCGCCAGCAACATTCACAGCTCCCCCCGCTGACCAAAACCTATTTTCAGAAGCCATCGCTGCCTCTTTGTCTAGACGCAGTTGTACCTCTTTTATCATTGGAAATATTTGATCGGGGTTATCCATAAGATACCGAATAAATATAGGCCCAGCATGACCGTAACATTTTTCTAGCTTTGCGCTAAAAGCATCGGTCTCTTCTTTAGTATCTGGACTTTTAAATATCTTGTCCGCTTGTACTTCAAGTATCCGCTGCGCTTCTGCACTTGGATTTTCTTTGCGTAAGCTAATCCGTTCTATCGCACTTGTATTGCCTGTAGTAATCGCTACTAGACTCCAAGGTTCACCTCTGAGGCGTTCTGTATTGCTTCCACTCACCATACGAGCACGCTGCTTCCCCGAAGTAAACTGGTACGCCAAGGTGCTCAAATCTTCTGGGCTAGTGTTAGTCATCTCATCTATGTATAGCGGTAGGTTATGCAGTATTTCTGACCGCAGCATCTTACTGTTGTGCGTATCTTGCTCGTCTAACACTAACTGCTTAGGGTTACCCCATATAGTTGCCGAAGCAAACATCGCTGTAGTCTTACCAAGCCCAGAATCTTTACTGTGTACGTGCATGGCAGAACACGCTATACCGCCCATGAAGTGCATTAATATAGAACCAAATCCTGCACAAACAATATATTGGTGTAATTCAAACCCCGGCCTGTTGTAGAACTGCATGAGTTCTTTCCACTCCTCCAACGTACCCTTGGGTTCAAACGCGGGGAACAGCCCTGCGGTTTGTGCTGACGGTGGGTTATATTCAACACCGTCTTTCGTTATTACTTGGTTGCCTAGAACAAAAGCATCTACGCCATCTCCTACCCAACCAAACTGCCTGTGAGCCTTTTGCGCCACTGTCGTCTCCTGTAGTTCATTAATCCAAGTCAATAGGTATTTCATAAGGTCATCTATGAAGGGTACCGCTACACCACGCATGGCTAATTGCTTCCTAAGCTCATCTTTAGCCCCAACCGCAGTTAACGGTAACGTAAACTCGCGTACGCCATCTTTTGGTAGGTGCAATCGTATAGCTATCTGCTCCCCTATTTCAGGGTCTATGACCCGCTGCACCACATATATGTCGTTGCGGTAAATAAGTTTCTCGTCTTCGTTACCTTCTGAATCCTTGGTGTGTAGATACACCCCGCCGTTTGCACCACGTAGGTACGGGAAAGGGTATTTTGGTATTACATAGGTGCTGACAGGCGAATTAGGTAAGTCTAACGCTGGCTCTTGCACCACGTTGTCTTCTTCAGCCGCCTCTTTTATTAGCTTGCCTAGTTGTAGTGGTGACCTGAACTTTGCACGGTTAGGGCACGCTAAACATGTTTCGGGCTTGTGTTCTTCAAACTTGTTACACGTATACCGTTTGTCAGATGTTAGCTTGTCCCACTTAGCGTCTGTCTCTTCAGGATCGTACCCTACGTACCCCTTCGATATTTGGTGCGCTCGTTCTCTGCTGCCATCACTACACGCTCTCAGTATAGACAGCATCCCACGCCATATCGGTTCTGACACTTCGTTAGGTTTCGCCAATGCGTTGTATATCTGCAAGCATCCCTTATCCGTACCGGAACGCTCGACAATGCGTTTGAACTTAAAGTCTTGGTTTTCGAGGGCCGCGTGCATCATCGCGTTCGCACCCTCCATTCTTCTTGTAGGAACTGGTATCAAGTCGCCGCCAAGCAGTAAAGAGAATTTATCGAAGTCAACTAATGTCGAATCCGTTGGCCCTATGAAAGATACTTTGACTGGATCATCAGGTTTGTAGTTGTGGGTTTTAGGTACACGCAGTACCCGTGCTGCATCCGCCGTAACTGCGGGGTCAGCCAGAAACTTGTTTTTGTTACATAGAGCCTTGAGGCGTTCTGCTACAGGTAACCAGTCATCAAGACAGACTGATTCTTTCAGCACCCAGTAAACGTGCACTCCACGACCGGAGTTGATTAGTGTTGGGCGTGGTAATAGGTTGGTCTTACAGAATTGTTGTAACGCAGCTAGTGCGTCTCGTTGGTTAGCAAACTCTTTGGATGGGCCACAATCTAAATCTAGGAAAAATGTTTTTACGTATTTAACATTGTCTACCTTGCGGGACTTGTCCTCCTTGAAAGTAGATAAGGCGAAGTATACATCGTAGCCTTGGTTGTCTAGATCATTTGCGTTGTCTACTAGGTCAGTAACAGAGGTAAAAAACTTTTGTACCCTTCTATCTGTTTTCTTGTTAGAAGCAAAAACGCAATACAGTCCATCATCTGCTAGGGCATTTTCTAAAAATTTTGTTGTTTCCATAGCTATCTCAGAACCGAAAGTTACCACGGCAGGGGTAGTTATCCACCCTTTTCGGTAAGCCTATCCGTGGTATAAGTTAAAAGCATGGGTACGCGCATGAGCATACCCAAGAAAGTCAGGCTTAGTCGTCCCAACCGTCAACGATTGCACTAAGATCAGCTTCGTCTTTCGGTGCAGATGACTTCTGTTTAACTACTTTCTTCTTCGGTTCTTCGACAGGCGCTTCAGCTACTTCGACTTCTTCTACTACCTCAACCTCTTCGGCAGTGACAGGTGCAGCCGCAGTTACATCAGCGAACATATTGTCATCGCTATCAGAAGTAAAACCTTCTACTACACCAAATGGCGACGTAGTTTGCACAGGCACGTACTTAGTAACTTGCACACCGCGTAATCGCAATGATACGCCAGCTTCTCGCATATTGTATGGGAACAACACCACTGCAATGTTAGCGGTACTCCCAGTAGTCAACATGAAATCATCACCTAGCGGTTTATTTTTGGCGTCTACCTGCATTGGTTTGCTGGTGGCTTCTTTGCCATATGCACCTTTCAGTGTGACCTTACCAACGAATGACCCGTCCTCTTCTTTCTTGAACGGCATTGGTATCTTTTCAGGCCATTTGGCTTCACGTTTCTCAGCATATGCTTTCGCCATAGCGCCCATTAGTTCTTTTGCTTGCGCCGAATCCATACGAAACTGCATGGAGTACGCTGCACCGTCGTCAAACGGATCGCATGGCACACTACGGTTTTCCGCTGAATCGAAGCGGTATGTTTTGTTGATACGCGGGTATAGGACTTCTACATCCTCTATAAGGTGGTTCATGTATGTTTCTCCAAACATTTAGTCATTAAATGTAAAACCATCAACTTCGGTGAATGGTGAAACAGTGGCATCTTCTAGCGGCGTTACGCTTAACGTAATAGCAGCGATAGTATCTGCGTGTTCTCCCATATCTTTGACGGTTTCGTACTCCTGCTCTTCTAGTGGACGTATTGGCCTGAAGAAGAGTTTTGGTGTGTCGCTTTCAGTGTCGAAATAAATTCTTGTTATTACAGCGACAAAAGGCGTCTCACGCGCCTCAAGGTACCGTGCATAAGCACGGAAGGGCATAGCCCCATCTACTGCGTCCCCAAATATAGAAGTGGGTGGTAGCTGTAGTTGATAAGCTGTTTCCAGATCATCTTCTAACACGACGGCTAACCGCTGCACGAATTTACATGCACGACTAGCGCCTCTACCAGAACCTCTAATGTTGCGGACACAATCTACGCAACGTCCAGCTTGCCTTTGTTCATCTGGAACGTCTAAAGCAGGTGTTTCTGTGTTGTTAGACCAACAAGTAGGAGTAGATGCTTTGTCAGGGTCGTAATCATCTTTGTAGTACATTCTCGACCGGTAGGCAACACCTACGACGACAACATCAATACTATCTCCACTTTCGAGGGGTGTTCCCTCAAACTTCTTGTTGCGGATACTTATTCTTTTAACACTTTCTTCCATCAGTAGTCTTCGTCTGTATCCAAGTCGGGCACTTCAATCGGTGCCGCTTCTTCTGGGCTAACCTCATCCCACGTAACTGAAGGTGCGTCCTCGTCAACTTCACTAAGCAACGCTTTGGTGACAGCATCAAGATCGTACCGGTAGGTTTGGTTAATATGGATGTAAGTGTTTTTAGGTATTCGCCCTTGCTTCATCCAATTACGGATAAGTCGCTCAGATACCATAAAGTGCTGGGCAACTTCTTTGATTGAAACTAATCGGGGTGTCATTTCTTGTTCCTTCTAACGGCTATGGTGTATTCGGAATTAGAGTTAAGACCTTTCGGTAGCAACTCTGGGTTCTCTTCCAAAAACTGCTTCATGTTCTTCTGGTTAATCCGCTTGTCAAGCAATGATGGTTCTGCGTGCTCAAGAATAAACTTGTGCATCTGATCCCAGTCACTTGTCCAATAAGATTGTTTAACCGTCCGGTAGAACAGACCTTCGGAAGTTTTGACGCTATCAACGTCGTGCTCTTTGCAGTGGTGTAACAAAGCCCCTTTGACAGTTTCAAGCTGCTGCACCAGTGGTGCGTCTTGTGCATCAAATTCGGCTTTTAACTCTGAACGTCTCTCACGAATCTTTATATAAGTCTTGACCAACTTGTCTAAAGATATGGATTCCCCGTTGCTCATTTCGATCTCCTTCACTTATCGAACGAACGACTATAATGGATAACTAGGTACTACGCAAGCAAATCATTGTATAAATCAATCATTTTTGTATGGACATTGATTTTATTGTCCAACATAGCATAAACACGTTTTTCTATGGCAGATCCTTGCAGTTGGACTACGGTACACTTGTGGTCTTGTCCCGATCTGTGCACCCGTGCGTTGGCTTGAGCGTACGTTTCTAGTGAACTGGTTGGCCCCCACCACACCACCGTATTCGCCGCTGTCAGGGTCACACCATGCGCTGCTGCTTGGGGTTGAATAATTAATACCCTAGGGTCTTCGGTCTTTTGAAACTGCCTGAATATTTCGGTTCGATTTGGTAGCGATACGTCACCACGAATAATCGCTGTGCTGATACCGTCGCTTTGTAGTTTGTCTGATAATATGTCGATGACGTGCTTGAAAGGCACGAAGATCAATACCTTCTTGCTGGACTCATCGATGACCTCACGTAGAACCTTGTATCGGTGTTTGATGTCAAACTCTAGCGTGTCACCGTTATCGGTGTAGACTGCACCGCAAGATATTTGTAGTAATTTGTTCATGTTAACTGCTGCATTGGCGGCAGTAACCTGCTCACCTGCGGCATCCATTACCATCTTATCTCTTAACAACTTATAGTATTTAATCTGCTGTCGGGTCATTTCAACTTCACGCTTGGTGTACACCATCGGTGGTAAGTCTAGACACTCATCTTTAGTAAACCGGATGGCTGGTTGTAACACCCTAAATACCGTATCGGTTGCATCTTCTTTGGGTATCCACCTGAAGTTACTTACTTTATACATAACTTGGTCACGAAACGCCCCGGCAAATCTAGGTACAGCACTGGGGTTAACAAGTTTTGCTAAACCGTAAGCATCAACGGGACTCTGTGCAGCGGGTGTACCGGTCATCATCCATAACCATTTGTCTGGTGTCATCAACGCATTCAAGGTTTTCCAGCGTTTGGTTTGTGCGTTCTTGTAGTGCGTGGCTTCATCAACGATGATTAGATCAAACCCACCGTCTTTTATGGCGTCCAGTACGATCTCAACGCCGTCATAATTTATTATCACGTACTCAGCATCACTCTGGATTATTTCTCTACGTTTCTTCGCGGAGCCATACGCAACCGCAACCGTCCGGTGCATAGCAAAAGTAAACAAATCGTTACGCCATGCAGAATCCATGATGGATAACGGGCAGATAATGAGTGCTCTACGCACACGCCCTACGTTCATCAAGTAATCCGAAGCCCATATCGCGCTGGCTGTTTTGCCCGTCCCCTGCTCGTTAAAGCAGAAGGCACGCTTGTTCAGCGTGAGGAATGACGATGTAGTTTTTTGGTGGTCAAACGGAGTGTACCTACCCGTCCATTTGTACTTACCTTCGATTGGCGAAGGTACCTTTATATTTAAGTTCTTCAACACATGCGCCTCGTCTATACCCCACTTAACCACTACTTTGTTATCTGGTAGTTCTTGGCTTTCAGGTATAACGGTCGTTACTTTCTGCGGGTTACGCAGTCGCAAAAGCAGTGCTTTGTTATCTATTATCTTCATAATGCTCTAAACCTATCCATAGGTATGAATATACATTCTTCTATATCTAACGCATCGCCTCGGTCATATCGGCCTCCTCGCTTGCGTTCAAACCCGTCCTTTAATTTTGTGACAAAAACACCATCCGTGAACTTAACCATAAGTAAAGGTATAGCATCCATAGAACCCGCTATCCTTATAACCATATCCGCTTTAGCTGCACTCAACATATAAGTCGGGTATTTATCACTAGTATTACGCCGACTTTTTATCTCGACTAGGGCCATTACTTCATCGCTATCGTTTAGGATTACAGCGTCAAAAGGGTCTAGCGGCATTGTCAATACAAAATTACATCTATACTTAGCTTGTATAAAATCTTTAACCGCTAATTCGTTATCAGCGTCTCTTTCAGTCTGGTATATAGGGCGCATAATATTTCCTCCTAAAGCCCCACTTCGTCCACAGATGGGGCTAGGTCTGCTATGAAGGGTAATTGCACCCTAGGACTAGCCTGATTTTTGTACTCTGCAACTGGAGGGTGCTTCGTACGTGGTTTAAAGACGCATCAGGTTCAGCGTCTGGTAGGCTTCTTCTGCCTCGAAACTGGTTTTTTCTTGAGGTTACGGCTACGGTTCTTGCTAGAACTCTCTACCTTTACACCGTCTTTGTTGCTGCCACCTCTCGCCAGTGGCTTGTTATGGCTAACGTCCTTGCCTTCTCGCTTGTCCGCTTTGCCGTTCTTGTTCGCATCTTTACCTGTCTTATCCATTGCACGTCGGGCACGTTGCCGTTCCATACGACGTTTGAACTCTGGACTATCGACCGGTTTGTTTACTTGTTTCTTTCTGTCTGCTTTGTTTTTGTAAGGCATCTAACTTCTCCCATTGTGCGGACACTCCAGCACCACGCAATGTGCTTTGCATAACCCGCTGGGGTTAGCGTTCCACGTATCATTCTCAAAGGCTGACTCCATACTAGTGTAGTCACCTAACCATTTACCCCATAAGTCACCCTGACCTGCTAGAGTGTAGGTATCTTTTATTAACTCGTTTGACACAACGAACATCAACCCACCCCGTACCTCTTTGATATTGGGGAAATGTTTGAATGCCGCCAGTGCCATCAACTCAAGCTGCCCTTTGTCAGCGTAGCGAGCGTTCTTACCCGTCTTATAGTCTACAACCCAAGCTAACTCACTCTCTTCATCAAGGATTACCAAGTCTGCAATACCGCGAAACCACACGTTATCTGCAAAGAAGTCGCAGGGTTCCAAGTTTTCGGTAAGCCCCATCTTGTATTCACATAACTTCTTACCACGTTTAGCGTTAAGTGCATCCAGTCCGGCCTTGGCGTAGTCGAACTGTGGCGGTAGCGGTACGTTATCCCGTACGTATTCTTCGGCTGCTTCATGAAACGCGGTACCGTAATACATCGCATCGGTCTCAGGCTCTGAGTAATCCTTTGCAACTTTCAAGTGGTAAAACTTTTTTGGGCATTGCTCAAACGCCTTTATCTTACTGAACGACCAAGGGGTAATGCTCATGTTTTACCTCCTAAAGCTACAAGCTGTTCAAAACTATAAGGCGCGGCAATGTGCGCTCCTTTGTGACCACTACGGCCTTGGTATTCAGGAGATAGAGCGTGTATATACAAACTCTCCAGCACGTCTAATTTTTCTTTGCCGCAACGTATAAAAGCGTACGAATCAAAATCCTTAGTTTTAGAATGATCTGCTAACCTAGCAGATATCTGTACTGATTGACCTACATAAACTACGCGGTTGTCTTTCACCAAAAAATAAACACCGCATTGGTTTTCAAAAGATTCTGCCTGTGCCACTATATCTTGTTCTGACACCATGTGCTTGCCTGTTAACGTATTACTAAGTACGCTGCTTTCTATAATATGCGTTACTTCCCGTTCAAACTGCTTTATTTCTTTTTCTATGCGATACCGTTTTAGGGTAAGCGCGTCCATAGCACGTTCATGGTACAACTCATCAGCGGGTTCTATTTTTTTACCTTCACTCCTAGCACGGGCCACTAAATCCAAGACCCTGTATGCTTTCGGGCCTATGATACAGTCCTTCCTAACGCCATGCTTTTGTCTCTTATACCTTATAGGTTTATTTTGTCGCTCGGCGCGGGATATATAACTAGTTGGCTGTATGCCATCCACCTTAAACCATTTATTCATAATGGCTGGCCTTAGCCAAACTCGTCTCTGATTTTCGGGGACGCAGGAAGGCCACCAATCATCTACATTCATCACTCTTCCTTTGATAGACACTGATCTACTTCTATCAGTGCTTCGATGAGTACCGGTAGGTCTTCCTGACTAAACGTCACTGTATCGAAGATAGGTGGGTCTTGAACCATGTCTATCTGACTTACCACTACGAAGACTTCATTATCTACCTTGGAGACTGTTACTGAACTCAAGATGATGTCGGACTCTTCGTTTCGTGGTAAGTCGTTTTTGTATAACGTACGAGGTTGCTTGCGTAACCTAAGTCGTCTCTTACCTTCTTCAAAATCAACAACTTGGCTCATTCACAATCTCCGTAGGACTTGGCAACACCGGATTCACAATTGATCGGCATACCATTAGCCCAATAAGGTATCCAACGCATACACTCTTCGATGTATCGCTGGGCTTCTGCAACTTCGTCCTCGGGGACACAACACACAACGGAGTCATGAACCGTCAAAACAACACGGTATTTCTTAGCAATTTTTAACATCTGCTCACCGATTATGCAACGAGCCACCGCTTGACATACGTTCTCTATTACCTTCCCACCATAGATCCGGTTTCGGCCTCGGCGTACCTTGTAGGTATACTCCATACCTTTCTCACCTTGCTCACCTTTTATGTCGTGGTAGTACATCAACAAGCCAGATGGTAATTTGATTGCGTTCTGTTCAGGCAACACTTCCAACACATCACCGATACCCAACTGGGTTTTATTGTTCATAGTCATGTTTTCTATGGTGTATGAGGCGTCTTTCCACAACCTAGTTATGTGAAAATTTGTTTCTCTGTAGATGTTTATGACGCGGCGAGCTTCGTCTAGCTCTATGTCAAACCCAAACGATTGCAATTGGTCTTTGAAACGCACGGCTCCCATACCGTAACCAGCACCCAGAATGGTAGTTTTACCGACGAACCGCTGGTCTTTGGTCACATCTTCTTCTCGGTTGACGCCATATATCGACATCGCCATCTTCTTATACACATCATCACCGACATGGAACGCTTGAGTTAGGTCATCCTGCCCTGCCAACCATGATAATACGCGTGCTTCAATCTGACTTGAGTCGCAGTCAATCAGCATGTACCCATCAGGAGCGACCATGCTTTTCTTGAGTTTCTTACCGTTTGGCCCACGGCTAGGCAAATTCTGAAGGTTGATCTTGTCAGCGCCACCCCAGCGTCCGGTGTGTGCTGCATAATACTTAACAGGAACGGGTAGTAGCCCACGCTTGGCTATGTCAATAAACCGTTGGGTTCGTGTTTCTTCTAACGTGCTTTTGTTGCCGAGTCTAGCGTTAACAAGTGTCTGTATCCGCACGTCTTCGTGCTCTAACAATGCCTTGAACGCTTCATCCGTTTTGGCGAACGCGTATGTTTCTTTACCTGTGGTAGGACTTATCTTGGTTGGCGCAATAACGCCTAGCCCCCCAAGTAATTCGGCAAACTTGGGGTTACTCATCAAATCCTTCTTGTCAACTCCAGCGTCTGTTAACAACTTATCTTTAAGGTCTTTGGTATCTTCGAGGTGCTGCTCTAATAACCCAAGGTCTAGATCCAATAGGGGTTCGATGAACATCCGTAGGGTTAGGTCTATAATTTTTAGTTCTTGTCTGGGAAACTTCTTACCCATAACACCAAACAACTTGTAGGTAAGTTCTACGTCGTTGATGCAATAGTCACCATAGCGGCTCAACTCTGCCTCATCGAAATCCAACCGCCGTTTACCTATGGCGTTTAAAACTTCGGTGCCTTTATCTCCAAGGTTGTATCGTTCGGCCATCGCCTTGAGACTTCCCCCAGCTTCCACCCCGTGAAGAGCACGACCAATGCACAGAGTGTCAGCCCACACCCGAGGATGAATATCAAATATCCAAGACAATATAGCACCGTCAAACATGGTGTTGTGAGCCAGTACCATAGAGTTTCCCCAATCAAACTCCGTAAAGTATTCGCTAAGTTGTTCATGTGTTCCACTCGCCCATTCAGTAGGCCCGTTGTTCACTTTTATAGCTACGCCAATCACCTCAAATTGAGGGTCACGTACGTAGGATTCCGTTGTCATCTTACTCAATGAAAACTTCTTATCGTAGTACGTCTCGAAGTCTACCGTTATGAGATCCATAATCTATCCAGTAACAAGTTATCTGCAAAACCGTTAATTACCAAAGTCCACATTCTCAACAGTGTTAAATTTGGACTTTTTGGAGTTTCTAAAAATCAGTGGGGGCATCGCACCCCCTCGGTGTCAGTTATACTTCCTGTTTAGGCGGGCTTTAACACACTAGAAAGTTCACGCCATCTGAATTATTGTAGGTTGGCAATCTCACCACCGCACGCAAAGTACCCAGCACCATCGACCCAGTTGTCTATATGGTTAGGGTTCTGCTTGATTCTCGCTACCTTTAGCAACGCCATCATCACCGCTACATCATGAGCTTTGACGGGTACGCCTAGGTGCACTGACCAGTATTGAGCAATACGTGAAAAGTTATCCTCCGCATCGCCATGATCCGCTTGCCTGTCTTTGGTAATGTAGGCTTTCGCTACATCTAACAGGTTGGCTCTTGTTGCCAAGGGCTGCGGCGGTATGTCGTTATGTTCCTCATAACTTGTTTGTACCTCTGCACTTACTCCACTGGTCGGTACCAATACCGACGTTGCCTGAGCTGTCGATTCTTTTCTAGCCTGACTACGGACGATATACACCAATGTCTCGCTACAATTTACCGCTTTTGCCACCCGTGCCACCTTCCACTTCGGGTGCTTCGCCATTACCTCAAGTACCTTCTCTCTTTTACTCACATCCTTCTCCTTATATGTCCAACTCTAGTTGTTTACTGTCGTTAGACTTCGCTCCTATCAAAAACATCACATCCATCATGTTGCTCTCGTTTATCACAACGGCAGTGCCACCAGCGGTAGCAATATCGTCAAGATTCTTTTGTTGTAACGCTGTTGGCGTATTCTTCCCCGCCTTGCACTCGATCCCAAAGAAGTTACCGTTATAGCACCCAACAATGTCCGGCACGCCGCTCTTACCGTACCCCCCTGTTGCAGGGTAGAAATAATATGCGCCGATCAACTTCAGCTGGTTGGTTACGTTACGTTTCACTTTCGCTTCGGGGGTCATGCGTTCTCCTTGGGAACTGGTATCAAGGTATGGCAGAAATCAAACAGAAAACGGTTTTTCAAAATCTGCTGTCTCCGTATTGTCTAAAACATCAGGGAATTCAATGACTTCGAACTAATCTGGCAGAAAAAAAGTTGGGTGGTGGTGAGTTTCGTAACAACTTATTCATCTTCTATTTTCTGCTCGATTAGCTTGAACAACCTGTCGATGTTACTGCTGATGTCCTCCAAGCTCCGCGACATGTTCTCCACAGCACGCACTAAGTTTTCTGTCTGCTCATCATTCATCGTTTATCCCTGCTTTGTGTAGCTTTAAAAATAATTCGTTCATGTGTCGATCTAATCGATACTCTTTAAAACCCTCTTCAAAAACACGTTCTTGTTCTGCGGCCTCCTTACGTCGCATCTCGTACTTTTTCTCTATTTCCATTCGGCTTTTAAGGGCTTTGGTTTCCTTAGTCTGCGGATTAAACGGATTGTAATCCCTAGCCTGTCTCCCCGTTAAATACTGAAACCCAGCCCGTGCTTCTAAGTCAGAATGAAACTCTATGTCAGATAGCTCGTCGATAAGGGTACCGGTATACCCGCTATCTATGTGGTCAGAAAACCAATCTATGAAATCCTCGTTCGCAGTTTTTGCTTTCTTGTATAATTTCATACATAAACCCAAAAGGTATTTTGGTTGATGCGCCGTCCTACCATCTCGACATCGACGGTCGGTGGAATAGAAGAAGTCATCATCAGTAAAGCAACCTTCTCTTGCATCCACTGCGGTAACTCCTCCAATCCACTATAGAATCCATCCAACCTACTGTCAACACAAAAAAGTCCTATACACTGAACTTCTACATGTTTTTTGTAGCTATCCACAGATACTCTATACATCGAGTCATGTGGACTATCATTGGTTGACATAAAACACTCCGTCATTCATACGGATACCTACGCCTTCCACGTATTGATCTAGATCGCACATCATCAGCACTGACAACTTACCCGATAGAAACTCAGGCAATGTATCAGAAGTGTATCGTTTGGTGGGGTCAGGGGATATCTCATACCGCCATGTATTGTGGGCTTCTGTCACTAGGTGCGTATCGAACACTTGCTCATCGTTGAGCATATAGGCACGGACGTAATACATGTTAATGTCCGTTGCTTGCAGGTTGTATTCGTCAACCTCACTTATAAAAGAAGTTACCTTACTGCCGAAATCGGCATCCACGAACTCATAACCACTACTGACCAGCGCACTCAACTCTGTGTATAACTGTTTGTGTTTTGTAACAGAGGACTCCGCTTCGTTAACTTTGTTCTTATTCACGTAGTCATTCTGGGATACTTTAGTAGCCACATCATACGCAAACAACTTAGCCAGTTCTTCTGGACGGTATGGTCGTAGGTGTGCCAGCGCATTCTTCAGCGCACGCTTGGGGTTAGTGCTCATCAGCATGTTGTGTTGGAAATTGTAATCTGAATACTTATCGTTACTAATGGTGTGAGAGTACACCCCGATAGTGTTGTGTATATCTCCCCCCTCAACTCGATAATCACCGCATCCAACCCAACCCATCGCATATAGATCGCTTGGAAGATACACGTATACCTTTGTGCCGCTGTTCAAATCTCTGGCGAACTTGCACGTTGGTAACTTCTTCATGAGTCCTAACAAGAACTCTTCCCACCTGTCGTTGTCTTCGCTGTCCTCAAACAGACGTAACTTCTGCACTTCCTCGATTTCCGGTGTTACTTCTAAACAACGCGCTTCTATCTCTGAAACTAACTTTCTTTTTATACCCATGTCGTCCTCCTACAGACTTAGTTAAACTGCTAATCCTACTGCTACTCCAACAATCCCATGATTCATTATCACGACCATATCGTTACAGGTCATGGGTAACGTATCTTCATGGGGGTGTGTTTGCGTACGGTGCTTGGTTGTTGTCACCGTAATCTTCTCGATGTTCTCATACCACGTACCGTTCTCCCAAATGAACAGCGGGAAGTGGTCACCATACGATGTCACGACGTACCGATCACCACGCCACTCTCCGTATAAGTTGTTACCGCGAAACCGCTCACGTTTCTGCACGTACTGCCGCGCTGTTACGTTAGTTACTTTCTTCATACCAAACCTTCTCCTTAGTTCATTAGCCTTTTCAGCGCCTTTTTTCTGTCGCTCATACCGCAACCGGTCACGATCTGTCAGCACTCTGTTCACTTTGTTTCTCCTTCCATCGTTTGATTAAGGCCGATACTGTTGAAGCGGACAGACCCACTACCCTAGCGATATGCCTAGCACTCCACCCTCGGTTGAAACACCGATCAAAGATTGCTTCTTCTAATGCCTCACGGGTAGCGTACTTGCCACTACTCATCGGCCTTCCCCTCTTCATCGGCTTGGTTGACTGGGGGTGACGCTCCCCCATCGTATAGATTGTCTCAGTCATGTCCTTCCTCATAACTTGTTTCTGGCAATATGCACAGTCTTGCCGCAGTCGGGCTTGGCTTGCTTGTTGTCGTAGACCGTCCACAGTACAGGGCATGTCCACGTACCCCAGTCGTACACGTAGCCATCAGTAAACACAATCACAGCTTGCGGGTTGATCTTGTGCTCGGTCATGTACTCGGACACACACTGCACATCGGTACCACCGCCACCGGACGGCTTGGTGCTTTGCACTAGGGTATCGGTTTCGGCATGGTCGTATGTCTCATCGGCGCATACCTTGGTATCCCAATACAACAACCGGATGCGATCAGGGTTCACGGTGTCACACACTGACTTGATCTCGGACAGGAACGTGGTCAACTCACGCTGGCCGATAGACGCTGACGTATCAATGGCAATCACCAACTCACCCACCTGCTGACTGATACCGCTGGGCATGTATACACCGGATGATAGGAACTTGCGATTGGGTCGTGACCATGTTGAAAAGTCATTACCAGCACACGTCGTACTGATGAACTCACGCAGCACATCACGCCAATCGATCTGCGGTTTGAGTAACGCCTCAAGCTCACGGGAACCGCCACTACCCAACTTACCGGCAACAAGCACACCTTGACGTATTGCTTCCTCAACCTCACGCTCAAGGTCACCCTTCTCCTCCTCGGTCAACTGCTCGGCACCGTCCCAGTCATGCTCGTCCATACCGGCACCGAACCCACTGCCGTCATCACCCTCGGGTAGCGAGTCGTATATCTGATGGAACACTTGGGCAGTATCCATGCCACGGTACTGCTCATCGAATAGACCCACATCGGGCATCTTGATGAACCCTGTACCACCATCACCGTCAACCAACTGCACGTTGATAACATAGTCGCAGGCAACGTTGGCTAGGGGTGGGTTCTTCTTGTAAAGATGTTTCCATGTTGTCAGGTGCTGATACATCTTGTGATAACACTCATGCAGTATCAGGAACCGCAACTCGGCATCGTTCAACCCATCGACGAACGCTCGGCCATACATCTCGTCACGCCCGTCGGTACATGCGGTCGGTATGGTGTCATCCACCCTCCGGTCACCGATCATCAGCACGCTGGATAAACCCACGTAGTTGTCGTGCGCCATGATAGACATGACGGCTTTTTGTAACCGCTGTTCGGCGGTCAACGTCTGGTTTAGAGCTAACATGTTTCCTCCTGAATGGAATATTTAAAAGTAGAAAGAGGTTCTGAGCCTTCAAAATCTTTTTCCCACACGTCAATTATAAGATGGGTACCTTCATCAAATATGTTCAAAGATAATTTGTCCAAGTGAACATGAATTGTGTCCAAGTGAACATGAACTGTTTTTAAATAATCATCTGGGTCGGTCATTTACCCTCCTCCTTACTTGTCTGCTGTAAACAGATAGTTGTTGTCCATCGCCCACTGCGTGAACTTCTTGTTCTGCATGACGATAGCTTGCTTGGCGTACTTCTTACCGCGTACACCGTTAGCGAACACACCCTGCGCTTCCTTGGATAGGCGCAACATGTATGTCATCCACTGGTCAACCCAATCACGTTCGAGTGTTGATAACACCTTATACACAACCATCATCACAGCACCCGCACTGGTCGGTACTAGCGCACTGTTGGGATCGGCTTTGATTGAGTCGATAGATGGTAGCTGGTCAGACAATCGGGCAAACGCCATCAGGTCACCCGCCGCTGACCCACCGATGGTACCAATCAGTAAAGATGTTAGTGTCTTGTCATTGAACTGGTCACGTACTTTCATCCAATCACTGACCGCTTCGAGCGAACGCGGAGTCACAAACGCCGTACGGGTAGACCGTGGGTGGAATATGTAGTCGTTGTCCTCGGGATCTTGCACATCGCGGAAGTCGGCAAACGCTTTGTCATTGTTGCGACACCATCCCAATACAGTCGGGTCGATCTCGTTGTTGATACCCCACTCGATCCACTGTTCCCACGTTGGTTTGGTAGACTCGATCACCGTCAAGCGATTGAGTGCATGTGCTGGTAACAAATCACCGACACCCTCCGCACCTAGGTTGGTTGTGGCAAACACAATACTGTCAGGATGCAGGGTATAGCTACCGATCTTACGTTCTAGCATCATACGCAATAGCGCGAGCTTGACCGCTGGGTTGGACTTACCGAACTCATCAATCATCAGGATGATCGGCTTGTCATGGTGTGCACCCAACTCCTCGTTGGTCAGGTACCGCACGAACCCACTACCGTCATCCATGTGCATAATGTCAGGGATGGTGATGTCACCGAGATCCTTGGTGGTGCAGTCGAAGTAACACGCGACATGCTTGGGTAGCTCTGTTGATAACATATTAAGTAACGACGACTTACCCGTACCCATGTGACCTTGCACAAGTATGGTACGTTGATTGCCACCGGCAATGATTGCTTGGGCGATCTCGTCTAGGTTTACCGCATACAGATTGGCTGATGTTGCCATGTTATGTCCTCCTTCATTGGACTGGTTGTTGTAGTATGGAATTCCATACTGGATTGGTAACACGTTACTACTAAAAAATAACTACGGGGCGGAATCCGGTTAATGCCCTTGGCGATTAGCACACCGTACATAAACACATTACTAATCCACACACCGTTATTGGGCACGAAACGTACCGGTGCTTTCGTAAAAGCTGATGTCACTACCGCTTATTCCTATGCACTCGGTTGTACTTGGCGTACTCCCGCGTATCAATGTGCTTGAAAAAGTGCATCGTCTCGCTCGAATACATATACATATAGTGCCACTTGTCCTCGTCATCCATCCCGTTACGGATGGCATCATCGAACGCATCTTTGGGGTGCAACACCGTGCGCCCATGCCTGAACCACAGTCGGTCTTCTGCTTCGCTGTATCTCATCTCAGTTCTCCTCCCCGAATGGTTTTGAGGTATACGCGGCATTCTTCACTGCCCACTTAGCGAACAACTCGGACTTGAGCATCGTACTCTGCGTTTCCTTCGGTAGTGCACGGAACGCCTTGCCGAACTCGTCGAGGCTATGGATAAACTCGTAACGCTCATCTAATAACGCCCCAACGGGTGGATGTGCACGGACATACTCGCCAACTACCAATTCTTCAAAAGTCATATCTCTCTCCCTACAGGTGTGTTTTACAAGTCAATGGTCGGTAGCGTGTTGATAACATCTTCTAGCACCGTCTGAGTTTCGGCACGTAGATGTATATCCTCACGTAGTGCTTCCTTGGATATCGGCAAGCGACCCACACCACGGAACTGTTCTTCGAGCTTGACTCGTGCCGCTTCGATCTGGGGGTCATTGGTCAGGTTGCACGTACGCAGGGTAGTCAGCAACTCATACACTCGGTCAACTGTACCCGAGTAAATGACACCATCATCCAACTGGTTGAGTAACTGCCGGAGTAAACCGAACGTACCTGTTTTGCCATCAGTGCCCCACATCAATGCACGCATCGCACCACCCACGCTGTCGTTGTAGTGCTTGTCGTACTCATCTTTGAGGATCTGTACTGCTTCCGCTGGTAGGTCAACGCGAAAATCACCTGCATCGGGCAACGGCATTGCGGTCACCTTGAACTTGAACTTGGCCTTGAATGAATCCAACGACGGGTACAACGACTCGTCGAACATATCTCCCAAACGTGTTTCAGCTTGGATGATCTCCCACTCGTACACATCCCACACTGATTGGGCACGCTCCCAAAACTCTTGCTCGCATAACGACATGGCGTGCCAGTAGTCGGGGAAGTTAGCGCAGGTTACAATACGCGAACCCATATCCGACCACGGCAACGTACTCGCATAATGTGTTCTTGTACGTACCTCGCGCAGTGCCCAATTCTGCAACTCGGATAACTGCACGCAACCACCTAGAATATCTTTGGTGGTGTTCAAGTCTCGCGCCTCAGCATTGTTCTGCTCGGCAACACTCTTGGTCACTTTCCGGTCACGCTTCCGCATGGTCGGGATTGATATGCTCAAATCAACGAGCATTGCACTACTACTCAACGATGGTATTGATACCTCGGCCATTCCGTTCATCTTATGTCCTCCTTTGGACTGATTGTTGTTTCAGTATGGAATTCCATACTGGCCTAGTGAGTAACTTGTTAGAAACTCCAACCTAGAAACATATTATCTCACACATAGAGGCGTATGTCAAGTTTACATCAGTTAAGCTCTGTGTACGTTAGTTGGTATCAGTATAACCAATGTTCGCTAATGTTCGCTAATGTTCTTTCGTGAATCGTTACAAGTTATTGAAATGCAAGATAAGTTCGAATTCTGGAAAAATGGGGAAAATGGATGGCTATCTTTTCTTCCCCCTCTTGAAGGGAAGCAGAAAAGAACATCTGGATCTGTAACGCGTTACAGAGTCTGTCAGCCATAAAAAAAGATATGGAAGTAAAAGTATAAATAAATAGAACATTATAAGAATATATATATATATAGGGGATTTTGGGGGTAGTACACTGAGGTTTGCTGAGGTTAAGTGGTGTAAACAGTTCTCTCACAATGTAGTAGAATTGCGCTTAAAAAAAAGAACATTACGGAACATTAGGCCGTTTTTCGATACATTCGTTTTATATCAACGACTTACGAGCGAACATTCCCAGTATGGAATTCCATACTGCGCCATGCGCCGTGCTACTACGGGAACTGGTATCTATAACGTGTTATGGATGACGCGGCGCGCTACTACGGGAACTGGTATCAAATTTATTTGAGACAAAAAAAAGCCCCTCCGGAGAGGGGCCAGTTGGTTAGTGCTTGGGTTCGATGTTGCCAAGGTTGGCTAAGATCTTATTGAGTCGATCAGTATGAGCCTGTCGATTGAATCCAGATGGAAACTTATTATCTGGACTATCAATCAACTTTTTGGCAGAGTCTAGCATTGCCGCCAAACGTTCAGCCGGTGACTTCTTACTGTTCGCTTTATCTTCCTTAGCCTTGCGTAGGGCTTCATTCGGGTCTTCACCGTTAGCCTCAGCCTCAGCCCGAATAAATCTAGCTGATAACAGCCTTCGATAGTCTCGAATAGCAGTGCTCACTTTACCCTGTTCCTCGTCCCGTAAAGCCCATTGTTCGGCTGTCATATCAGCCTTTTTGGTCAAGTATCGATTCAGTCCAGCTTGATTGAATTTATGCAGTGTGATTCTCTGCTTTAGCCATTGGTGCGTTTCAGTGCCCGCCGCTAGATCATCTAAGATCCAGCCATTCGCTTGTAGGGCGTCGGTCATTGAATCCTGCGCAACCAATGCGGCGGTTTCTTTCCGCTCCTTAGTCTTAATCAATCCATCGACTACAATGTTCATCTTGCCGTTGAATCCCATTACTGCTGTTCCCGCTGATTTTGAATTAACCATAGTTTTATATCTCACATTTAAGTTTAAGTATCAGTATGGAATTCCATACTGGGGCCGAGGGTTAATCCCTCGACTTGCTTACAAGGTATCACGGAATAGCTAGAAGTCTAGTAATATGTTACAGATCGCACCTCGGCCTATTTTATGGCATGGCGACCCCTACCTACCCCCGATGCCCCCTTACCTCTATCGGGACTCCAGCATTACTCTAGCATTACTAATTTACTCAAATAATCAGCTATTTTTTACGTTTGGCACCCCCTAACTTGTTTGCTAGTTACCCCCACCCCCTCTACACAGGGAACACCCCCCGGTAGGAGTCTCAACCTCCTTGCATAAAAAATTATTTTTCGGTATAAACCGTTTAAAACGGTTCGGTATCTAGTCATGGCAAAGCGAAAACCAGAGTGGGAAGCGTTGGGGTTTAGTAGCCCTGAAGCCTACGAAGATGCTAAAGCTGCGTCTGAACAGATGCTCCAGATCGAATACCTCATGGGGGTTGATGACAAACTACCCGAAGGGTACAAGATGAACGAAGGGCCGGGTAAGGTACTCACCGCACTCGGACTGTATGGCGATCAAACAGATAACCCAGTATCTAGCCAACCTGCAAATATAAGAAGCTACACCAGACCTATAGGTGGAGATGGCTATAGAAAGTTAGGGCAATACGTAATCCCGTATAAAGCCTATAACACATACACGCCAGATTTAGAGGAAGAGTTTGGTAGACAACTTAGCAAGAGATTTAAGGGTCTTCAGCCCGCTATGCTTGGTGGCCCTCCCCGAGAGGATGATGTTTTTGCAGACTTAACGACGCAATACAATAAAGTTGAAGGGAATCCGTACGAAGATACGTTAAAGCATGAGTTACGGCATAGAGGGCTACGTTCTGAAAGAGCGCGAGATTACTTAAAACAAAGAGGGACAGAAGAAAAAGACCCTACTGCTGGTAAGGGGGAACATAAACTATACGAACTTATACGGCAGTTACAGGTAGGAGAAAGATCTCCAGACGACTTGTTTACGTGGGAGTATCGTAGGTTAAAACAATTAGAAGATCTAGAAGCAGAGCTTTTAGAAGGTATGTCCGAAGAAGAGCGTATGCGGTTAGGTTTTGTACCTGAAAAGAAAGAACCGGGATTCCTAGATAAGCTACTGCGTATAATGGATTAATGTTGCAAAAAATTATTTTTAATGTACATTAACAACAACGGTTAACAACCTGCGTACATTTATGTCAATAGTGCTTACTCCAGAGGTGGGAATACCTCTATCGGTAGACATGCCTTATAGCGATCTTCGGGTCCGTGCCGAGGCTGCGTGTAATACCGCCCTACTTTTAGCTGAACATGGGCTAGACGTAAGTCCAAACAAAGAAGATAAAGACGATGCTGCTGCATTGGCTATCGAGTACGCTGAAAACCCCGAGAAAACATCTAAACGTATTAGCACAAGTAAAGTTGCTAAGATGACTCCCGCTTCGTTAGTGCTTACTAACGGTATACTGCAAGAGTTCGGCCAGTCTGTGGCCGAGAGTGCCACTCAGATACGACACCTAGTCACCAATAAGCTACTGCTTGAGTCAGAGAACCCAGACCCACGGGTAAGAATCCGTGCATTGGAGCTGTTAGGTAAGATATCCGACGTGGGATTGTTTGCGGAGAAGTCCGAAGTGACAATTACCCACCAGTCTACCGATGATCTACGGGCAAAACTACGACAGAAGCTAGAGAAGTTGGTCAATCCCCCGCAAGAGATAGGTAATGCTGTCGTGATTGACGGCGATGTGATTGATGTGGATGCAGAATTAGGGTTAAAACCCGAGAAATCTGAAGAGACGGACAAAAAACCACTACACGCAGGGTGGGTAGGCGCAGAAGAACCAGAGTATGACGATGAGTGAGGTCGCGTTAGACTTTACTGAAGCGGAACTCCAAGTCATGTTGGACAATCTGGACGAATATACGCCAGATGAAGTCGTCGAAATCGATAAATTAGTAAGTGAGCTGGATAACCGCAAGCAAAACAAGTTAGCGTACGACGATTTAATAGAATTTTGTAAGGCGATGCAGTCTGACTACATTGTAGGTAAGCATCACCGTATATTAGCAGATATGCTCATGGCTATTGAGCAAGGTAACAAGGATCGTATCTGCGTCAATATCCCGCCCCGCCACGGAAAATCACAATTAGTGTCCATATTCTTCCCGGCGTGGTTCTTGGGGCGGAACCCCAATAAAAAGGTCATGATGGTGTCTCATACCACCGATCTGGCCGTCGATTTTGGTCGAAAAGTCCGTAATTTGATTGCGGTAGACGCGTATAAGGCCATCTTCCCTACCGTCGCATTGGCCTCAGATTCTAAGTCTGCGGGACGTTGGAATACCAACGTAGGGGGAGAGTACTACGCCTGTGGTGTTGGTTCAGCCCTTGCTGGACGGGGTGCTGACCTGCTTCTGGTGGACGACCCACACTCTGAGCAGGATGTGATTAACGGTAACTTCTCAGTGTTTGAGAAAGCCTACGAGTGGTATACGTTCGGTGCAAGAACACGTTTGATGCCGGGAGGACGGGTAGCGATCATCCAGACTCGATGGCACATGGATGACCTGACAGGGCGTGTGGTACGGGATATGGGGCAGAACGAACGGGCTGATGAGTTTGAGGTCATTGAGTTTCCTGCCATTTTAGACACTATGGATAAGGATACTGGGGAGGCGGTACAGAAACCGCTGTGGCCCGAGTTCTTTGACTTAGAGGCTTTGCTACGGACTAAGGCGTCGATGCCGGTGTTTCAGTGGAACGCCCAGTACCAGCAGGAACCGACAGCAGAAGAAGCTGCGCTCATCAAACGGGAGTGGTGGTCGCATTGGGACAAGGAAGATCCACCCGATTGCGAATATATCATCATGGCGCTCGACTCTGCGGCAGAGAAACATAACCGTGCGGACTATACGGCCTTGACGACGTGGGGTGTGTTCTTTCATGACGAGGCTGACGCGTACAATATCATCTTGCTCAATAGTATTAAGAAGCGGTTGGAGTTCCCTGAGTTAAAAGAGTTGGCGATGGAAGAGTATGCCGACTGGGAACCTGATGCGTTTATTGTGGAGAAGAAAAGTTCAGGTACGGCGTTGTACCAAGAGATGCGGCGTATGGGACTACCAGTGCAGGAGTTCACGCCGCATAGAGGGTCGGGTGATAAACTAGCCCGTTTAAATTCTGTTGCTGATATTGTAGCATCTGGGATTGTATGGATACCCGAAACGCGTTGGGCGGAAGAAGTGGTCGAAGAGATTGCTGGATTCCCGTTTATGAGCCATGATGACTTGGTGGATTCCACCGTAATGGCACTCATGCGTTTTAGACAAGGTGGGTTCATACGCTTACCAACTGACGAACCAGATGAGATTCGTTACTTCAAACAACGACGTGGCGGGTACTACTAAGAGTAAAAACTATGGCTATTGAAAAAGGGTTGTATGCAGCTCCAGAAGGTATGGACGATCTGCTTGAAGGCGAGATGATGGATGACGAGCTTGCTGGTGGCGAGGCGTTAGAGATTGAGATTGTTGATCCTGAAAGTATTACGTTATCAGACGGTAGTATGGAGATCACGCTGATCCCTGATGCTGATGAAGCGGACCTCATGGGGTTTGACGCTAACCTTGCAGAAGCGTTGGACGACAGTGAGTTGCAAGAACTCTCACAAGATTTGATTGGGCTGATCGATGCTGATGTCGAGAGCCGTAAAGATTGGGCTGATACGTTTGTCAAAGGACTAGACGTATTAGGGTTCAAGTACGAAGAGCGTACAGATCCGTGGGACGGTGCCTGCGGAGTCTACTCTACTGTACTGGCCGAAGCCGCGATACGTTTCCAAGCAGAGACGATGAGCGAGACTTTCCCAGCCGCTGGTCCCGTACGCGTTAAAGTTCTGGGTGAAGAGACTGCAGATAAAGCTGAAGCAGCAGAACGTGTAAAAGCAGATATGAACTATGAGCTGACAGAGCGCATGGTCGAGTATCGCCCCGAGCACGAACGACTCTTATACAGCCTAGGACTAGCGGGATCTGCGTTTAAAAAGGTGTATTTTGACCCTAGTATGGGCCGTCAGGTAGCCATATACATCCCTGCAGAAGACGTTATTGTACCCTACGGTGCGTCCCATATTGAGACTGCTGAACGTGTTACACACGTCATGCGGAAGACTAAGAACGAGTTGAAGAAGCTCCAAGCGATGGGGTTCTACCGAGAGATTGATCTAGGTGATCCGCAACCGTTCCATACCGACATCGAGAAGAGAAAGGCCGAAGAAGGTGGCTACTCTATTACTGACGATGATCGATATGCGATATACGAGGTCCACGCTGATCTTATTATTGACGGCGTTGACGAAGACGAAGAAGAAATCGCCAAGCCTTACGTTGTTACGATTGAACGAGGTACGGGTAACGTCTTAGCAATCCGTCGTAACTGGAGTGAAGAAGATCCGTTGATGCTGAAGCGTCAGCACTTCGTGCACTATGTCTATGTGCCGGGGTTTGGGTTTTACGGTCTAGGGTTGATCCACATTATCGGTGGGTACGCTCGTGCGGGTACTTCACTCATCCGTCAGTTGGTTGATGCCGGTACGTTGTCTAACTTACCCGGAGGGTTAAAGTCTCGCGGTCTGCGGATCAAAGGGGACGATACACCGATTGAGCCGGGGGAGTGGAAGGACGTGGATGTACCGTCTGGAAGCATCCGTGACAATATCATGCCGCTCCCATATAAGGAGCCAAGCCAGACCCTATTAGCCCTGTTGAACCAGATTACCACTGAAGGTCGTCGGTTAGGGGCGATCAGTGATATGAACATCTCTGACATGTCGGCTAATGCGCCAGTAGGAACGACGCTGGCGTTGTTAGAGCGTACGCTCAAGCCTATGGCTGCGGTACAGGCCCGTGTCCACTACGCCATGAAGCAAGAGTTTAAGATGCTCAAGGCGTTGATGGCGGAGTATGCGCCCACTGAGTACGACTATATCCCCATGCGGGGCGAAGTCAGTGCGAGAGTAGCGGACTATATGATGGTGGACGTGATCCCCGTCAGTGATCCTAACTCGTCAACGATGGCCCAGCGGGTTGTGCAGTACCAAGCGGTATTGCAGATGGCGCAGAGCGCCCCACAGATCTACGACCTGCCACAGCTACACAGGCAGATGATCGAGGTGCTAGGCGTTAAGAATGCGGACAAGTTAGTACCCACTCAGGACGACCTCAAGCCTACCGATCCGGTCAGCGAGAACATGGATGCGCTTAATGGGAAACCGCTCAAAGCGTTTATTTACCAAGATCATCAGGCGCACATTGCTACGCACCAAGCGTTTATGCAAGACCCAATGGTGGCTCAGATGATCGGGCAGAATCCGCAGGGACAAGCGATTATGGCGGCTCTGCAAGCGCACTTAGCGCAGCATTTAGGGTTCCAATATCGGTCGCAGATGGAAGAGAAGCTCGGGGCACCACTACCTGCACCCAATGAAGAATTGCCAGAAGCGATTGAAGTAACCCTAGCTCAGTTGATGGCGAAAGCTGGAGCGCAATTAACGCAAACACATCAGCAGCAACAAGCTCAAACCCAAGCGCAGCAACAAGCTCAAGACCCCATATTCCAGCTACAACAGAAGGAAGTGGCGATCAAAGAGCAAGAAGTGCAGCGTAAAATGCAGAAAGATCAAGCGGAAATTCAACTTCGCATGGCAGATCAGAAACGCTTGGTCGATAAAGACAAGATTGAAGCCACCATCGACGTTCAGAAGGTACAACTCGATAAACAGGAGATGGCAATCGAAGCTCAGAAAGACGGCATAAAGATTGCGCTTGATAAACAAAGTGCTAAAGACAAGCTAGATATAGAGCTTATGCGACTTATAGAACAACAGAATAAGGGTCAGTAATGGCTAAAACCGTCTTAGACGTGCTCAAAGATAAGTTCGAGGAAGATAAAGCCTCTGCACTACAGTTTCTTGGTAAGGGTGGAGTTAAAGACTTTGCTCAGTACAAGGAAGTTACAGGTATGGTTCGGGGTCTCGAAGCCTGTATTAATTATGTAGAAGACCTCTCGCGCAATATGGAAGAATACGATGAGTGAAGCAATAGAAACGTTAGCGCCTGAAGAGATGTTGACGCAAGAAGAAATCGAGGAGCAGTTACCTAAGCCCGTGGGCTATAGGGTGCTTGTCGCGTTACCACAAGTCGAAGAGACGTTCGGGGATACCGGACTGGTTAAGTCATCAACGACAATAAACCAAGAACACATTATGTCGATCATTGGTCTGGTGTTGGATATGGGTGAGCAAGCCTATTCTGACGAAGAGCGATTCCCGACAGGTCCGTGGTGCAAACCCGGAGATTATGTGATGTTCCGTATGAATACGGGCACTCGGTTTAAAGTGGGTGGGGTTGAGTACCGTTTAATGAACGACGACTCAATTGAAGCTACCGTAGCAGACCCCCGTGGTGTAACGCGAGCATAAGGAGAACATTATGCCTTTTCAAAAAGTAGAATATGTATTTCCTGACGACGAGGAAACCAGCACAGATATTGAGATCGAAGACTCTAGTGCCATAGAGATTGATCTTTCAGGTAAGCCACAAACTGCGCCTGAACCAGAACCGGAACCCACAGCAGAAGTTGAGGATGACAAAGATGATTACGAAGTTGAGGTGGTTGACGACACACCAAAGGCTGACCGAAACCGTAAGCCTTCGGAACCACCAGCGGAAGTTACTGATGAGGAGCTTGAAGAGTACTCTGACAAAGTTCGTAATAGAATCAAACACTTCAGTAAGGGGTATCATGATGAACGTCGCGCTAAAGAAACGGCTCTCCGAGAGCGTCAAGAGCTTGAAAGGCTGGCTCAACAGCTTGTGGAAGAAAATAAAAACCTTAAAGGAACGGTTAGTAAAAACCAAGAAGCCCTCTTAGAACAGGCTAAACGTACCGCTGCTGGCGAAGCAATACTCGCTAAACGTGCCTATAAAATGGCATACGAAGCAGGTGATTCTGATAAACTATTAGAAGCACAAGAAAAACTTACTAACGCCAAGATAAAGTCTGATCGGTTAGATAACCTTAAACCAGAGACTTTACAACAGGAAGAAACTCCTGTAGAAACAGAAATTGAGCAAGATAATTCTGCTCCAGCACCCGTTGATTATCGAGCTAACGATTGGGCAGCGTCCAATACATGGTTCGGACAAGACGATGAAATGACAAGTTTGGCGCTGGGGCTACATACCAAACTTGTAAAAATGGGGGTAAGTCCTCAGAGTGATGAATACTACGAGACAATTGACTCTCGTATGCGAGAAATATTCCCCGATAGTTTCGAGGATGTTGGTGAAATAGAGGCCGCACAACCGAAGCGAAAAGCAAATGTGGTTGCACCCGCAACGCGGAGCACAGCGCCTAAGAAGATTAGGTTAACGCAAACACAGGTCGCAGTCGCTAAACGGCTAGGTCTTACACCAGAACAATACGCCAAGCAGGTTGCTATAGACATGAGGAAACAATAATGGCTCAAAATAGAATTGACCGTGAACAAACGACCCGTGAAAAGACGACTCGTAAAAGAGCATGGCAGAGGCCAGAGGTTTTGCCTTCTCCCACTGCCGAAGCTGGGTACGCCTTTAAATGGATACGCGTAAGCACACAAGGACAGGTAGACGCCACAAACGTTTCTTCTAAACTCCGTGAAGGCTGGGAGCCTGTCAGAGCAGAGGATCACCCGGAAATTACAATGGTCACCGTTGAAAACGAGCGATTTAAAGATAACGTTGTGATTGGTGGTTTAATGCTATGTAAAGCCCCTTCAGAATTGTCTGAAGAACGGAATGATTATTACGAGCAACAAAACGAAGCTCAGATTCATTCTGTAGACAATAGCCTCATGAGAGAGAACGATCCGCGTATGCCGCTATTCAATGAGCGGAAGACAAAGGTCACTTTTGGTAAAGGAACTTAACTTTAATTTGAGGAGTCTCTAATGGCTTATCCAACTGTATCAGCCCCTTACGGGCTGAAGCCGGTCAACTTGGTCGGTGGAAGGGTATTTGCTGGCGCTACTCGACAGTTCCCCATTGCTTCTGGCTATGCAGCAAACATCTTCAATGGTGATGTTGTAAAGCTAATCAATGATGGCACAATCGAGAAAGACACCGGTACTGCTACTGCCACCCCAGTTGGCGTTTTCGTTGGCTGTTCTTACACTAGCCCTGCTTTGGGTTACACGTTATTCAGTCAATACTACCCCACTGGCACCGTTGCTAGTGACATCGTTGCCTACGTTATAGACGACCCAGATGCGTTGTTCAAGGTCGCAGTTACCGCTGCTGGCACTGCAAACATCGCTTCAGTGGCTCGTACTGCTGTAGGTAATAACTCTGTGCTCATCCAGACTGCTGGAAGTACTGCTACTGGGGATTCTAAAATCTCTATCAGCTCTACTACCGCTACTACGAACACACAGCCTATCCGAATTATTGACGTAGTGCCCGAAACGGCTACTGGCGCTGATGCTTTCGTAGAGGTTATCGTGAAGTGGAATTTCGGGATGCACCAGTATCAAAACGCAACTGGCGTATAAGGAGAGTAGATCATGGCTATTTCAAGAGCCCAATTACTGAAAGAACTCCTTCCCGGTCTGAACGCTCTATTTGGTTTAGAGTATGCAAAGTACGGTGAAGAGACGAAGGAGATTTTCGAAACAGAATCTTCTGATCGATCTTTCGAAGAAGAAACTAAACTGTCCGGCTTCTCTGCCGCACCTGTTAAAAACGAAGGCTCTGCCATCGAATATGACAATGCACAGGAAGCATGGAGTGCACGCTATACGCACGAAACCGTGGCGATGGGCTTCAGTATTACTGAAGAAGCTATCGAAGATAACTTGTATGACTCATTGTCTGCTCGTTACACCAAGGCTCTCGCTCGCGCTATGGCTTACACCAAGCAAGTTAAAGGTGCTACCATCTTGAACAACGGTTTTGCTGCTGGCACCACTTATGGTGACGGGCAGACGTTGCTCTCAACGGCTCACCCACTTGTCTCTGGCGGCACTAACTCAAACCGTCCTGCTGTAGCAGCTGATCTTAACGAAACTTCTTTGGAAGCGGCTGTTATCCAGATTGCTGGTTGGACTGATGAGCGAAGCCTGTTGATCGCTGCGAAACCTCGCAAGCTGATTATCCCACCCAACCTCCAGTTTGTAGCAACTCGTTTGTTAGAGACCGAAGGACGTGTTGGAACTGCGGATAACGATATCAACGCACTCCGTAACAACGGTTCTGTCCCTGAAGGCTACTCAGTTAACCACTATCTGACTGATCCAGATGCGTGGTTCTTAATGACTGACGTGCCCAACGGCTTGAAGCACTTTGTCCGTACCCCGATGTCAACGTCTATGGATGCTGATTTCGATACTGGCAACTCGCGCTACAAGGCTAGAGAGCGATATTCCTTTGGGGTTTCTGACCCACTTGGGATTTATGGTTCTCCCGGCGCATAAACGCGGGTATAGAAGAGGGGGCACATGTTGCCCCTTTCTTTTTTCTGTAGTATAAAGTAACTCCTGACTGTGAAAGCAGACTTAACCCAAGACAGGAGAACACAATGGGTACCACAACTTTCTCTGGCCCAATCCGGGCTGGTAACATTCGTAACACCGTTGGAACTACGGTTGGCACAGACGTTGCTAACGTAGGTTATGTTGTCATGATGCAAACGCACACAATGGACCTCTCTGGAGGCGCTATTGCTGCAGGTGCAACCGACATGGTAATTCCAGCAAACTCTAAGATTATTGACGTAGTTGTAGATTTATCTACCGCAGCTAACGCTACTACCAACCTTAGCGTTGGTGATACTGTTGGTGGAGCTACGACTATCCTCAACACGCTTGCAACTGGCACAAGTGCTGGTCTTAAGACTATTACCACTCAAGGTGGTGGTACGGGCGAGTGGGCAAACACTGGTACAGCTGACCTTAAATTGACCGTCACTAACAGTGCAGCAACCAACGCTGGCGTAGCCGTTATCACGATTATGTACGCACAGGCTTACAACACTGCGGTACAGCCATAGGGAGTAGGGAATGTCTAGTTCTGATATCCAATCAAAACGGATTACAGGAACCGGATCATTAGGTGTTGGCCCTGCACGTATTACGCAGATTCAAGTCCTGACCACTACTGGTTCTCCTCGCGTTACTGTTACTAATGGTAATGGCGGGGATACCGTACTGGATCTAGACTTTAATGCAAGTTCTACGCACTCGGTCAATATACCTAACGACGGTATACGCTGTAACTCGGATGTCTATATCTCTGCCTTTACTGCTTGTACAGCAGCGACTGTTTTCTATAGGTAACGCAGATGCGTGCTTATTACAAAGCAGGTGGGGGAGTATCTAAATCCCCTGCGTGGACGCGCAAAGAAGGTAAGAGCGAGTCTGGCGGCTTGAACAAAAAAGGCGTTGCTAGTTATCGTAAGGCTAACCCCGGCAGCAAGCTAAAAACTGCTGTTACTACGAAGCCAAGCAAGCTGAAAAAAGGTTCTAAAGCCGCCAAACGCCGTAAGTCCTTCTGTGCTCGCATGAAAGGTATGAAGAAGCGTAATACTAGTGCTAAAACAGCGAATGATCCGAATAGCAGGATCAACAAAAGTTTACGGAAGTGGAACTGCTGATGCCCGCTAAATCTAAAAAACAACAGCGGTTTATGGCGGCAGTAGCCAATAATCCTAAATTCGCTGAACAAGTTGGTGTCCCAAAAAATGTTGGAGAGAAATTCATGAAGATGAAGAAGTATAAATCTGGTGGTTTTCCTGACCTAACTGGTGACGGTAAGGTTACAAAAGCCGATATTTTGGAAGGTCGCGGAGTAAAAAAACTAAATAAAGGTGGTGTAACGAGTATGAAAGGAATGAAGAAATATCAAGCTGGTGGAATGGAAGGTCAAGGTTTTAACGACCGTTTAGACGAGTCTATGGGCGCTAGAAACGGTAAAAAAATGCAAGGTATGAAGGCTCGTCGTGACGAGAGCGAAGGTATGGAAAAAGCTATGGGTAGACGTAAGTTTGCCGGTAACAAGTCGATGGACAAAGCTATGCCCCGCATGAAGAAAGGCGGCAAAGTCCGTGGAGCGGGTTGTGCTACCAAAGGCGTACGTGCCGCTAAAATGGTAACGATGAAGGGTAGCTAATGCGTTGCTATTATAAAAAGGGCGGTTCGGTTAAAGACGCGTGTTATAGCAAGGTTAAGTCTCGCTATAAGGTCTTTCCGTCCGCCTATGCTTCAGGTGCTATTGCGAAGTGTCGTAAGAAAGGCGCTAAGAACTGGGGTAATAAGAGTGGCAGTTAGAAAGACCGCAAAGGGTGCAGCCCTAAAACGTTGGTTTAAGGAAGACTGGAAAGACGTTAAGACAGGTAAAGCCTGTGGCAGAAAGAAGGGTGATAAGCGTGGTACACCGTATTGTAGACCTACAAAGCGGGTATCTGCCAAAACACCTAAAACGTCTTCTGAAATGACCAAAGCGGAGAAGACTAAACGGATAGCCCAGAAGAAAAAACTGGGTCAACCAGCGGGTAAACCGAAACGCGTAACACCGTTACGTAGGAAAAAGAAGTAATGGCTAAAGGTGTAAAACATTATTACCAAGACGGTCGTGAGCACAAAGGGGGCATGCACAAGCACCCTGATGGCAAACTTATGACGGGTAAAAAGATGTCAAGCGCCTCTAAGAACTTGTATCACTACGGGCAGCTTTCCGCAAAAGCTAAACAGAAAGCTAAGAGCGGGTGGGGAAGATGACTACATCAGGAAGCACAGCATTCAATATGCCGTTCACAGACATCGCTGAAGAAGCGTGGGAACGCGCTGGGCGTGAGTTACGGTCTGGGTATGATCTCCAGACTGCACGTCGCTCTATGAATTTGATGACGATTGAGTGGCAGAACCGTGGCATTAACATGTGGACTATCGAGCAGGGGTCGTTAGATCTTGTGCAAGGACAGTCTACTTATGCGTTACCGGACGACACGATTGACCTACTAGAACACTCTATTCGGACGGGTGCGAACAACCAAACTACCCAATCTGACCTAACACTGAGTCGGATTAGTATCAGTACGTACTCGTCAATACCAAACAAAATAACACAATCTCGACCTATCCAAGTCGTCGTGCACAGGGACAGTGGGCAAACTTACCCGACAGGTCTTACTTTAGCCGCTACCGCATCCAGCACAGATACGACTATTACCCTCAGTGGGGTGGCTGGTCTACCCCCTGCAGGGTTCATCAAGTTAGAAAACGAGATTATTAACTACAGTTACATTACCGGTAACGTGTTACAGAACTGCTTTAGAGGTCAACAGGGCACCACAGCAGCGTCGCATACTGTGGGTGGTACCGCTATACCAGCGTACTGGGAACAAGTCCCCTCGGTAACTGTATGGCCCGTCCCGGACAATGTTGAAAGTTACCAGATTATTTACTGGCGTATGCGACGTGTGCAAGACGCAGGTAACGGTATTGAGACAGCCGACATGAATTTTAGGTTCTTCCCGTGTTTAGTAGCGGGATTGGCCTACCATATTGCTATGAAAGTCCCTGAGTTTATGGACAGAGTACCTATGCTTAAGGCAGCGTATGAAGAACAATTTGAACTTGCTGCAGGAGAAGATAGGGAAAAAGCCCCGATTAGGTTTGTGCCTCGCGCAGGTAGGATCTAACAATGGGTACTCGGTTTGCTTCTGATAAGAAAGCCATCGCTATGTGCGATGTGTGCGGGTTTCAGTTCAAACTAAAACAGTTGAAGAGCTTGGTTGTTAAGGACAGAGAGACGCAGATAAAAGCGTGCCCAGAGTGTTGGAATCCGGGGCAACCACAGCTTAAACTAGGTGAGTTTCCGGTCAGTGATCCACAGGCAATACGGAACCCTAGACCTGATAGAAGTTTGGGTGTATCAGGAGTTAACAGCAGCAGAGATATTCAGTGGGGTTGGAGTCCGGTAGGTGGCGGTAATGATCCATTTGGGCTAACCCCTAACAATTTAATAGGTACTGGGTCAGTAGGAACAGTTACAGTAACGACTACATAGGAGTAGTACGATGTATAACCCTAAAAATGTTTTCGGGATGAAAGAAGTTACAGTCCATAAAGACAAGGGCGTATACCCTTGCAAAGATGCGCCAAAGCCTGACATGAGTGGCGTCAAGACTTCCGGTATCAAGATGCGTGGTGCTGGCGCTGCGACTAAAGGTTTTATGTGTCGAGGGCCGATGGCTTAAACCATGAATTACACGCAGCTTAAAGCAAACATTCAGGACATTTGTGAAACAAGTTTTACAGATGACCAGCTCGCTTTGTTTACTGAACAGTCAGAACAGAAGATATACAACACTGTACAGATCCCTGCGTTACGTAAAAACGTTACTGGTTCGTTGACCACAGACAATAAATATCTAGACACGCCGTCTGATTTCCTATGGTCGTACTCTCTGGCAGTAGTTGATGGTAGTGGTAATTACTCATACTTGATTAACAAAGACGTTAACTTCATACGTGAGGCATACCCAAACGCTACATCTACAGGCATACCTGTACATTACGCATACTTTAATGATGATGCGTTTATTGTTGGGCCGACACCGGATAGTGGGTACTCAGTGGAGCTACACTATGGGTATTATCCTGAGTCTATCGTGACCGCAGGTACTACGTGGTTAGGTAACGAGTTTGACAGTGCATTATTGAATGGTGCGTTGGTTGAAGCGATACGGTTTATGAAAGGTGAACCTGATCTTGTGGCTCTGTACGAGCGTTTATTTGTGCAGACTCTTGGCCTACTCAAGAATCTTGGGGATGGCAAACTGCGCGAAGACGCATTCCGTTCAGGACAATTACGGGTTCCAGTAACTTAAGGAGTTTAACATGGCAATTACACAGGCAATGTGTACTTCGTTCAAGCAAGCATTACTTGACGGAGAAATGGATTTTAGTAGTAACACAGCGCAGTCTTATAAGATCGCGTTATATACGTCTAGC
>WLWF01000569.1_pt1 | contig 34496 bp, 17 predicted proteins | sample 6718331 | NCBI WGS metagenome assembly WLWF01 (sample SAMN12718692, study PRJNA515312) | sponge metagenome | isolation source: marine sponge | host: Mycale hentscheli | place: New Zealand: South Island, Marlborough, Capsize Point | collected 2003-05-01 | reverse complement strand
TGACACACCTGCATCCGCCTCAGTCAGGGGTTGTGGTACAAGAGCATTGAGTTCTTACAACAGACCTTATGAAGTTATCAATGTTTACACTGGTCTGATGGCATTTGGTACTTCGCAACTGAGTGTGGAGAACAGGGCAACAGAACACGCTGGTGTAACACTTTATAACCAACCTTATCAGTACAGACTGGATGAGCGTAGAAACATCAACCTGATGGAGTCTTATTATTATCCAGGAGCAAGACAGGTTGCCAACCAGTTGAATGAGTGTAAGTACAGAGACTCCTTGCATCTACAGGGTCGCAAGAGTCTGGAGACAGTGGTTGAGATGTTGACAACCAATCCTAAGGTTTCACCAGTGATTGATTTGGACAGAACCAATGCAACCATCACTAGAAACCTGATTGATAACCCATCACCAACTGATGAGATTTATGGAATCCCCACAACCACAGTGACAATGAATGACACCTTTGCAGACACTTTGGTGACAGCAGGAAGTCAGTTTGGTTTCACTGATGGTGATGGTGTTGTTAGAAACGCCTTTGTTAAGTCAGTTAATCCAACCACTAAGAAAATCAAACTGAGTGGTAAGTTTAGTGACCTTGTGAAAGAGGGCACATTACTCAGTAACGCACAGTTAAATGTTCTTGGCATTAAAGAAAGTGTTACGCAGGACACTGCTGAACTGTTTATTCCTGAGACCAGGTCAAATGGTAGTGTTTATTCTAAGTGGATTTCTAGACTATTCTTGTTTGAGAACCAGTGTGATGGGATTGAGATTAAACTAAGTTCTATCTTCTATGACACCAATAGCATCAAGGTTTACTTCAAACCTAAGACTATTGGGTTTGATACTGAAATCTCCAATGTTCCTTGGGTACCATTTAATGAGAATGCACTTCCTAATGACATTGAGAAGATTAAGGCAAGGTCCTCTGATAATGTAAATCCAAATGAAATCAACTCAGGAGAGTGGAAAACACTAACCTGGTCTGTCCAAGACTTGGCACAGTTTGATGGAATTCAAATTAAGATTGTTATGACATCTGATAACCCTGCACAGGCACCTTTGATTGATGACTTACAGTTAGTTGTAAGTGAGTGATTCTAAATAAGTAAAAGGATTCTAACTGTGAAGAGCAAAGTTGAAGGTCATCCCAGTCTTGTGAAAGACACCAAAACAGGTGTTATTATGAATCGCGAAAACAGCGATCGCACAAGATACAGGACGGCAAAGAAACAAGCCATCATGAACCTAGATTCTCAACAAGAGATTTCTAGGTTGTCTGATGAACTAGATGAAATAAAAGGTCTATTAAAACAACTGTTGGTTAAGTAAATGGCATTAAACTTCCCAAGACCGGATCAGTCTCCATTCACTGATCCAGAAAGTGGTCTTAAATACATCTATAACCCAACTATTGGTGCATGGGAATCAGCCATTCAACCTCCTGTTGTTGTTACCTATGACGGCAACCCACCTGACATTGTTATTGAAGGGTTCCTATGGTTCAACAACAGAGACCTAACTCTGTACATCTTAAGAAGTGGTGACTGGATTCCAGTTGTTGATGGTGAGTATGGTCCAGTGTTTATTGGAATCACTCCTCCTTCTTACCCCTCATCAGGAGACCTGTGGTGGGATCCAGTTTCTGGTAACCTGTTTGTATGGTACATTGATGTTGATAGTGCACAATGGATGCCTGCATCTGCTAACTCAGGTGGAGGTCTTGTAACATCAGGTAGTGCATATGTGGGACCATTTGCTCCTGCTGCACCTTATGAAGGTCAGATGTGGTTTAACTCCAATAATGAAATTCTTTATGTGTATACTGATGAGACAGGGTGGACAGCAAACAAAACTGTTCTTCAAGGTGTCAGTTCAATCTCTGCTGTGTATCCACTTATTATTGAGGATACAGTAAGTAGTGATGTAACAATTGGAATTGAACAGGCATCCACTACAACTTGGGGGGCTTCAAAATATGCAACCACTGAAGAAACTAAGGCAGGGGTAGTAACTAATGTTGCAGTTACTCCAGTCAGTCTCAAGGCTGCATTAGCTGACCCAACCATTACTTTTGTCCCTGAGTCCAGTGAAACTGTCTCTGGTACAATTAAAATTGCCACCAGTCAGGAAGTGGTAGATGGTATTGATGATACCAAAGCAATCACCCCAGCTAAACTAAAGTCATCACTTCCAACACTGGGACTGAGTAATCCTGCTGGTTCAGTTATTGCATTTGCAGGTAATCAGGCTCCTGATGGTTATTTTGAGTGTGATGGTCAGGCAGTTAGTAGGACAACATACAGTGAGTTGTTTGCTGCAATTGATGTTACTTATGGTAGTGGCGACACCACTACAACTTTCAATGTTCCTGATTTAAGAGGAACATTCTTAAGAGGTTGGTCTCACGGTGTAACCTTAGATGCGGGGAGACAACTTGGAGACTTCCAAGTAGATGCAGTTAAGGATCATACTCATATCTTCTTATCCAGTCCTGATGTTGGTAACGATCCAAACATCACTTCAGGGACAGGAAGACAGGTTGGTTCTGGGATGGTTAGTATTGAAACTAATACTAATGTTGGAGGAGCCTCTGAAACAAGACCTCATAACTATGCAATGATGTATTGCATCAAATACTAATAAATAACACCAAAGGGGTACTAAGATGGGAACAGTCATCAATATGCCAAGCGATCCAGTTGATGGTGACTTGTACATCGCCGAAAATGGTGTGAGGTATATGTGGGATGGATATAAGTGGAATATTGCGGACGATGGTAATCTTGCTCTTTGGAGACTTGACGCATCAGATGGTACACTTACTCCAACCTTGTCTGGTTATGGTGTAAAGGTTAACAAGCCTTCAGGTAGTAGAGCTGCTGCGATGCAAGAAGATGGTTATGATGTTGAGGTCTTGCCCCGTCTGTCTTTCCTATTATGAACTTTAGTCAGGTACCAGTAAATCTCACAATGTCTGCAGGGGCAAGTTTTCTGAAATCTTTTATCGTAAGGAATGATGACCACTCCCCCAGAAACCTTGAAAGGGCAACAATCAAGGGTTCTATGGCAAAGCATCCAGCAGCACTGAATGCAGATTTGAGTACATCAGAGAAACCTGTTTATAAAATTTATCCTTTGGATGTTACCATTTCTGATGCCCTTGGGGGTACCTATCAAGTTGGGATGGCGTCTGAGGATTCTAAGTTGATACCAGAAGGTAAGTATGTTTATAATGTTGTTATGACTAATGTTGCAGGTGAAGTAGAAAACCTTATGTCTGGACTCATTTTTGTTGACTCTGCATTTGCCTCACTTCCATAAATAACTAGAAAGGGTTGCTATGGCCACTATCACAGATATTCTAATAAGTGAATTAGACCCAGCAGTATTGCCTGCTAAGGGTACTGATGAGTTAGTACTTAATCAGTTAGATGATGCTAGTGGAGAGTTTATAACAAGGCGTATCACTTGGTCTGGTGTGGGTGATTCCATTCAAGATCTATCAGGAGACATTAACTTTCCTGGTGTTAAACAAATTCTGTTTGCTGATGGTACAGAAACAGAGCCAAGTATTACTTTTAAATCAGACACCAGTACTGGTATCTACAAACCACTAAGTCCCCTTGGTACTGTTGCTATCACATCTGATGGTGGTGAGGTGATGAGAGCCACTACCCAAGGTGTGAAGAAACGTATTGGTATTGGTTTTACTCTAAACCAGACGCCTGAGGATTCACTTCACGTTAAAGGTGGAGGATCAGTATTTGAGTTTGGTAATAATAATAAACTACATCTTAAGTCAAGACAAGGTCTTCCATCAATTGATACAGTAACAGACACCCCAATGTTATTTGCCACTAATGGCATTGAAAGGGGAAGGTTTACTGAAGGGGGAAACTTTGAATTTTATGGTGCGTTAGGAGTTGGTACTTATGTTGGTGGAACTCCTGTAGCGGATCACGGCGATGATGGTTATTTGTTGTTATCACAGGGAGATGATGTTAATCCAATTTGGTCAAGTCCTTATGATTTTTTGAATGATAATGTGGACATAATCACAGACATTCTAATCACAGATCCAAATTTCATTGAACAAATTTCAAATTCAATAGACATTGAGGTTATCAATGAGAAACTAGATGACTTTAATATAGGTGATGGACTCGCAATTGGGACAAGACCAGATGCAGGTAACCAACCTGAGAAGTTTTTATATAACACATTTATTTTTAGTAATCTGCCAACACTTTAATCTAAATAACTCTAAAGGAATTTTCAGATGGCTATCGACAAGACTATTAGGATTCAGGACCTACCTATTTCTGATTTCCTTAACAGTGATAATCTAGTTATTATTAATGATAGTGATAACATCACTAGGTCAATCACTTTTGAGAACCTTGTAGATAGTATCACCACACTTCCAGAAGGCATCAATGTTCCTATTACTCAACCAGGGTTCCCAGGAATCAGTTTTTGTGATGAACTAAACCCAAACTGTGGAACTGGTATTGGTTCGCAGGGCGAATGTCAGATGTTTATCTCAGTGTGTGGGACAAACGTCATTGAAATTGGTCCTGGTAACCTGGTTACCATCAATGATGATTTACAAATCAGTGGTGATTTGGTTGTTGAAGACATTACTTTCCTGAAAGGTGATGTCAACATTGGCACTGGATGTGCTGGTCCTGAGAGATTTGTAGTAAATTCAGAGACAACTCTTAACTGTAAGACAGACATATTAGGCGACACAACAATTGGTACTGCACCTTGTGCTTCTACACTTGAGGTTAATGCTGAGGCAGTATTTAATTGTAGTACTGATTTCAAAGCAGATGTTGATTTTGGAAGCAACATCACTATTGATGGAGATATACTTTTAGGTGGTAATATTGTTCCTCCTCCTGGTGGTCAGATTGATGTTATCTTGGATGATCTGACTGTTAATGGTGAGATTATTTTAGGTAATTCTCAGGGTGACTGCTCAAAGAATCTCAAGATTTATAACAAGACATTTTTATTCTGTGATTTAATTTCTCCTGGTAATGACATTGAGGTAGGGAACGATATTAAATTAGATGCTTCTACTGGTGTAATAAAAGCATCAAAATTTGAAGGTGATGGTAGTCTTATAACTAACCTTAACATTCCAGGATCACTTACCTTTAAAGGTAATATTGATGTAACTGATTCCAATAGTCCTGCACTGGCAGATCCTCAAGTTGGTGATTTGTATATCAACTCTGTTAAAGGATTACCAGTTGCAGAATTTGTAGGTCTGAATATTGATAAAGATGGTAATGTTATCAATGAAGAAGTAGAACTAAACCAGTTTGTATTCTACACAGCTTTTGATACGTGGGGCAAAGGCTCAATACAGGACCAGGATGGTTTTGTGACACTGTCAACACCTCAAACTGTAACTGGTGAAAAGATCTTTGATGGTAAGATAACTTCTCCTACTCCAAGTGGGGATGATTCACTTGAGGTTGTGAATGTAGGGTATCTTGAGAGTTTTGTTGGAGAAACAACTGATGATCTTAATAAAAAGTTTGTAACACTTGACACAAACCAAGACATTACAGGCAAGAAGAATTTTACTGAAGTTGTTTACGCAAAAACTCCAACTCCACTTAATGATCCTAATGATCCACTCAACGATGTTTTTGGTAAGTCAGTAGTTACTGTTGAATATCTAACTGATTCAGGAGCCATTAGTCCTTGGATTTATGATGCCACTACAAAAATACTTAGTCCCAGAGTAAATACACCTGATGTGAAAATGGAAGTTGTTGGTTCAGGAAAGTTTGGGCACATTGACATCTCAGGTTTACCTGGCCTGCCAAGTGGTTGATAACAAAACTAATAAATAACAATAAAGTAGTATTACCAAATGGATAATAGAATTGATACCCAACTTGAAGACCAGATTATGGGTCTGTTTGAGGGTCTGTCGCTTGAGCAAGCAAGTGATATGGTGAATGGCGAGGTGAAGCCCTCTAAGAGAGATTATGCAAAACAATTCATTAACCAATTAGATGAGCAGGGTCATCTACAATCAATTAGTCAAGAAAGAGATAGACAAGTTGTAAGTAACCATATCAACAACCTGTTTGAGGAAACTTATGGGCAGTTTATGAATGAAGTTGCCCCTCAACAAACAAAGGTGGTAGAAGAGAATGTAAGAGAAGACTGGATTACAGATCTTGCGGATCAGAGTAGTTCATATATGAAGAAGACTACTGTATTAGATCCTGTTGCTGCAACATATGATCTGAAGTCAATGACTAAAGATCTTACTGAACATCGCATTGCTGAACTTCAGAATCAGATTAATAGCCTGAGGATGATTGTGTCTGAGGGCACAATGGTTTCTGGTATTGGTCAAGGTGGTGATGGACAGACACCAGGTTCTGGTGAAGTTGAAGTCCTGAAAATGGATGATGTGTCTGCCACTGGCATTAGCATTGGAGAGCATCTTGTATGGGATGGATTTAATTTTGTACCAAGTTCAACAATCACCACAACACTTAGCACAAGAGATATTGTATTAATTAATAACCCTGAGTCAGGTAATCCTCTCAGTGATCTTTTTGCACTTGGTGATATCATTGTTCCTGATGTGTTTCCTTGGCCTGAGGTGCTTATTCACCAAGAAGAAGCAAATGAAGTATTCTCTCTTACAATTAAGTATCTCTACGATAGAGTTGCCAAGATTAATGAAACCTCATATCAATCAGATTTTGCTCTCATAAGTCCTAACTTAGTTGGTTTTAATTTTATTGAGACTGTTGACAGATTTCCAAGTGTTATAAACGCGTATGAGTTTGAGGGTATTGATGGAATTACTCTCAATCAGGTTGGTAAGAGAATAACCATCTCTGGTATAGGAGATCAGGGACTTAAATTAATTGGTCTTTTGGATCCTGATGTTAATACTTGGGAAGACCTAGATCCAGACGGTACAGTTGTTTCTGGTAACTTCTATATTTTCAACAATGAAGGTGACTTTATTGGTCATCCAAATAATAACCCCATTGCAGTTATTGTTGGTGATTTGTATGTTGCAGTTCCTAGTAGAGACGGCGATTCCAATCTCGAATGGGTATATATTGCTAATCCATTTGGTGGAAGTGTTGCATCTATTCAAGTAGAAGGTGATATTTTAGAACTTGGTGGTACTGATACAAATCCAATTATTAGTCTTACAGAGGATAACGTTGTTATCCCAAGTAAAAATACACTTCGTAACTTGGTTGATACACAACTTAACCAAGGTAATGACCAGGATATCCCAATGTCAGGTGTTAATAAACTAGACGATGGATCATTCCTCAGGTATTCTTATGCAGATAAAAAATGGAAGGATTATGTAATCAGAGAAGGTGAATTTGGTGACACCTATAAACTAGGAATCATTCAGAAAATGGTTGGTAGTAACTTACCTGGTGTTACCACAGGAACAATCAACTTATATTCTACTACCAGAGATATCAACTCTGAGTTAGAAATTGTAGGACTTAAAGGTACTACAATCACAACTAAAAATGCAGTTATAGCAAGTGATGGTGTAACTCAACTTGATACACCAAAGGTTTATATTGAGACAATAAACCCTAGGATCAATTTAGATCTTCCCGTTGGTTTACCCACCTTGGAGACAAACTCAGCTTACCTTACATTGTTTGATGAAGGTCGCAATAGGTTAGAGGAAGTAGAAAACCCAATCATTGACATTGTCCAATTCAAGGGTGCTGGTGGTATTGTTATTGGGACAAATAGAACTGAAGATCTTAATACGATTACTATCTCAGCCGAAGATGTTGTTGGCACCCTAAGATTTCTTGGACTTGTTTTTCGTGACCCTGCAGCAGGTGGAGAGGATATTACTGAAGAAAACTTACCACTTTATACAAATCCAAGCAGTTCGTCTATTCCTGATCTAAGGCGCGGAGATTATTATGTCTTCAAATTTGATACAAAATATAATGGAGTAAGAGCAAAAGCAGGCGACCTGTTGATGAGGAGTCAACAATCTTGGGAAGTTATTCACAAGAATACTAATGACATGTATCTTGATGGGTTGATTGATGTCAACCTTGCAGGTAGTGCCAATGAGTCCATGGACTATCTGTATTACATCAGAAAAGATGCAGGGTTATCTGATTCAGATGGTAGGTTCACTACTGATATCTTAGATGGTGAATTACATCTTAACCTTCATAGGTATGACTTACAAGGTAATGATGTCGCAACATTTGATCCCAATCTAAATGAACCTGAGTTGAGTCCTGAAATTTTAGCAAGAAGGTTGAACACATATTCTACCTCTGTTGAAACTGAAGTAAGAGTAAAGCACATTTTCAGGTTCCCAAATAATCAAAGATTCGAGTTAAACCTTATTTCTATTGCAACAGCATCAACTGTTAAAGATGATCCATCAAGTAGTGACTTAACACCGGATACTCCCCTATCATACAGATATAGTTATGTTGTAAATGAAGAAGCAGCTGCCTGTTTTGAGGCACTGAATCTAACCTCCAATGGGTTTACAATCAATTCCAGAGCAGAATATGGTTTGGGTGATGGTGATGTTCTTACTTACATGGATGGTAGGTGGGTTGCTGCTCCAGGAACAGGCAGCAAATATAAAATGGAAACTGAAGCAGTTGAAGTGCTGGAAGATGATGGTACAACTATTTTATATGGAGTTAACTTAAATCTGCTTGAAGATAAAACTAATGAACTTGCATCTACTGTAGAATTCAAAGGATATAATGGTATTGTTATCTCAGAATACTCAAATGAATTGCAGAGTGTAATTAATATCAGTGCAGATGATGTTGTTGGTACAGAATATACTCTAAGAATTGCTGGATTTGCAAATGATGAAAGTACTGGCGCTGCTCAGTCATTGTCCAGCACAATGCGAGAAGATCAATTAATTACACACTTTGTTGGTGTTAATGGTATTGAAGTTACTGCTCAATCTGATCAAAACAAGATTGTTATTGATGGTAGTGAAATTCTCAAGAGCACAAACTATCTGGGTCAGATTGAAATTGCAGAGATTGAATTACATTATAACCCAATCTCAAATCTACCAAATCCAAACGCAAAACCAATCACTGACCCTAACCCAGGTGATTACTATTTTGTTTCTGATTCAGGTTTTGTTCATCCTGACCCTGGTACCCCTGATGATACTATTCAGGTTTACACAGGTGATACATTCATTTATGATGAATCAAGTGGTTGGACAATTATTTCAACAGCCTCAAATGGTGTTAATAGAATTGATGTATCTGGTGGACTTCTGTACCTAAGTGGTTCACAATCATTACCTACTATTAATCTTGATACTAGTGATGTAATTACACCATCTAGTCACAATGTATTATCACTGACTGATGTGTATGTACCAGATAATAACCCAGATCTGATCGCAAACAAATCAAGTTTAATCTATGATTCTGCTACAGGTGATTGGCATCCAAGAGTTGTTGAACCAGGTGGCATTTACAGACTGGATGCGTCCAGTCCAGGTGGAAACGCTGTTTCACTCAACCTCATTCAGACTAATACAGAAATTAATCAGTTTAGCAGTTCAATCAGGATTGAGGGTTCTGGTCTGATTAGAACCACACAATCTGGACCTAACGCTATCCGCATCAGCCTCAGTGAATTGGGTGGTGGACTAGAAAACCTTGGAACAATTAATCCCTCAGAAGTTACACCTGATCAGGTGATGAGTTTGCCTGTCTGGGATGAAATTGGACGCGAACCAAGAGGTGGTGACTTCTTCCTGTTTGATAGTAGTGGTCCTTGGGTTGAACCAAGTTATGATAAGGAGCAAGTGGTGGGAGGAGATATGTATCTCTACACTACTGATAATTCATGGATGGTTATCAATAGAAACCTCTATGTTGCAATGAATGATCTTATTGATGTCAACGTTGACACCAGAATCATTCCTGGCATTACACGTGCTGAATATTATGTAAATGCAGATCCAGACCTTGATGGTGGTTGGGGTCGTTACATGGCAGCTTCATATGATAAAGAAGGTGGTGGTATTAACTATGAAATGACCATTAACAAGTTTGATATCAGAACAAATGATATCAATCAAGATACTAATGTCAGAAGTATTTTTGATGGGGCAGTTCCTGGTGTAACCATTCATGTTTACGAATTGCTTGACTCAGTTGGCAATGTACAGCGCAATGGTAGGTACGAAGTTCGTGTTGAGTCAAAAGGTACAGACACCAATACATACACTTTCAACTACACAGAAGAAAGGGACTCAGCAGCCCTTATTGAGGCCCTGTCAGCCAGTGGTGCATCTATTCCCTTTAGACTCTCTTACTATGACACAGAGGGTCTTGAGAACGGTGATATCCTAGTTTATGATAATAGGGTTAACCAGTGGTTACCTCAAGAAGCGCCAGGTGGTAGAGTTATTCAATCAGATGATGAGCCGCTGATCACTAAGGCAGGTGACTTCTGGTATGATAGATCCAAAAAGATCATGAGTGTTTCTGACTCTCAACAATGGAACTTCGTTGCCGAAGGTTTACAGACTGTTATTGATACAACTGCACCTGAGTTCCCTGTTCCAGGACAGTTCTGGATTGATAGGGAAGACTTCAAGATGTATGTCTGGTATGAAGGTCGTTCAGAAGACACTAATGAAATCTTTGCTGACTGGGTCCAGGTTGGTAGCACCCCAGGTCAGGGTCAGGGAGGTGGAGTTCCAGACGACGAAACTTGTGAACTTGACGGTGGTTTGGCTGATGGTACAGGTGGTAGTTGCTTTGAAGGTGGCAACAGAGTTACTGTGAGTGACCAACCACCCACACTTAATTCAGAAGTGGGTGATATGTGGGTTGATACTGATGGGTATTACCTCTACACTTGGACTGGTATCAAGTGGGTGGCGTTAACAACCACAATGAATGAGACTCCATATCAGGCTGCATCTCCAATTCATTATAGTACTATTGCCCCTGATGGTCCTACACCAGGTAATTTGTGGTTTGACATTGGTGATGGTGATCTTAAGATCTACATTGCTGACTCAAACACAACACAGTGGGTGTCAATCACCAGTAACAGTGGTGCAGAAAGAAGTCAAGAAATTGTTGATGAGATCAATGAAAATGAATATGCCATCCAAGCACAATCTGTGGAAGTGGCATCTCTCAAAACAACCATTGAAACATTACAAGCACAACTAGAAAACCTTCAAAATCAAGTTATTGATTTGATTGGTAATCAATAAATAAAAGAAACGGCAGACCATGAGTATCTATCCACCATTTGATTTTCCAGTACCAACCCATGATGGGCAGGAATATTACCCTATTGAGGGTGACACTAACTTAGGTTATAAGTGGAGCACTAGCGATGCAGTTTGGCACCTCATCAAGCAGATTCCAAATCCAGATGTCACCAAAGAGTATGTTGATAATGAAATTACAAAACTTGATGGTAAGATTGAGGACATCACAGACATCGTAGCAGAAGTTGTTACTGTTACTGCAGCACTTGACTATAAATTTGTTATCGCACAGGGTGCCGTTGCTGATTATCGCAGTAATGTAGTCAATTGTCTCAACCAATATGATCAAGATGTAAGAGATGATTACATTGATTATTGTAGAATGGAACATGCAGGAGGATGGATTAATAACTTTAATGCTTTCTTTGGTACCTTTGGTGCTATTGAATCTCCTTTTGCTGTTGATGGAACTTTACAAGGTGGTGAATTTTCACAGGTACACCACCTGAAAATTTGCGAGAAAGATATCAATTCTAATGTAGTTCATTGGATTGATAAGTCACTTGGAGAGTCTGGTGCAGTTTCTGTTGGTGACTTTATTCAAATCATTAAATTTGATGGTGTTGGTGTTGACCCATCAAACTATGGTTTTTATCAAGTAAGGAGTGGCAATTTTACAACTGATAGAGCAGAACAAAATGAAACAGAATATACTATTGGGTTAGATTTTGAACATGGTAAGGGCAAGTTAGAAGAAAATAGTGTTTATAGAGTTCGTGCAGTTAAACAAAGCAATGCTTTAACTGCTGAAACTGCAGATGATAGATACTTAAATCTTTATAGTGATAAAGTTCAACAAGTGTCTGGGGATGTAAGATTTGCTCCAACTGTTGACTCCGAAGATCCAATTTACAATAATCAAGTTGCTACAAAATCATATGTAGATTCACAAACAAAAATTTCAATCCCTATTGGTTGTATCTCAGCATATGCAGGGTTACCATCATCAATTCCTGCAGGATGGTTATGGCTTGATGGTTCTGGATTCAGTGGTTCACAGTATCCAGGACTAAGTGCAATCTTCCCTACAAATACATTACCAGATTGTAGAGGACATCACCTTGTTGGATATGGAGCTGGTGAGTATGGAACAATCAACGCATTGTACCCACAAAGCACAGCTCTTCCTACCAAACCATTTAAAACTAATAGTTATACTCACGGTCATGCAGTTAATGATGGAATTTATTTGAATAATGATAATAAGAACTCTAATAATGGATCGAAAGTTAATTATTCCTCATCTGCTTATAATGGTGGTTCTCCTGCGGGTGGTATTCAAACTGATGTCAACACACATGTTCACGACATCAATGCTGGAGGAGACGAAATAACGCGTCCTTCAACTATTTCAGTATGTTGGATTATCAAAGCCAAGTAACTAAATAATAGAAAGAAAGTAAACAATGGCTTTACAATTTCCAGAAAATCCTGTAGAGGGTGAATTCGTTTCAGACAGTGCCACTGGAAGAGTGTGGCAGTGGGATGAAGATAGAAAAAGATGGATATTAATTAAACATTATTTTATTCCTGTTCCAGGACCAACAGGATCCATTGGCCCTCAAGGTATTCCTGGACCACAAGGCGAATCGATTAGAAGCACTGAACCTGGTCCTAAGGGAGATAAAGGTGATGCTGGATTTGGTGTCAACTTGTTGGGATCTATTCCGACACTTGACGCTCTTCCTGCAGCTGATCAGGTTTCCACAGGTGATGCTTACTGGATCTTAGACACTGAGACATTATCAATTAGAACTGAAGAGATTGCATGGGCTAATGGAATCAACATTAGGGGTCCAGCTGGTGGAGCTGGTCCTGATGGAAAAGATGGCGTTGATGGTGAGAAAGGAGAGAAAGGTGATGATGGATTAGCAATATGTGAAGTTGTAGCCTTCCCTCCTGCAAAAGGACCAAAAGGTAAGTTGTTTATTGACAACCTAAACAGAGTCTACGTAACCACAGGATTATAATATGTCAGATTACATTTACAAGAGTGTTGATGAAGTAGTTGAAGGTGAACCAATTTATAATGAAGATTATGGTTCCTTTGATCCTGCAAATGCAACTGGTGAAGAAATTATTGAGTTAAGGACAGCGCCATTTGGGCCTCCACCAGATAGAGATAACGAACCATACAATCCAGGTAGACACCAATATTCATCAGAGAAGGGTTCCTCCTACTCTACAAGGGAACCTAGGAAGTTCTTCTTCCTAGATGAAATGACACAATATAATACAAAGGATAACTGGCAGTCTGGTCCTTGTGATAATGACCCTGCAAGGGATCATGTGTCAGAACATGCTGGTTATTGGACTAGTCCTTGCGGCGAAAGTTGTGACTGGTCAAATTTTAGTGGGCCAGGAGATCCTCATAAGCCCACAACTTTTTCAATGACAATTATTTCTAATAAGAAGAAGAATCTTATTTACAATATTGGTCATGGGGATTGGTTAAGTACTTCTGAAGGTGTTGACTATGGAGTTGTGGGTATCTCTGGGCACATTGGTGCAACTTTTGACCTCAACTATTGGGACAGGGGACAATCTGATGGATATTCTTCTGTAGGTATTCAGCACATCTATTGCATGTATAGAGCTGATATTGAAGAAGATGAAATTCCACCCTTGGTGGAAGAAATGGAGGAGATGATTAAATGGTTTGATGAAATCGATGAAATGATGGCAGAGATTTTCCCTAATGGTCTTCCAGACAACTTAGAGGAACAAATTGAAGCTGCAATCAATGCCAATACTGGACAACTAGAAGACGAAAATAGTCAGGTTAATGGTTATAGCACAAGAACCATCACTTCCATTTTTAATGGTACAAGATTAGAGAAACTCAAGAAAATCAGGTTTGAGAAGAACGATATAACAATTAAAGTTCTTGAAATTCTTAAGGAGTTGATGGGACGATCCTTTGATGGCAATGCCAAAATTGATAAAACTCAATACAATCCTGATATAACTTCTGATTACATCATGACTCTGTTTAAATCTCCTGCAGAGTTTGACTTTGATGAAGACATTGTAAATGCTTATTCTGACAACACCGAATTGATTACTGGTGTTGAATTGTTGATGTGGTACATCTATGAGTTTTTTGATGAGAATGAAAATATTGACAGTTTGTTATCCATTCTCCAACGAGGATCTATTGCCACTGCAAGTAATAGAGTATCTAGAGAATTCTTAACAGAGAAAGTTGCTTCATATTGGACTTATGATGAAGAGGAACAACCAAATTGGGATGAGTATGGTGTAGTTACATTCTATGATGGTTTTGATAAGTCTTTAAAATATCACATCCATAATGCCAATCAACATAGAATTGCTTTGTGGTGGAGTGATCCTAACAATGAATTTAGAACTAAAGAATCAAGATATGGTGGATTTGTTGATCCAGACACAACAATTGAAGTTCCAGCCTTGGGGGCCTTTCTTAAGATTGCTGCTGTAAATCCAGGAGGGTCTGCCCACGAATGGGGTAGAATGTTTGGCAGAAAGACAAAAGTTAATATTAATGAATCAGTTGCATCATATGGAACTGGAGTGCCTGATATTGGTACACCTGGATATCGTGCCCTAACTTTTAAAATTTATAATGGTCTTGGGTACTATCAACATGCGGATGGACAAAAGCCCAAGTGGGGTGCAGTAACTAAGGGATATAGCACATTACCTGGTACAGCTAAAAATTTCTATCATCAAACCTGGTTAGATCCAGATGTGGCAGATGGAGATGTAAGCCTGATGGTAGATACAACCAAAGGTCATAACACTCCTTGTACTTGGTCGTTGCCTTGCAGAACCAAGTATACAGACCTTGGAGGATTTGAGAGGGATGAGTCCAGTAAATATGTATTTTACTTACCTAAACATTCAGAGTATAAACGTGTTGCTTTATGGGTATGTGACGCTAACCTAAACCTTAATAATGAGGCTACTGGTAGAAATGAACCATACCAGTGGGAACAACTTCGTATTCTTGAGAGAGGAACAATTTACGAGTTTGTTGTTAGGAATAACACAGATCCTAAAGGATTAATTAATGGAAAAGCACATTCTTTTTATAGAATTGGTGTATTGCCCAAAAAGAAGAATGGACGTCATTACTTCGAAGACCCCACTGTAAGGCAAGTTGATGTGCCTGGCAGGCTTCCTGCGGTGCCTTCTGCTGGAATTGAAACTGGAGTGTCATTTTGGCCAACAAGAAATTATGAGAATGAACTTTCAGATTGGAGTATCCAAAGTTACATTCATCAATGTAATATAATTGATGGTACTGTTCTACTAAAACCAGATTCTTTCACTGTCTTACCAGATGGCAGAAAGATGGCAACTTTCCAGTGTGATGCTTACACTCCAGCTGGAGTGTTGTTGGATGAGTTCCATTTAACTGATGATATGGAACCAGTTAATATTCCAGTAGCACCACGAAAACCAATTGATGATAACCTGACACAACTACCTGCTGTAAATTATAATGATGAACCGGGCACATGGAGACAGAATGGAGGGAAGACTGAACCCAGACCGGGGGAAAGAGATTTTTATTATATTAAAGATAGAGGATTCATCATCTATTGGAATTTCCAAACCAATTCTTGGGTAGAGAAAAGCCCCTCCAAATATAGGTACGAGACACTCTCAGCAAACAAAAGTGTCCCTAGTATCCTGGAAGTTGATAAAGAAGGTGATATTTGTGTAATGAGAACCCCATGGGGTAAGGTGTTTAGTGGTGTAGGATCTAGTGATCCTGATCTTGAAGAGCAATACCAAACTGTGTCTAACGCAGCTGGATATGCATACATCTTCCTTAATGGCAAGTGGTATTCTGCTGGTAATGTAGTTGCATACAGAAATACTACTGCTGTACCATCAGCACAACACGAATTTGAATTTGTACAAATCCACGATAATTCAAATATCGATATTAATTATGATGATCCAGATAATCCTGGTACCAATCTTCACAAGAATGCGAATGATCCCAACTACATGCTATATGTGAAGGGAGATGGAAGAAGCACCAATGAATATTCTGATAAAAATTATAACTTTGTTGGGTATGTTGATTCTGAAGACCCTGATATTTATGATGTGCGTAACATTTATATGCATCCAGGCGGAGCGCTAGAGAAGCCTCTGTCAGGTCATGAATTAGTTTGGGTCGAGAAAAAATTTGTTTTAAGTGGACCTGGGGTTGAAGGCCCAGGTAGCAATGCAGATCCTGACTACGCAGATTTCGTCAGAGGCGGATACATGTTTGCGTATGATGATCTTATTAGAAAATGGAATTATTGGCCCTCAATAGACAATAAAACAATGGATGGTAAGCTTACTGTAGCTACCACTAACCCTGTTGGCAGACCAATACAACAGGGGTCGTATTATATAAACACTACAAATGAAACTTTATTTGTGGGATGGAGAACTGTAAAGAACGATTTGGTTAATGATGGTTATGAATATGAGTGGCAAAGGGTACCCAAACCAGTCTCAATGATAAACAATGACACAACCGTTATCAGGCAACGAACTTCTGACGGAGAATTCTTGCGAGTTGGTTACAGAAATTATGGTGGAATCAATAAACAATTAATTTGTGGTAATACAAATACAGACCCAAACCGCCATATGCATCTCATTGTTGGTGGTGATGGTGATGTTGATGCTGCCATTGATGAATGGAGATACTTTAAGTCCCACAGTGCTTGGATTTCAGGAAGAGAAGATGGTGTCAATAAGGATGATGTGTATTATGACTACATTGAGCAAAACAGTCCAGGAAGTAGAGTATATCGTACTACTTTTAACACTAGTGATGGCAAGGTAGAGTCTGAGTCTATTGTCTTCTATGATACCTATGATTTACCTACTACACAGGATAAAAATATTGCTGGTCAGGGCCCGCCCCATCAACCAGGAGATGTATACAAATCCCCTGCTAATCCTGATAATTATCCTACGCCAGAAGGTGCATTATCTGTAACTGGTTATCTTCCATCACAGATTATGCAACCTCGTGATTCAGGAAATTTGCAGAAACAGTATTCTGGCATAGTGTCTTTTAGTGATCTTACTGGAGGTTCATACCAGAAATTCGGCGAAATAAACACCATAATTGAAACTGATCATAGAAATATTGATGGTGATGGACAGACAGGGGTTCCCACTGGTGTATACGCTGGTATTGAGAATGATCCTTTCCTGATCTTTAAGAACCCTGATGGTAGAGGTGGTGGACCTCTCTGGAAATATTTCTCTCAAACTAGTGGTGGTACTCCAGTGGGTTGGAAAGTTATTGTTGGAGGAAGAGTTTCAGATGGAAGCACTGATGATAGTGCTCGTGTAGGCATTGGCAATGCTAATGGTGATTATGACAATGGTGGTGGTACAGGCGGCGGTGGAGGAGCTGGCACTGGAGGAGAACAAGGTGGAGGCCCCAGATATGAATTAGGATACAGAACTAGATCCACTGGTAACAACAACAATACATCACCATCAGGAGATGCCTCTGGAAGTGATTACTATGATCAAAATCAAGGAGAGTATGTAAAAAGAAGATCCGAAGATATCAATAGAGCTAATAGATTGCCCAATATTGATTCCCCAACTACTAATATTGGATCTATCTATATCATTAATAAGGGCGATTACGATTTCACAAATAAGAGAACAGCTGACGGAACTCCTGGTAGAAATAGTACTGTTCCAAACTATGACGAGAATGAATTGTACGTAGCTACGTATGATGAAAATCGTAACAGGGAGTACAAACTAATAGGAACATTATATGATAGTGGTGATAGAACTGGTGTTACTAACAACCCACCAAATCTTCCAGAGAATACAGTTTTTGTTAAGGACGACAAACTTGAGGTTGTAACAGATAGAAGAGGTTCAGCAACATACACTACATTAACTGGTGATCCTGTTGAACAACGAACACAAGGTGATTCAACTACAGAGGACTCTCATCCATCACCACCAACTATTGGTGCCGGTGTTCCAGCTGCACCTCCTGGGCCCTTACAAGACGGAGTAACACAAACTGAGTCACCCCCTCTTTACAGTAACTCATCAATCCAGTATACTGAAGCAGAAACAATCAGACCTCCTGGACCTAACACAGCAACTGAAATTAAAGTTACTGATAAGACATCACAAACTGCCAGAGGTGGCAACTATATGTGGAAAGGTGAAACCTTACCTGATGGCAGTGCTTCTCGCGAGAAGGGTATCTGGATTGACTTCAGTGGAGCAAACTTTACTTTTGGGCCCATATTGCCCAATAACGAGCCAACTTCAAAGAATGATGGTGACATCCACATCAAAGCAGCAAGTGACTCAGCTAGAGAAGGCACCATGTACATCAGACAAGATGGTGATATGGTTAGGGGGCCTGGTGGATCTGCCAGCTCAGATACGATTCCTATCGTAAGAGATGGGGATGCTAACAGATATAGACCTGCATCTTCTCTAGGTGATCTTCGTGTCAGAATACAAACACCAGATCCAGAAGATCCAAATGATGATACTGAAAATAGAATAGTTGTGGATGTTGCAACAAGTGTGTCTGGAGATAATGAGTCGGATCCTGACTTGATCAATGGATTTGATAGATATAGTCCCTTTATCGCTGGTGATATTTTTGAAGAAGAACTCATTGAGGTTCCAAATGAGTATGTTTTACCCAACACCAGATACTATTATGGTGAGAAAGATAGTGGCACTGTCGATAGTGGGAAAAGACCCGATTGGGCAATTTATACAGAACTTTGGACTTGGGAACTTAAAGATCAACACTATATGTTCTTCTATGAAGACACCAATAGAGTTAAGGAACCTACACTCTCCAGAGATCCAGTAGACGAAATCAGGATTTGGTCTTCTAAGGTCAACAGTTCAAACCCTAATGATTGGTCTCAAGTATGTTCACTGCTTCCTGGACAGAGTTTTAATCATATACGAAGTAATGGACCTGGAAATACCATTAACTCTGCCAGTGCTTTCTATAGAGTTGCAGTTAAGAAACAGAAGGCTCCTAATACCATACTTGCAGCGAATGAATGGAACACTAAGGGTTATAGGATACCCATTGGTGTGTGCCTTGACTTCTATGACCCAACCATGCAAGATTGGATCCACGGGATCGAATCTAAGTACAACTCAGACAGGGTAGATATCGAATCATATGTTGAAGATAAAAATGGCCAAGTTATCGTGAAGATTACAGATAGCAAGGGGATGGTCACATATAACTCTAAGGGTGGATGGGAGAACCAGGTCATGAAAAAAGGCCCAGGTGCACCTCCAAAGGAGAATGAAGGTGAAGAAGAAATTGATGAAGATGGCAACCCCCTCAACAGCTATGGTGCAGAAATTACTGTTAAACCCATGGGTGTTAGTGAGGTAAAAGAATTACCAAAACTGAAGAATAAAGTTGGAGATGCTTTATTCTTAAAAGATAAAAATACCGGTAGGGGTAAGTTGTATGTTTATGATGGTAAAGAAGGTAACAGTGGATGGGCACTTGTGGGAACAAAGAGATGCCCTAACACCAAAAACCCAGGTCCTGGTGATTATCCAGGTCACCCACATTGGTATCCAAGTCCACGCAACAAATCTTATGTGTGGGATGGTAAGGATTATGTGAATCCAGTTAAGTATCATCCAAAGGATGAAAATGGCAATGAGATTATTCCTGATGAACCAGATGATAGTGGAGATAAAGAAATTGACATCAGTCCAGGTGATGCAGCAGGAATCCTTGCAAGCCTAGCCGAGGTTTCTGCATATGCTGCCATTTTTGCTGGAGCAATTATTGGAGCAAAAGCTGTTGGTGCCATTTGGTTAAAGAAAATGGAAACTGATTTCTTAGCTGAGTGTACAGAATTTGAAGATGGCCATGAACTTCCTATTGGTTTAGGTAGTAGTGATGTTAATACCTTCTGTAAGTGGTATGACTTAAATCATAAGTTCATTAACATGACTATCAAACCAGAATTGAGACTTCTTACTCAACTTATGAGATGTAGATTTAATGGATATATGTTCCACCTTGCACATGTGGGGCCTGGCAAACAAGATATTAGACAACTTAAGGTTCATAGTGTGGTTCCAACATATAGTTGGGGTCTGATTGAGATGAAAAACCACAGAGTTCTTCGCGTAATCAGAGAATTCTCAAGAGAATCTACACGATCATCCACTGATTCTCATCAGTGGGGTGTTCAGGTTGACAGGTCTATTAAATTGGATACAAGAAAACGACTTATCAATCAACAAGGAGTTACTATTGATGTACCTGCACTTGATGATAATGGAAACAACATCTACGATGATGAAAGTGGTCAGTTGGTAATGACTAAAAGACCATGGTTACACACTGATGCGTGGTTCAAACCACAGACGTCAGTTTGTTTGAGAACTACAGGTCAGAGTTATGTCTATACTAAAGCTCGTGAAAGATACCAAATTGGTGATGTGGGTCTTGAGTGGGTCAAAGCGGAAGGTACTACCAGTGGCCACCCTGAAGTTAGTGGTATGAACAAGCACAGGACTGGTCCTGGTTTGTATATGATGAACATTTTCAATGATATTGGAGCTGGTAGTAAGTATTACGAACACTATAATACTGACAACTCCTCACACGCATGGGTGTGGGAATTACTAGCACACGAACCCAAACCTTGGCCTATGGACTTCTCTGAAAGCGAAATGCAAGTTGGTATTGAGTTTGATCTTGGTTCTATCAATGTTAACAAAGATCAACCAAGGGCAGCTAGAGACTGGCAGATTAACTTTATCCACTTGTCATTTGAAACTCCAAATGGTACAATGAAGTCCATTAAAGTTATGCCATCAGGTGGATATACTTTCAGAAACTCAGAGGCATTTGGTAAACCTTCTACTCACTTAATGGGACAATTAGAGAATGATATGTATCGTCGTGTTACTTGTTGGTCGTCTGACACAATTGATGTTAATGATAAATTCTGGGGATTTGCTGTTAACGCTTGGATTGGAACAGAATACGCAGCTGACAGATGGAGATGTTATAACATGAAGAACTTGAAGCCACTATTAAGGGAACCACAATGAGACTAAATAACTCTGAAAAGACAAGCGTTTGATATGAGTTATTCATACGGTTCATCAAGTTCTTCTAGTACGAATACAAACACCACTTCCACAAGTGGCACTTCGTCTAATACAAACACCACTTCTACATCCACAAGTGGCACTTCGTCTAATACAAACACCACTTCTACATCTACAAGTGGTTCTTCCTATGATAATGATAGTGGTACAACTACAAGTACCACTACCTCCACTACAAGCAACAACCCCACTACATTTGCTTCTTCTGTTGTTGTTCCTTCGACATCTACTGTAACAGATGAATCACTTTTGCCAGATGATGCATCAGTTGGAGATAGAGTTACAATTGACTCAAGAGTTTATGAGTTTTCCAGTGGTGGTTGGGTTGTAATTTCAGAAGGAAACTTCTTGCGTTTTCCTTCAAACCCAGATATGATGGATCGTTATTCGATTGCAAATAAAACCTGGGAATATGATGGCAATAAGTGGTCACTGGTATATGTTGGGGCAGTTGAAGATCAAGATGATTATGTTAAAAAGGTTGCAGTTCAACACAATGAGTACTTTGCAGATCCTGATAATCAGGTAATTCCAACACCACACGATTTGTATGGTAAGGAAATTGATGACATGTTGAACATGTTGAACAATGGTCCTTCTGTGTACACTGCAGGAAATGGTATCTCTGTTGTAACAGGTAGAGATATGATGATAAGTGATAGTGGAGGGATTGTAGGAAATAACTTCCAAGCTGTTCACATCAATGTTGATTTGAGATCTCTAACATCTGTTGCTGAGATTGATATTAAAGACATCAACATTACTGGACTAACAGTTGTTGACCTTGGAGTCCAAGCAACATATGCAGCACTTCTTACAGGAAGACCTACTAATGTTGCATATAATTGGATTATTACTGAACAAATTGGAGATGCTTTTGTTCCAACTTCTTCGTTGAAAGCCAGTTTTGTTGGTCCATCCAATCGATCATATGTTGAAATTTTAATTAGAGAAACTGGTACTTATAGACTTGAAGTAAAAGCACTTGTAAAAAGAGCTAATAATGAGGGTATTATAGTTATTGACAGTGAACTTGATACTAATATTGAAGTTGCTGCTCAAGAGATCTTACCTGCATATGTTGATGTTCCAAATGCACAGGTGGTTACTTGTTTCCTTAACCCTCAGAGAGCAGAAACAAATGGAGGATATGTATTCTACAAACGAGACGTGGTGTTCAAAGACGAGTCAGGTAACCCTTCTACAGTCCCAATTATCAATTTTAGCAACTCTAGTATTATTGGTAATGGACTACACTTTGTGTTTACTGGTTTAGAAGACGCACAACCGATGCCAGAATCTCCTACAGCATATGAAGGATATGTGTTTGTTCATGAAGATCTGATGGAAGACAGACTTAAGTGGTCAACTAAAGCTCACACAACAACTAATGTACCATTCTCATTGGGAGATGTGAGTACCTTATTGATAGGTCCCACAGTTTCAAATGGCAGTATTGATTATGGTCTGATGAGAGCATCATCATTCTTAGCGAATGACACTGATGCATATCCTCCATATTATGGAATTTCAGCTTACAATTATCGCGGATATGCTATCGTCGATCCATTCCCAAATGTCGATGCAAGCGTAAAGCAAGCTGTGAATATGAGTGTTAACTCAAAATCAATGCCACCTCAACCAGATGAAGTTAAGGATCAATTTTTAGATATTCAGTATATTGATAATAGATCAACCTCAGTAACTCCAGATATCACTGAAGATATTACTTATGCTGTTAGCATGCAAAATAATACTGAAACGAAAATTCTTGAAATGGGTAACTCAATTCCAAATGGCGTCCTACCTGATCGATTTACTCGTGGATACATTCAACCTACAAAAGAAATTAGGGTACTGACAGACGTAAATGGTCAGACGCAACAGGTTGCTGTTGTCAGAAATCATTTTATCAAAGATAAAGATTCGAAATACTTTGTATGTAATGCAAGAGCAGAAAAACCAACAACATTCCTACAAATTTATATGTATGATCTATGGATTGAACAAGACTTCAGCTTCGCATTAGCAGGAATGCAGAAGTTCAGTGAAAATGATGAGATTGATCCTAGGTATCTTAATTACTATCCAACTAACCCAGTTCCAGTCCCATAAATAACATAAAAGAAGCAAGATGTCAACCTTAAAACCTTCAGACTTATTCTTAATGCAACGAGACGACTTGGTTCTCTCGTTTAATGGTAGTGACTTCGCTGAACTTGTTCTTGATGCAGGCAGTGAACAATTTGATTATCTTAGTGACAAAATTGAAGCTCTTGATAACGAATCAAACGATTTTGAGATCAGGATTACCAATAACACTAATACAATTGGTCTTATAGTAGACGCAGTTAATACTCTACAGAAGACTTCAGTCACTTCTCAATTGAGTGCAAACCCATTTTCGTTTGCAACCAGTGATCTTCCTCCAGGGGACGGGTTAGATATTAAACACGGTCATTTATATATGACTGGACTTGATGGTAATGGGGATGAGGTTGATGTCTATACATTTGAAGACGCCACTAAAATTTATATCAGCAGTAGAAATAGTCAGTTTTTAGATATTAATGCAGAGGTTGTAAGTAATTATGAGTGGGAGAATCTTGAAGTTCATGATCCTAATGACCCAGCGTCAGGAGATTATATTCAAGTTAGTAATATTAGAACTGAGGGTGTAGGTCTTTTTCTGATCTTAGGAATTACTCCAGTTACAGATAGTGTTAATTCAAATAAAGGTATTATTGCCAGTGTACAATACATAAAAGGTAATTTGAATGGATCACTTGTCCACCAAATGAATGCAGATGGTTCTTTACGAACTGATTATCTAAACTCACAAGTAGTCGCACAGGGTATCAAGACTAAAGTTGGATTAGATATCAATGATGCAGATAACAGGTACTTGGTTAAGAAAGATGGTGGAGTTGTTGAAGAAGATACTCATTTCTTGAAGAAGCTAACAGTAGGTCAAAGAATTCAAAATTTTGTTCAAGTTTATCACGAGCCTCAGCCACTAAACACAATACCCCGACAGGGTCAACCTATTTTACAGGTGTGGAGTACCCCTGATTTATCAGTTCCATTTGATGAAAATACAAATGGTAAACTAAAATTTGAAGTAAGATCATCTGGTGAAATTTACAGCGACCCAGATTACAAACCATGGGAAGGTCATCACATTCCTAATGTGTCATACATCAAATCTAATTTCTTAACTGAGACAGGTTACAATAACACTATTAGTGCAAATGACAGATATCTAAGAAGAGATGGCACAAATACAATGGACTCTGTGATTACTTTCACAGGTACAGCTAACAATGATATTATCAGACTTAATACACTCCCAAGTAATTTGGCAGTTATCAATGCTGGAGCAAATCAATTGAATGTTAAATTCAATAGTTACAGCGCATATAAAATGAATATTGGAGATTCCAGTGGTAAGGTTGAGATCGTTGGAGGTAAAGTTAAATTAGGTACTAATCATGTAAATTATACAACAAGTAATTACAATCAAACTAGTATTAATAATTATGTTGCAACAATTGGTGTGATGAAAACAGCCATCAGTAACGCTAACATCCCTACTACTGGCACTGGTGGTACCAAGGGTGTAGTTAAGCTACTTGACTCTGTTTCTTCAAACCTCAATGTTAACCAAGGCACAGCTGCTACTCCCTTAGCAGTTAAGACTGTGAATGATAAAATTTATAATGGTATGAGAGTAGCAGGATTTGGATCGTCCTCTGTAGCATGTGAGAAAGGTGGTATCAAAGAAAACAATGGTCATCTATACTATAGGACACTCTGATTATGTCACAAGAAAAGAGATTAAGATTAGTAGAAGCTGGTGTAGGACAAACAGATAGTATCAATTGGGATTGGATTGGTTTCAACAAAGTGGAACCATTGCAAAAAAAGGCAGGTGGTGCACCTGGTGGTACAGGTATCACTATGTTTGATGGTAAGGGTAGTGGTCCAAAATTAACTTGTGGTTATAATGATGATGAACAAAAAGGATTTGTTCATATGGGAAGTGATGGGTATAAAGAAATGTTCAGGAATCCTAAAATGGATGATGGTGAAGCATCATTCAGATACTTTGGATTTATGAATAATAATGGGTACTATTATTTTATGAATTGGCATCTTTACAATAATGGTAACTATCTTTACCCTGCACCTCTTAGAGGTATTAATTGTAAGATTGCAGTTGGCGCAAATAATGGTTATACTTCTTGGGGATGCAATAGTAACTATGGAGTTCACACACAAATTAATAAAGCATGGGGTCTTTTTAGACACATCGATGGATCGTATAGGGTGTGGGAACTTAAGAACTTAATTGATGATGGATCATTTAAGAATACAGGGATTAAATCACAGTCATATCAGATGAAGAATATTTCTGTGAACACTACGAATTCACAAATGAATAAGTATTTGAACCATAACCAATCCAAAATTCTTGCTCTTGGTGTTCCATATACTGTAACTAATAGCACCCTAGATAACTATAAATTTTGTGGTTTTTGTATTAGTGTTTGTATTAGTAACAATGCCGGTACAAAGAGATGTCACACTTTTAAAATTAATAATATTACTCCACTGCCCTTAGGTGCCTTACCATCAGGAGAAACGAATGACAACAAATTAATTTTGTATGGTGAGAGACTACATTACAGCAAACATTATAGAGACCAAGCAATCAAACTTAGATACTTCGCAACTAGCGACAACTGATTTAACTTCTGTTTATAAATAACAGAAAGTGTAGAAAGATGCAGTCTTCCCAACTAGATTTAAAGAGTATGGTGGGGCAACTTTTCGTAGAGGAAGAAGTTGTCTCTGTACAAGAGGAAGTACCCAAAAAGATTGTTGTTGAATCTGATGAGGGCACTAAACCTGTAAGGAAAAGTTTTAGTCTTAAGAAAACTAAACAGGAACCTAAGTACAAAGGTAAGTCATCACTCCTAGAACAACAGCACAACCCCCTGTTTGGTGGTGGAACACTTACAGAGACACCAGTCATCCCAGAGACTAAACAAGAGTCCTTCCAGGAGATCTGTGACAGGATACAGGATACTTATCCAGACAACCCCAACAATAAAGTTCTGATTGAAAAGGTATCTAAGAGGTTGTCAGAATCAACCCATAATCCTTTTAGGTCTTCTACAGAACAAGTCAGTGATACTCCTAAAGAGTATTCAGAGAACCTTATGAACACTGTTGGTGGGTTCCTAAGTGACACTGCCAAGTTTGATGATGAGGAGATTGAAAGATCTTACTTTGAAGAAAGGTTTGATTTTGTTCAGAAACAACTGGAGGGAATGAAGAGATCCATTCTTGAGAACACTGTTGTTTCTGGGATTGGTCATGGGATGTATGGGAGTTCATCAGGTGGTGGTGAAGTCCTTCTGAGTAGAATGGATGATGTTGAAACAGGTGATGGAGTAATTGCAGATGGTGATTCTTTAATTTGGAGTGCAACTCTGAATAAATGGAAACCACATAGTTTATTTGATGGTCTTGTAACACTAGAGTCTGGTGACATCAAACTCTCAACTGATTATGATTATGAGAGTGAGTATCAAGATCTTGGTATAGTTGATGAATCAGTAGAAATTAAGACACAAGATCAAATTAATCAACTAAACATTGAAGTATTCAGGTCACTTAATGATCAGAAACCATCACTAAACATTTCAAATGCAACATCAAGAAGTGCAGGTACACCACAAGATCCTGAAGATGGTGACTTATGGATTGATGATGGAACACTTAAGTATTATGACTTAGTTAATGAGAACTGGAGGACAATTAGATCTAGTAGTCCTATTGTTCACACTACAGAAACCACACCAGTTGTAGCTACAGAAGGGGACTTCTGGTTTAATACCACCACTGGTTTGATGAGTGTGTATTATGTTGATGAAAACAGCACCCAGTGGGTGTCAATCAGTGGTTACAATAACCAAGGCACCACAACAACAATTGAAGAGTTACAGGCACAAATCACAGCTTTACAAACTAGGATTGGTGAACTTGAGAATGAAGTAACAATTTCCGCAGAGGATTCCTAATGGCTGCTATTAATTTTCCATCAGACCCACAACTAAATGATGAGTTCCAAGTAGACCAAGGACTGGTCTATGTGTACAATGGCACCACTTGGCACAGAAAGGATAGCAGAGTACTGAGTGACCTGTCAGATGTTAATGTAGACCTCTCTGAACAACCAGATGGTAAGTACCAGTATCTGATTTACAACCCACAGGGTGATGGTACTTGGGGTAACTCTGAGTTACTTACTGATGGGTTCCTGATTTACAAAGGCATGTTGGATGCCAGTGATGGTGGACCAACTGATACTCCTATCAGTGGACATGTTTATATTCATAAGTTCAATGGAGCCTTTCCTCCTACTGAACAACCCCCTCATGCTGACTGGCCAGGTTTAGAGAACCAGTTATTGCAAGGTGGTGAGAAATTAATTTACAATGGATCAAATTGGGACATTGTTTCTGACTTTGATGGTAGTCTGTTACCAGATTCCTTAACTGCAGCAATTGTTGAAAATGATAATGAGGAAGCAAACAAGTTAGGTAATATTTTTTATGTTAGTGACAATGATAACAGGACAGGTGTATACAATTATATGCCCCCTACATCAGAGGGAATTACTGAGTTAGAAACTGATCCTGTATTCACACAACACCCTGCTTCTAGCATCACTCAGGATGAAATTGATTCTTGGAATGTAAACCTAAGTGCAACCCTTGATGATGTATTAACTAATGGTAATTCATCTCTACATGACATTGAAATTGGTGAGAACATTGTTTTCAATGCACAAGATAACCTTGGACAAAGTGAGAAGAAAACATTAGATGCAAGACTTAGTGATGGAAGTTTTAGGTGGACTGCCAACAAACTAATTGATGGCACCACAGAGTTTATCACTGCTAAGTTTACAAACAACATTTACTTTGTTGCAACAGAATCACTTGGTAGCACTTCTCCTCAACTCTATGCATCTTTAGACAGGAACTTCTGGGTTGAATCTGATGTTTCTAACATAGGTTTCAGATCTATCAATAGCATCACATATGCTTCCAGTAGTGGAAATTATGTTCTGGTTTCTGATGCTGGTGGTATTTTCTACTCTGATAATTATTTGACTTGGACTCAGGCAGATACCACTGATCAGTTTGGTGCTGATGATGTTTTTGGGATTGACTATGCATTTAATAAATTAATTGCAGTTGGTGCAAATGGTAAGGCAGCATCATCTCTTGATGGTGTAACCTGGACTGAACTGGATATTCCACAAGTAACAGATGAAGATTTGTTTGATGTGAAACACTCCCTTAATGGAGTGTGGATGATTGTTGGTGATGGTGTTGCAGTTATCTCAAATGATAATGGAGGAACTTGGAATACATCACTTACAACTACTGAAACATTAAGGTGTGTGAGATTTGGTAACAACCAATATGCAGTTGGTGCTGATAACTCAAGTGTTTTCTTATCAACTGATCCTGTTCCAACAAGCACACAATGGACTGAATATCAGAATGTAACTTATGGTGTTGTACAAGATTTATCTCATGTTGAGTACTATTGGATTGCTGTTGGTGAGGATATTAATTATAAGTTAGATGATAATGATGAGTGGTATGGTTCCTCAAACACTGGTGTAGGAGGCAGAACCTATTCAATCGCATCCAATGGTTCCAGACTTGCATTAGCACACTCTAATGGATATGTTATTAGAGGATATCTATTTGAGGGTGGTGTATTCTATGACAATGATCTACTAGTCACTGAATCATACCTCAATGAGGTTGCCAATAAAGGTACATTACAAGGTCTTGTAGATACAGATCTTGATAGTGTATCACAGAATGAAGTTTTAGTTTACAGGGACAAAGTTTGGACAAGTGCTCCTCTTATTGATATTCCAGAAGTTATTAGGTTTACTGGGTTTATTGATGCCAGTATTGATGCTCCTGAAGTTAGTGAACCAGGCACACTATACATTCAACATTCAGGTTTAGGCGGTGCAGTTACAATCAATTCAACTTGGGTTGGATTGGAAGATGTTGTTATCACAGAAGGTGAATATATTGTTTATTCTGGAACTGATAATTCATGGCACCGCAGTGGAGGTTCTGCAGCATCACAAATTAAGTCTGATTGGTTGACTACTGATCCAGATGCCCCTTCCTTTATTATTAACAAACCATATGACTTAGCACAATTTGAAAACAATATTGACCCATATGTTCAATACAAGTCACTGAGTCTTAATAATGTTGTTAGTAACCCCAATCCTAACGCATTCCCTCCACACATTACCAATGTAAACATCACTGTTGGTAAACAACTTGGTTTAGGGTCTGCAGATAATTTCCTGTTGGCAGAGGATGACAGCATTCATTATCAAAATAAAGAACTGATTACTGATCACCATCTTGCTGAACCTGGTAAAGCAGGTATTGTGTTTCCTGGAGAGGGTGTAACTTACAATGAGGACACTGGTGAGTTTAGCGTACTGATTGAATCACTAATAACATTTATTGGTAACTTAACCTCTTTTACAACTCCAGATGCATCACCAACTGCTGGTGACTTTTATATTGTTGCTGATGAAATTGTAGCACAAAATGGACTGGGTGTAGATTGGGGATACCCTGACGATAACCGTCGTCAAGTTGCATTAGGTGATAAGGTTATCTATGATAGGGATGGGGTATGGGACGTCATCCCAGACCCCACAGGTTCTGCTGCTGTCTTACATATTGACAGCACAACACCTGCTCTTTCAGTTAATAACACAGATATTCAGTCACCATCTTTGTCTATCCTCAGTGCTTCAGGCACCAGAGACGGATTGATGAATGTGGATGACAAACGTTTGGTTGATATGATTATATCAGCTGACACTGTTATTGGTGATGTTAATGTCACAGGTTATGAATCATTATCTGTTACTAAAAACATTTACAAGACTGCAGTACTCACAGATGGAACTGCTACTTTTGTTAATAACATTGAACTGTCAGTTCACTCACCTTCAACATCAGCTGATGGGTTTGGTGTCGTTTCTTTTTTACCGGACAGTAATTTATCTCATTTGATTTCAGAAAGAGCAAAAGGAAATGAGGCAACTAACCAAGATGATATATGTTTAAAGGCAACAGATTCCATTAACACTTTCTTGCCATCAAACTTTGATGTGTTTGAAGAAGCAGTTGCTTTGGTAGACTAACCCAACATAAATACAAATAAAAGATAGTGTTATGTCAAGGTTTATAGCTGATGGAGACCTTTTGTTACTGCAAAGAGAAGGTCAAACACTTAAGCTAACAGGAGAAAACTTTAATAATCATCTGTTTCACTACTTGTATGGTTCTGATGGGCAGTCTTCTCCCTTTATCTTAACTACTGGTGGCACTATTGATGGGGACCTGTCCATCAGGGGTGGTAATTTAAATTTCCAACCTGTTACAGATGTTTCAGACGTGGGTGTTGACGCACCAGGTAGATGGAATCATATTGTATCAAACAGACTCACAGACATAGATGGGAATGTAATAAACGAATCTCCTGATAATCATCCATTTGGAATCAAACTTGATCTAACTCCAGGGCGTACTGCATATAACCAATTCCAAATTATATCTAACAACGCAGATGATGCAGATGGTAACTCTGTGGAACCATCATCCATTCTTAACATCAATGGAGGGGATGATCCCAAGTTTGAATTCAAAAGAGATGTTTTAATTGAAGGTATCAGAACACCAGATGAATCTGATAAAGTTTCTTGTGCTGTAAATAAAGGTTATGTAGATGAAGTTAATGTTCGTGTTGAGAATAACCTAACTTCTATTGAAAACATCAACCAAAGTATTGCAAACCTTAAGATTAATGCTGTAGGTACAGACTTTAAATACTGTACAGTTGAATCAGTAGGATCATCACCAGAACGTGGATGTTTTTATGGTGTGGATGTAGACGAAAATATAACATACAATTTAAGTAACATCACAACTATTATTGTATCAGAGTTTGATGGGTTTGATGTTCCTTATCCGTGGGCACCACTTGGTACAGGAGATTTTATTGAGTTGTTTGACGCTACTCTTGATACAGATGTTTATGCATTTTTCAAACTTATTGGTAATTCTTTTTACTACAAGAGTGGATATTACATCTTCAATGTTGAATTTGTAACTGGAAATGGCACAACTGTAGAAGGGAACAACGTCAAAATCAGATCATCTAAAGGTGGTGCAATTGGCATTCAAGAAGCTGAAAGGTTGTTCGTAAACCGCCAGGGTGATGATGTAAGTGGTAAACTTGTAATTAATGATCTTGCCAGAGAAGGCACACACAGTATTGAGATTTTAGGATATGCACCAGGCAGTGAGGTTAAATCATCAATCTTTAATGTAAAGGATACAAACAATGGAACAGAAGTTTGTTATTATGGATCATCAGATTCAGCATATAGTATCACAAACAAATACTATGTAACAAAATCAATTGATGATGCACCATACCTGCCAATTACTGGTGGAAATCTAAGTGGTGATGTTGTAATTGGAAACCTAATTAATAGTTCAGTTGTTGACGGAGTTAAAATTGGTGCTGATGGAGATGTTACCATCTATGGATTAGGGGCACTGAATTTTCATTCAGAACTTGAAGGTCAAGTACAATACAAAGGAGTAGATAAGATAATTATTAAGGATAATGTTACAGTTACCACAGACTTATCTCTGATGGGTCCAGATAATAGTATCTTCAATAAAGTTACAAATATGCAACGGGGGACTGAACCCAATGATGCTGTTACTCTTGCACAATTAGAAGAAAGGTTTGACCCTGCTGGTCAGATTATGACTGGCAACTTAACCTTTATGTCTGCAGATGTTGAGACAGTTGTTATCAGTCCTGAAGGAACAATCATTGTTAACTCTGATATTACAGAAGATAGCAATAAGAAGAGTGTTATCACAAAAGAATATGTAGATGATATTAATACTAGTTTGTCAGATAGAGTAGATTCACTTGAAACAACAGGTGAGGGTCTAGCAACTAAAACTTATGTTGATGAAGCAGATACCGCATTGTCAACTCGCATTGATAGTTTAGAAGATGTGTATGTTGAAGACTTTGTATCAAAGTCTGGTGATTCCATAGATGGTGAGTTGTACCTAACTGAAGAAAATAAACTCAGAACTAGGTATGTTGACAGTGGAGAAGATACAACATTAAAATTACAACACAACCATAACACTAAGGTTTCTATTGGTGACTCAGTCATTATTTTTGAAGAAAGAATTCAACTGAATAAAGAAGCAACTGAATTCGACCATGCTGTTACAAAGAAATATGTTGATGATAGGTTAAAAGGTATTGTTGGTACTTATGTTCTTAAAGATGTAGGCAATAACCAAGTCTCAGGTTCCGGTCACTTTGGTATCAGTACATCATTCTATAAAAGTGTTAAACAGTTAAACTTTGGACCTACAGATTTATCTGGGACAGTCACCCAGGTGATGGCTAATAATGACATTATTGAATTCTTTGATCCACCTAATAATGTAAATAACCGATATAAAGTTACTGATGCTTCTAATGCTCCTTCTGCAGTTAAAGTCGAGTTTATCTCAGGTAACGCCTCTTTTGCTCGCGACGAATCTTATCAGGTTCAAATTTATCCTGCGAGTGGCGGAGGTGGTGGAGGTTCTTCTCCTATCCAAGTTTTATCGGGTAACCCTTCCAGTCCTAAAGTAGGAGACGCTTGGTTTAATACCAATCAAAATACCTTTATCATTAAGGTTAGTTGATATGGCTAACATAAGTTTTATAACTCACCCTGCGAGCTCATACGCAAGTAGCCAAAACGGTCACTACAACACACCATTAATACCCTGGTTTAGAAATAGTGGTCAGCCGTCAGAGTATCCAGCTGCTTTTAGAGCTGATATAGGACACACCCACCACTTTGATGTAAATGTAAATACCAATGATTACAATTACGTCAGAAACAAAACAAACCCCTTTTGGCCTGAGGAAGGTAGCTTTGATCGTGGATTTAGCTTACATACACCTTCTACTCGGGACCATATTCAGTTCAACTACAAAATATCTGGAGGCGTTGGGCCTTGGATGCCTTGCCCTATTTTCAGGTCAATCAGCTGGTACTTGGCAAAGGAAACAGATGTTCCATCCGCTTGGTACCCCAAGCACATTGGGCTTGTCTTAAAGAACTGGAAAACAGATGAGGAAAAAACTTGGGCTGCGGGTTTAGACATTACTGACGCCAGGTCGCGAATAATATTGGTAAATGTATCAAGTTCTGTAAATCAAGTAAGGTTACTAGGTCCCGATTGGTTTGTTTACGGTGTCATTTTTAACTTCGTATCTCCTGCTACAAGTTCAAGCTATGTGGCTGATTCGCGTATAGCTGACTTTCGCCTAGGTTACGAATGTAAGGGACTTACAGGAACTAATAAGTTAGTAATACCTAAACATCAGAGTTGGAATAACTTAACCAATGCTTTAAAAAGTGGTCAAATGAAATACGAACCCTCTTAATTTCACTATACTATATTGAAACTGTGTGACAATAAATACTATTAACACCAAGGAGTATTATGCCTTATACAAGATATGGAGTAGTTGCTGGTTCAACAGTCCCACAACCAACTAAACAATCAGCTACTGATGCCTATGGAAATACCTTTGATAACTGGTGTGGAGACTACAAAGGTCATGATGTAAATAATACACTAGTGAAATCTGGTTGTCTTGCTTCCAATCAAGATGCAGGTAAGATTCCTACAACCCCTTATATTGCTATTATTCCACTGTGGAAACACTACAACTACGATAGCACTGCTTCAAGACCATTAGAGCAGTATCAACATAATGTTACAGTATTTG
>WLWF01000566.1_pt1 | contig 34549 bp, 37 predicted proteins | sample 6718331 | NCBI WGS metagenome assembly WLWF01 (sample SAMN12718692, study PRJNA515312) | sponge metagenome | isolation source: marine sponge | host: Mycale hentscheli | place: New Zealand: South Island, Marlborough, Capsize Point | collected 2003-05-01 | reverse complement strand
TTTTTTGGACTTTATCTGATGATGATATTAATAAACTAACTACAGAACAAATTTTATGTAAAAAATGTAATAAAATAGGTTTTGGAATAGCTTCAAGCCGAGACACTTTTTTTGTTGTAGCTAAATATGACAAAATGGCAGATTTTAATAATTAAATTATGTATTATATTTATCATATACCAGGTAAAAAAATTGGTGTTACACGTAATTTAAAAAATAGAGTTACACTTATACAAGGTTATAAAGAAGGTGAATATGAAGTTCTAGATTCTAGTGAGGATATTAATTATATATCTGAAAAAGAGATAGAGCTTCAACATGATTATGGCTATAAAATTGATAGGCAAAAATATAGCGATTTAAAATTAAAACAATCAAATTATATGAAAATAAATGTAACCACTCAAACAACAACATTTCCGTGTGAGACTAAAGATTTAAAAAAAGCTTTAAATAAAAATGATGGCATGGAATGGCTTACAGATTTGGGCTTATTTAGTTTAAATAAAAAATCTATCAAATGGATTTGTAAAAATGCCAAGACTTCTATGTATAACAATGACCGCTGTTATATTTATAATAAAGCTTTTTATGAGGCTTTAATAGCTGAACCACCTATACCATTAGATGAATTGTTTGAACGTATTAGAAGCTGGGCAAAAGAACGAGGTATATATGATAAGGGAGATTCTAAAACACAATTAATAAAATTGTATGAAGAAATTGGTGAGCTATCTGAAGCTATATTAAAAGAAGATCAATTAGAAATAATTGATGCTATAGGCGACGCTGTTGTAGTATTAACTAATTTTGCTGAACTTACAGGCAATAATATTGAAACTTGCATACGTCATTCTTATGATCAAATATCAACTAGAAAAGGTAGTATGCAGAATGGTACATTTGTAAAAAACACATTATGAGAGATAAAATTATAGAACGTGTTATTAATAAAATTAAATCAAGATCTGACGTTGGTTTTAAAAAATATGGAGTAACTTTAGAGGATGATGATCAAACTTTAGATAAATGGTTACAGCATTTACAAGAAGAATTAATGGATGCAGTTAATTATTTAGAAAAAGCAAGATCAGTATTACGAGAAGAAATTGAAGAATGTTATGTTAAAGACGCGGAAGAGTTATAAAAAACGCGGACCCGTACAATCAAAAAAAATATCTTACGATGGTATTAATTTTGCATCAGGCTTGGAACGTTATATGTATATGGCTTTAAAAAAAGCAAGAATTAAATCAAAATATGAAGGAGAAACGTTTGTGCTTATAAATGGTTTTCATTTTGAAAATGAAGTTTATGAAAGACAATCAAATAGTAAAGGTGAATTTAAAAATAGAGGTTGTAAAAGAATATTGCCTATAAAGTATACTCCTGATTTTATAGGAGACAATTTTATAATTGAAACTAAAGGCAGACCAAATGAATCATTTCCAATAAGATGGAAGTTATTTAAAAAATTAATGACTGAACAATTCCCTGGGTACACATTATATAAACCTCAAAATCAATCCGAATGCGACAAGGTTATTCAAACAATATTGCAAAAGAAAAAGACATAGCAAGAAAAAGATACGCTGAAAGACAAATTGAAAAATGGATTAAATGGTCTATAAACAGTAGAGGGTATATAAAATACCATGAAATAGTAGAAATGCATGATAAATATAATATAAAATGTTATGGCTAAATTAATATTAAATAATTATAATAAAAAATCTAAAGTTCGCAGACCAGGCGTACACGCTAAAACAAAAACTTCTGGGTTGAAGAATAGTAAAAATTATATTAAACTATATAAAGGACAAGGACGATGAAAAGCTGGGATTTATCAATAGGATTATACCCTGGAGTTCTTATAGGGATGAGAAGTTACGTTGAAAAAGAATTTATTGAACACGTTTTATATTTACCTTTTGTAGATATAGCATTAAAAGTTGAAAGATAAAATATGAGTTTATTTGATGAAAGAATTGCATACAAACCATTCGAATATCCAGAGTACTATACTGAGGGATGGCTTAAACAAGCTCAAGCATTCTGGTTACATACCGAAATTCCTATGTCAGGTGACGTTAAGGATTGGAACGAAAAGCTTACAGATTCAGAAAAAAACTTGGTTGGAAATATTCTTTTGGGCTTTGCTCAAACAGAGTGTGCAGTTTCAGATTACTGGACGCAAAAAGTTGTTAAATGGTTTCCTAAACATGAGATACAGCAAATGGCTATGATGTTTGGTTCACAAGAAACTATTCATGCTGTTGCATATAGTTATCTTAATGAAACATTAGGTTTAGAAAATTTTGAAGCTTTTTTGCAAGATGAAGCTACAATGGAAAGATTTAATAATTTAGTTAGTTATGATGGAAATAAACATGTTGGAATTGCAAAAAGCCTGGCAATATTTAGTGCATTCGCAGAAGGAGTTAGTCTTTATTCTGCTTTTGCTGTACTTTATAGCTTTCAGCTGCGTAATCTTCTCAAAGGAATAGGACAACAAATGAAATGGTCAGTTAGAGATGAATCATTGCATAGTAAAATGGGATGTCAACTTTTTAGACATATGTGCCAAGAAAATAATAAATTATTAGAAGATTGTAAAACAGATATAATAAATGCGGCAGAATCCATGCTTCAAGCAGAAGAAAGATATATTGATAAAATGTTCGAACAAGGAGATATTGAAAACCTTAAAGCCTACGATCTCAAACAGTTTATTAGAAAAAGACTTAATGAAAAGTTACAAGAATTGGGATACACAAACCTCGGGGAGTACTTTAATTTTGACAGTAAAGGAGCAAACAAACTTGATTGGTTTTATCATCTTACCGGTGGTCATACTCATACTGATTTTTTTGCAGTACGCCCAACCGATTATTCTAAAGCAAATGAAGGAGAAGATTTTGAAGACATTTGGTAATGAAACCAAAACCTAAAATAATTAAATGTAGTCAATGTGATCAAACATTTTCAGGGGGATTAGAATATAGGATGCATTGGGAAAAAAAACATTTACAACAAGCATTAAATCAAATTAAAAAAAATGAAAGAAAAGAATCTAATTGAAATGCAAAATAAAATTGCATCACTAACTAAAGTTATGCAACAATTAATAAATGATTTTGTAAAACTTGACAGTTTATCTAGAGGTACTATTACTGCTTTACAATTATTTATAGGAGAAGATGAATGGAAAAAAATTGTTAAAAAAATGAAAAAAATTGATGAAGAAGAAAAATCAAAAGCTAATGAAAAAAAATTAGATCTTGATGGCTTGGAATAATAATTGGAAAAAAGGTATTGATTATCCCTCGTGGGGAGACACTGAAGTATATAAAAAAACTATAAGTGGAGGTTATTTGGTATTAGATGAATCACCAAAAGAAGCTTATGAAAGAGTAAGCAAGGCTGTTGCTAGGCGTTTATATAAACCTGAGCTTGCTGAAAAGTTTTTTGATTATATATGGAAAGGTTGGCTTTGCTTAGCATCGCCAGTGTTGTCTAATACAGGTACAGACCGAGGCTTACCTATTAGTTGTTTTGGAATTGATGTTGCAGATTCAATTGCGGATATAGGACAAAAAAATTTAGAAATGATGTTACTTGCAAAACACGGTGGGGGTGTAGGTATCGGAATAAATATGATTCGTCCTGCCGGAGCTAAAATTACAGGTAATGGGACATCTGATGGAGTGGTGCCATTTTGCAAAATATACGATTCAACTATACTTGCCACTAATCAAGGATCTGTCCGCAGAGGAGCTGCATCAGTTAACATCAATATTGATCACCCCGACTTTGAGGAATGGCTGGAGATCAGAGAACCGAAAGGAGATGTTAACAGACAGTCACTTAACTTACACCAGTGCGTTGTGGTCGGTGACAAGTTTATGCGAAGACTTGAGCAAGGAAATACAGAATCTAGACAAAAATGGGCAAAACTATTACAAAAACGTAAAGCAACTGGAGAGCCTTATATCCTCTTTAAGGGAAATACAAACAAGAGTAACCCAGAAGCGTATAAGTCAAATGGATTAAAAGTTCATATGACTAATATATGTTCTGAAATAACATTACATACAGATGAATCTCATTCATTTGTTTGTTGTTTATCTTCATTAAATTTAGCTAAGTATGATGAATGGAAAAATACAAACTTAGTGTATGATGCTACATGGTTTTTAGATGGCGTTATGGAAGAATTTATTCAACGCGCTAAAAACATGCGAGGCTTTGATAATGCAGTAAGATCTGCAAGTAAAGGTAGAGCATTAGGTTTAGGTGTATTAGGGTGGCATACTTTATTACAACAAAAAGGTATTGCCTTTGAAAGTTTATTAGCTCAGTTTAAAACAAGAGAAATATTTAGTAAAATTAAAATTGAAACAGAAAGAGCTTCGCGTAAGCTTGCAGAAGTATACGGTGAACCATTGTGGTGTGTAGGAACTGAAATGCGTAATACTCATTTAAGAGCTGTAGCTCCAACTGTATCTAATAGTAAATTAAGTGGTAATATATCACCAGGAATTGAGCCTTGGGCTGCAAATGTATTTACAGAACAATCAGCTAAAGGCACATTTATAAGAAAAAATAATGAACTTAAAAAAGTATTTAGAAAAATAGGAATTGATGTTAAAGAAACTTGGGATAAAATTCTTGAAGACGGTGGATCCGTACAAGACATTAAAGAACTCGATGGATGGTTTTACGATCACCTTGGAAGACTTACCGAAGAAGATGGTGAGCCTGTAAAAAATGTATTTAAAACATTTAAAGAAATTAATCAGCTTGAATTAATTAGTCAAGCTGGTATACGTCAAGATTATATAGATCAATCAGTAAGTTTAAATTTAGCTTTTCCTTCTGTAGCTGAACCAAAATGGATTAATAAAATACATTTAGAAGCATGGAAAAAAGGAATTAAAACTTTATATTATATGCGCACTGAATCAGTACTTAGAGGAGATATAGCTGCTAAAGCTATGGATCCCGATTGTTTATCCTGTGATGGATAGACATAACTGGAAAGGGAGGTCTTATCCATGCCTCCCAATCTAGTTATAGGAACTTTGAGTGTGGTGCTCATTTTTTTTTGTTCCTTTTTAACGATTTAACTCTTCTAGGTTTACCAGCTGGTTGCCCTAATCGTTTTTTTTCTGCTATTTTTTTCTTTTTTTGTGCAGCTGTCATTTCTGATGCTGTTTTAGGTGTAGCAGATGATATTCTTTTTTTAGGTCTACAATAAGGCACACCTCTTTTTTCGCCTTTAGATCTACCACATGGTTTACCAGTGCGAACATCCGTCCACTCTTCTTTAAACCATCTTTTAAGACTTGCCCCTTTTTTTGTTTTCTTTACAGCCATTATTTTATATTTCCGCCTCTTTTACGACATTTAGCAATATAGCCTGATGCATATGCAGAAGGGAATACCCTATATTTAGCTTTTGCTTTTTTATAGCACTTATCTTTTTTTGCAAGGGGCGATCCTAATACTGATAAGGGTAATTTATTTCTTTTCACAGCTTTCACAAGTTAATTTTTTAATAATATCTTTTTGTATACTTATAATCATTTCTTCTAATTGATCATTTCTTACTTCCATTTGATCAGCAGTAGCTTGTAATGATTCATTTTTTTGTTTTAATTGTTCTAATTCTTCAGGATTCTTACCTATAATTGTATATATTACAACTGACATTGAACCCACCATCATTCCCACGATACTTACAAATACATCTTTGTTAACCGGTGGTATTTGATTAAACGATAAAAACAATAATAAGAATATAATTAATAAAAATATTCCTGCTGCGCCTATATAATGTCTTAAATCTTTTGTATTTCTGTAACTCATTTTGAAAACGTTTTTTTAATATAGTTAAACACTCTTTTTATTTTAGTAATTATTTTGTCAATAAAATCTGGAATAAAATTTCTATTACTATCTTTAATTTTTTTAGAATGATATCCTATTGTAATTAATAAAAGTAATGTTAAAATAGTAAGTATTATTATTAAATATGTCATAATTAATTTCTTTTTCTTGTTCTTGTTCTTGTTCGTGTACGTGTTCTGCTTCTTGTCCCCTTAGCTTTCTTTTTCTTTTTTTCTTGCATTCCTAATTCCCAATCTTTCCAACCAGCAGCTAAAGCTATTCTTTGCCATGTATCAGTATCTTCAGCTAAAGCATTTTGAATATTATCTGCTTTTTGTATAGCTCTATCAAGTGGTAAATTAATAAATGCTGATGTTAATTTACCTATAGCTTCATTAGCCGGATTATCAAAACTTAATCCTTTTTCACGTATTTCTTTTTTATTCCATGAATAAATTCTACCCGCAGATCGCACTTTAGAAATTTTTGAAGATATAGGTGGGGATATGTCTAATAATTTAAATGCTACATCCTCATATTTGGGACTTTTCTTTTCAGACTGTTTTAAAATTTCTAATGCTATATTTTTTCCTACAGAAACAGCGGCTCCCGCAAAACCAATACCTCTTAAAAAACTATCTAACATGCTATTCGCACCCCTCATATATCTATCAGATTCTTTTTCTTCTTCTTCATCATCAAATAATGTTGCAAATAAGGCTTGTTGTAATGCTGTAAATATAATATTTTGAGCTACTCCGTAATAAATTATCTTTGAAATATTTGTTTTAGCATCACCACGATTGTTTTTAAGATCCAGAATAGCTTTTTTAGTTAATCTAGCATATTGTGCAGGTGTGTTTGCAAAAGCTAATATAAGACGTCCTAACGGCCCCGCTTGTTGTTGGCTAATTCTATCTGGCCTACTTGATTGTTGTGATTCTTCTGCGGTTTCGCTAAAATCTTGCATTGCTTGTTGCTCAGCTTCATCTTTAGACATACCATCTTTCATTAATGATTTAATTCTATTTCTATAAAATGTAGCGCCACCTGATGCAATAGCAAAACTATCTGCAATTTGTGTGGGTAAAAATCCTAATTTTAGTAAGCCACTAATAACTCCTCTAGCTTTATTAGAATCGCTTGCTGCCATTTGCGCAATATCAGTTTCATTTACATTTATTTTTAAACCACCTCTTCTATCTTTTAAAAAGTCAGAGCCCATTAATTTAGTAAAATCAGACCAATATTGTTTTTGATTAGCAAAAGCTTTAGCTGCATTATATAAATTATTATCAGACCAATTAATAAAGTTAACCGAAGATATTGTTTGAAGTACAGCCGATCGTGTATTAAAAAACATAATAGCACCTACAGAATTAGAAATCCAATTAGTAAGTCTAGTAGTAAGAGCATCACCACCATAAGATCTATTACGACCAGTTTCCATACGTTTAAGTATGTTTTCTAATGCAATCCTATATGGTTTACCATAAATTGCTTGAAGTTTATTTAAATTTTCACTGCTAAAAATAGCATCAACATTATTTTGCCATTCTTCTAAATATTTTTTTCTTTTAATTGTATTTAATGAAGCTAATATGTCTTGATCTATTGAACCAGAAGTCCAACCCGCTGATGGTAATGCTAATCCTTCTGGCTGTATAGCTAATAATTGATCTGCAAAATCTTTTAATTTTTCATCTTTTTCAACATATTGAATTAATTTATCAGCATTCTTTTGTTCTAAACCAGGAATTTCAATACCATCTTTATTCCACATATATACCCGAACAGCTTGTTCTTTAGTAAATTCTTCGCCTTCAATTTTTTTACGTAAATTTTTAGGAGCTATTTTTAAAGTTTTAATAATAGCTTTATATCTATCGGTTATTGCAACACGCTCTGTGGCTAATTCTCCCATTGCTTTTGCATAAGGATCTAGTAAAGATTTTTTATAAAAATCCATTTGCTTTTCACCTTTTTTGCCTTTACCTAATGTAGCATATAATAAACCAACAAAATCTTCAGCAGAAGGGGGAATAAAAAATTTAAATCTTCCTTTTTTAGCACCAGCCGCATTAGCTGTTGCTTGATCATATACTTTATCAGCTGATATACCTGTTTTATCTTCAAGTATTTTATTAAATTCTTGAGATAGTTCTTCAGATATTTCTTTTTTTATATCTGGATATATAGATTCTTTGTTTTCAACTTTATCTCCAAGTTTATTAATCATAGATTTAATTTCAGGATTTTGCATTCTTTTTTCACCCCCCTCTTGTTTTAAACCTAATTCATTTAGTTTAGTATCTATTTCTTTAGTTATTAAATTTATTTTACCATCACTTATAAACTTACGAGCTTCTTCTATTGTTATTTCTCCTTTTAATGCTTTTATTAAATTTTCATATTGTTCTATAATAGGAATACTATGTTCCATTGTAGTTTTACCTGCTGGTAATCCTGTTACATATAATCCCGGTTGGCTCATTTTTCTTCCAACACTTCTTTGATCTTCCATTAGTGTTTTTAAATGAGCAATACCTTCTTCTATTTTATTATTGTTTTTATAATATTCAATTAAATTAAATATATAATCTTGGCTTTGTTTAGACTCAAATTTCATTTTATCTATATACTTACCAAAATTTTTCTTAATTGCTGTTACATCAGTAAGTCCAGAAATTTTATTATATTTTCCTGTACTATCTTTTAATTGTATATTATATCTACCTCTACCATCTTTTGTTACTCTAAATTTATCTTTAAGATTTTTATTGCTTTCAATTATTGGTTTTATAACATTATCAAAATAATCTTTATTAGTTGTGCCTAATGTTGCTAAAGTTCTAATTGACTTAGATTCAAATATAATATTGTCAACTATAACTTGAATTTTTTTATTTAATGTTTTAGCTTTTTTAACTCTGTCTTTTAATGTTTCTAAAGATTGATTAACACCTGTTTCTTTTAGTTCTTTTGCTAAAACCTTTTTAATTACAGATTTAACTTTATTTAAACCTGTTTTTGTTATATCATTATTAGTTTTAAAAGCTTCTTTAAATGCTTTTTCAACTTCTTTTCTATTTTGTTTTGTAGCAATATAATTACTAAGGGTTTTTATTGCATTAGTTATTGCTTCTGCTAATGTTAAACCACTTTGTAGCCCAAGTTTTATAGTTTGGGCGGCTTTTTTAGCTACAAAAGCTGCACCAACATCAAGACCAAATAATGAAACTCGTAAAGAATTAGGGTCTAAAAGTTTATCCATTGATTCTATAAAGTTATCTAATCTTCCTATAGCTGTTGCTATTTGTTTTTTAAAATCAGATGGTACTTTTTGTCCTTGTAATTCTTGTACAGCTTTAAATTTTTCTGTAACTTCAGTTTCTTTTAATGCTTCTACAACTTCATCTAAACCAATTTCATCCGCTAACAACTGTGCTAAAGATGTTTTTCTTGAGTTAGCTAGATTAGCATAAACACCTGGGCCTGTAAAATAATCTACAAATTGTTCAACAGTAATATCAGGTCTTTCAAAAACTTTTTTACCTATTTGAGTTTTTTCTCTTAATTGTTTACCTGTTTTATCTGTTACTTCTTTTGTAAATAAACCTGAAAACTTTTTATTAAGTGTTTCTTGTGGTATAGCTTTAAATATATTTTTAAAATTATTTTCTAAATATTGTTTATATGCTAAACCTGTGCCTAATGTATTTTTAAATGTTTTAGTTAAATCATCTCTAAAATTTTTAAGTAAAGCTCTTTTAAATTTTTTATCTGTTACAGCTGGTAATTTAGTACCAAAAGTTTTTCTTACAGATTTTTTTACATCTTCAACAATTTCTTCATTAAGTTCAAGATCTTCTGCAAGAGTTTTACGTGCTTGCTTCGTGTCTTTACTTAATGGTTCTGTAACTATTTCATCTGTAACTTCTGTTGCAGTAACACCTTTAGCTTCGGTAACGTCTTCTGTAAATTGTTCACCTAATATTCTACGAGATGATTCTATAGCTCTAGCTGGTAAAAACTTATTTATATAAGCAGCTAATGGCACACCAGATTCAGGATTGTATGAACGTATTAAATCTAGTATTCCTCTTTCACCTATTTCAATTTCACTTTCTAAAAGTTCTTTATCAAAATTAGGAGCATCTCTTCTTTTTTGTACAATTTTATTTGTAATAGGTTTAAACAAATTAATTATTTCTGCTGCACCTTCTACGCCTTTTTCGTCGTAAATTTCTTGTACTTTATTAGAAGCAACTTTTTCTTTAGTAATTATTTTATTTATTGCTGTTTGTTCTGGAGTTAATTCTGCTTCAGTTGTTTCAATTTCTTCAGCAACCTTAGTTTCAGGTCTAGTTTTAACAGAATCAGCAATACCTTTAATTCTATTTTTAGCATCGATATAAGTAGCTTTATAACCTTCAAGAGCTATTAAATAATCACTTCTTTTAATTTCACCTTTTGCTAATTCTTCATTTAATTTTTTTACTCTTTCAACCTGCAATTCTGCAAGATCTCCCATGTTATTAACTTCATCAATTTCATTTTTAGTTAATTTAGGAATTATAGAATTACTTTTTGTTATTCTAGTTGTAAGCCTGCTATTTACTTCATCTATTTTTTGTTGAATCCCTTCTTTAGACGTTTGAGTTCTAGCTCTTTTTAGTTTAGTTTGTAATTTAGCTAATTCATCAATATCTTGTTCAATGCCTTTAACATCAGATGGTGCTCTTAAATTAGCTGCAGTTTTTACAAATGATTTAATATTTTCCGCATTAGATCCCACACCTGAAACTCCTGAACCCCCAACAAATCCTTGTAAAAATGATTCTAAGCCTTGTTGACTTGTAAGAGAATCTACTAAAGCATTAGTTGCAGAAGCTATATTATTATTTTTTCCGTAATCACCCTGAGCTGTTTCTACAGCATTTTGAAAATATTCAGTTGTACCTTCAGCCCCACCTGCTAAAAGAATATTTGCTACTCTTTTTATTCCAGCTGCTCCAGCTTTATTAACTATTGCTTTACCTACTTGTCCAAAACCAAATTGTTCTAATGCTGTATTAATTCCTGATACTGCTAAAGGTATAGCAAAGCTGTCTTCATTTTTATCTCTTAATTCTTTAAATGTTATACCCTTTCTTTTAGCTACTTCAGAATTATAATCAGTATAAGCATCTCCAAAAAATTCAGCAGCTGTAGATGTTCCAAAAGTTAATGTACCTAATACAAGCGAAGGAACAAAACTAGTAAGTCCATTAACTATACCTGAAGCAATTTCTCCAGCATCACCTTCTTTAAATCCTTGAGTAATTTGTCCTGTACCTCCTCTTTCTTGCGATATTGCATCAATTGTAGCTTTTTCTTTTTGAGCATCTTCAATGTCTGTTTTTGAACCAATTAATCCTAATGAAAAAGGATTTATAGGAGTTGGAATTCTAGCTAATAATGAGTTTTCACCGTTTTTATCGTAATCTTCTAATAATTCATCTGGAAGTAGTTGTTCAAAAAGCACTCCTACATCTATAATTAAGTTATCATCAAATTTTCTAATTCTATCAGAAATACCTATAACTGAATTATTTATTTTTTCTAATGAAGATAATTCTCTTCTTTTAACATTTCCAAAGTCATCAAGAATAAAATTACCATCTTTATCTTTTATGCCATATATTTCGTCGTATTTATTTTTTTCTCTTGCAATACGTCCCGCATATCTAGCAGCTTTTTCTTCTTGCTCATATTTTTCTAATACAGCAGGATCATTAGGATCCGAAACTTTTTCATATCCTACAATATTATTTTCATTATAATCAAATTCAGGAACTGATGCCAACGAACCATCTGCCAATGGTAAAGCCGTAGCGGTTTCGACGGGTGCCACAGTTTCCTCCACAACCGCACCCGGTGTTGTGGGAGTTTGCTTTCCCGGCATATAATCAACTTTAAATTTTTCAAAGTCTTTAGTATATGAACCGTCTTGTACAAGCAAACCATGCAATTCTTTATAATCGTCATCATTTAATCCGTAATCTTTTACAAATTGTTCATAAGAACCAGTATAAGAACCGTCTTCTTTTAATAGATTGTATAGCTCTTCCATGTATAATTATTTATCAAATTTTCCTTTTATGGATTTTTCCGCTTCTGTAGGTTCAAAACCTCTTATAGTTAATATATTTAAAATTTCTTTATTTACATCTTTTGCTTCCTTAGGATCATAACCACTAATAATTAATAATTCATTATAAAATTCTTTAATAGTAGGTAAATCATTAAAATCTAATTTATATGTACCAGATGTTTTTCCTTTCATTTCAATATCATATCCTATAATAGTATCATCCTCTTTAGATTTTGAAACATCTATAACATTAAATCCTAAAGATTCAATATTATCTTTAAATTTTTTATCATCTTTTTCTTTTTTACCAGTATCAGGATTTGTAACTTCAGGTATTTCTATTTTAGCATTAAAACTTTCTGATGTCGGCACTCCTGCGGGATTTAGTTTAAGTTTAAAAACAGAAGGAACACTAGATATAAGGTTAGCCATGTTTTCTGCTTTAATTTCTCTAACTGTAGGCTTGCTTGGTTTAGATGGAGTAGGAGCAGTTATTTTAGTGGGATTACTTGCTAATGCATATTCACCATTAATTGTTGTAAGTCCAGGCTGAGTTCCAATGTCTTTTATAAGTAGCTCTTGATATGCCTTTGCTATTTGTTCATCAGTTGCGGTAAGTGCTTCAGATCTGTTTTTATTTAATTGATTAGCCCACACATCTTCTTTTTGTTGATTAGTCATAGCATTATAAGATGCAACTTGTCCTTGTATAGCTGGGGCCGCAGCCTTTACTACAGCATCAGTATTTACTTTTCTATATGTTTGATTATATTTATCATTACCAATTGTTAAAGTTGTTGATTCAAATTCACCAATAAATTCATCTTTAAATCCTCCTCTGTCATTAAGCACCTGTTTATCAACGTCTTTTAAAAATTCTGTATTAGTATCTGGAATATCATATATTAATGAATTACCAGATTGTAAATATTTAGTAGAATTTAAAGATCTTATTTCTGAGCCGTCTCCCCTATAAGCAGTTACATTTAAACTACCATCTTCAGGATCTTGAGTTATATTAATAGACCCATCTAATTTCATTGCGCTTATAGTTTGTAAAAACTCTTGATTTATGGTAGCATCGGCCCCTGTTGCAGCAATTCCTTTAGTAATTCCAATTTCACCTGCATTTTGAATGCTTAAATAATCTTGACTATCTGCTTGTAATGCACCAACAAAAGCTTCAGCATCAATTAATGTTGAATAAGAATTTTGTAACATTTTATTATACTCAGCCCTTTTTGCAGGATCCGTTTCAGTTAATAATGCTATTTTAGCATCCCCAAAGTTTTTAATAGCTTGATCAGCAATAGGTCTTAATTGATCAGATAATTGATATTTTTTTGTTTTTTGTTGAAAATTAGCTGTCATTTGAGCTTTTTCAAAATCTACTTTATTATATAAATCTTGTTGCTTTTTTAATTCAGCTTGTTGTTCCTTAAGAATTTTTTCTTGTTTTAAAGCGTATGCATCAATACCTTTTGAAATATTTTTTCCAAATTGTGCAATTCCTGCTCCATATATTTCTCCTACTTTTGCAGGCTGTACTATTTGTGGATTTCTATAACTCATTATTGATTTGTTTTTGCGGTTCCATCAGGATTTAATTTTTGATTTCCAGGAGCATTAGCTTGTATATAAGAGCCTGCTATATTGCCTATAGCATTTATACCACCACTTATTGCGGCTGCTTTACTTGCTTGAGCAGCATTAATATTTACAGCAGCTTGAGTTGCTAATCCAGCTTGTCTATCAAGAGCGGCAGCATCTCTATTTTCTCGAGCGCCAAACATATATTGTTGGCCTGCTATATCAGCTTGTTGTAATCTCTGAGCTTCGCTAATTTGTAATCCTTGCATTCTTTGTGCTTCACTAAATTTAACTGCTTGCAATTGAGCTTCACCCTGTGCTTTTAATCTTTCATTAGCAACTTCTTGTTTTTCAATATCTGCTGAAACTTGCCTTTTGCTTTGTAATGCCGCTTGGGCTAAAGCAGTAGCTCCTCCAGCACTAGCGCCAGTTGCTCTTAAGGTATCTAATGTATTAGCTAATGCTAAATCAGATTGTTCCATTTGTATTTCTGCAGCACCAGTTGCAACACCTAAATCACCATAAGGGTTAGACATCATACCGCTAAGATCACTAGCCATTGAACTAATGTCTTTTACGTTAGCATAAGGATTTACAATAGGCTGTCTAGTTCTTTCTAATGAAGAAATTTTAGCATCAGTTCTTTTTTTCTCTTCTTCCGCTTTTTTTCGTTGTTTATTAGCACTTCCAGCACTAAATAAACTTCCTATTAATGAAATACCACCAGATATTAAAGCACCAGCTACAATAGCGGGTATAGGAAGTAAAGAAATATTTTCAGGGGCATTTAAAAGCCTATATATTAATGTGTCTAAAATTTGTTCCATTTATTTTATTTTAATAAGATGATTCAATATAATCCGAAGATACTGCAAATAATTCTTTTGCACCTCCTGGATCAGTAACAGAATCAGTAGATACTTTAACTGTTGCAAAATAACCTTTAATACCTGTAACGGCATTACCAAATATTACTTCACCCGCTGCAGCTACACTATTGTTTACTAAATTAGCTTTGTATTTATTTTCCATACGCACAAATCCAGCATAGTTAATTGGCGGAGTTAATACAGCAGGAAATTGATTGCCATAATTATCATAAGCACCTTCATTATAACTATATACTTTTGTAGTTACATCTTGATTTATAGCAGATACAGCTATAGGATTACCAACTTTTTCTAAATCTGACTTGAAGCTATCAACTTGCCATCCATTATCACCTTCATAATTAACTGTTTTAAAGACTTTTGATAAACTAACTTGAGGATTAAATACAAACTCTATAGAAGACGCGCTGGTAGTGCCATAAAACGTTCCGTGGCTTACGTCAGGGCTGTAATGAACATATAATGCGGCATCGTCAAAAGTATAAAAGTTATTTTTTAAACTTGTTCCCAATGTTGGCTTATAAGTATAAAAACTTTCCCATCCTTTTACATCTTCATTAAATGATAATGTGTGATATGTAGGATTAGGAGCAGGGGCTCTATTCATATCTGGTTGTAATGATAATACATATTGTTTATTGTAAATATCCCACATACCCATTGCTTTACCACTTGTGGTTGTACTATTTAATGAGCTTAAATTATCTCTAAAAAAGTCATACATTCCATATTTAGATATTTCAGATAATCCATCAACTGATAATCTTAATACTGCATTTCTTTCTTTATCGGTAAAATATTTTCTATAACCATATACTGCAAAGCTTTCTGGATTTTTACTTATACCAAAGTTTCCAGCAAAAGCTTGTATTTGACCAATTACATTAGGCCCGGTAGTTACAGTAGCATTTCCTTCGGCTGAATAAATTGCATCTTTATCAATTAAAGCTCTATTAACTTTATTTTCTTGAAATATTATAAGATTTGTATCTTCAGCATATAACTTTTGTATTGAACCATTAGCAGGATCAACAGACTTAGTAATATCTTCGCCAACCGAGAATACATTAGTATCATTAATACCTGTTCTTGAATTAAATATTCCTGAATATATTAATGAATTTTGTTTATGTATAGCATTAGGTTCAGATTCAACTAAATAAGCGCGCACACCATAATCTACATTAGTATTATTATAACCACCACGTATTCTAGCTTCTTCTACAAACCATGATTTTTGTTGATTTGCAGTTGCATCTTGTGGAATAGCTTTAGGAGAACCATTAATACCATTCCAAATAACATTATCGCCGCTTGCATCTACAACTTTTCTTAATATAAAGCTGTTGAAATATTTAACTTCTACTACTGCTGCCATATTTTATTATTACTTATTTATTATATTAATTACTGCCCTGTTTCTGATGGTGTTGCAGTTCTAGTTAATTTTTCTCCAGTGCTATTAAATTGAGCCGCCCATCTCCTATCTTGATCAGTATAAGCAAAGTTATTTGTAATTTGTTGGCCTTCACCTTTTACCCATGAATTCCATGTTCCATCTCTACCTGTTTTAGTATTATTAAATGCAGGAACATAAGTATGCCATTTACCTGATGATTGACTAGTTGGTGTCCATTTTGTTGATAATGCTGAATCTGTATAAAATTGAGTTACATATTTGCAATGCCACTCTTTTGCAAAAACTGATACTGACGGAGTTGAATTTTTTAATGAATTAATACTTGCAGTATCACCACTTGATGAAACTTTATATTCAAAAAATGTTGGTGATGATGAAGGACAAGTAGGATAATCTTTAGGATAATAAAAATCTCCATATTTTATTGTTATTTTATAACGATTACCATTATAAAAAACAGAAGTTGTTTCAGGACATCTAACACTTGATAATGTTGGGTTTAAATTATTTAAATTTATAGTTACTATTCCTTCCGAACCATTTCCAATATAATTTCCATTATAATATTGAGCTTGACCCCAAGGATAACCAATTATAAGTCTATAATCACCAAACTTATCCGCTTCTTGTTTATATCCTTGATCTTTGCCAATTGCAAAAGTTCTATTAGCTTTACCAAATAATGATCCATAATTACCATTAGCTCCATAATATTGTGTCATAACTGACATTACATCTTGAGTACTTATTTGTGGAAAATTATTTCCTAAAACTGGATTTGCACTTGTGGCTTGACTTATAACACCTTCTTTATTTATTGTACTAAAACTTGTATCAGCTGAAAATATATTAAATCCAGAGCCAACAGAGCTAGCTTCATAATTTACTTCTTGAGCTCCTCCAAAAAATATTTGTTTGTTTTCTATATCCGTTGCTCTTACCCAAGGACTGGCTGCATTAGGTCTATATTGTAAAAAACATGGCCAAGTTACATAAGGGCCTTGAGCCCAATTTGTTCCCGCGTTTGAACTACCGCCTGTAAACTGACTTCCTAAATTAGGGGCTGAATATTGTTGTAATTCAAAATCAACACTTATATATGCAGTACCTTGTGTTAGATTACTTGCAGATTGATTATTATTATAAATAATATTATTATTTTTATTAGTTATAATAGGGGGTTGAGATTGTAAAGTAAAGCAATTTTGATCAGTTACAGTAACAGCAACTTCAGTTGGAGATGCTAAATTATCGTTTAATTGTAATGCAGTTATAGGTTGTCTTATATTATCTATAATAGAATCTTGCTGAGCTGCATTAGTTACATCTGATACCCAATAAAAACCTTGACTTATTGCTCCTAATCCTCCTGTTACGGTTTTGCAATCAGCAAAAGCTCCATTAGCAGGTTCAGAACCAACGGTAGTGTTTATTGCACATGTTGTACTTAATGCTCCGTTAGCTGATCCCCCATCTGCATCTGTTAATGTAACTACACCAGAAAAAGATCCCACGGCAGTCCCTGTTAAATCTTGCAATACACCAGTAGATGAATCAATTGTAATTGGTGATGTAGGATCACCATTAATTAAACTCCACACTAATCCCTGACTTGTATAACTTCCACCTGTATTTGAACCATTATTTCCTGTAAATGTAAATATGTCTTGTGTTCCTGGAACAACAGCTATTGTTGAAGGACAGTTAGTTATTTGAGGAGCTGCGTTTGTTAAACTAGCTTGGTAATCTATTATTGTAGATGATGCATTACCTAAATCCTGAACATTGAAATTAAATGTAAAATTGTTTTGATTAGGATCAGAATTAAAAAAGAAATAAGCTGATGTTTGTAGCGCATACGAATCATATGCAAAGACTGCTCCATTTGGTGTTGTTGCACCTGCATTTGTTTTAACTATAACTATACCAGTTCGATTAACGCCTATCCCATCTACTATAGTATTTATATTAACTTGTGAAGTAGGTATAGGATTATCAGTTAAATCTAAAGGCCAAAAATCATTTGTAATTGTTGTTCCTATTGCGTTTGCTTCAGATTGAGTATAAGTAATAGTGCTAAAGCCTGTTGGATTTTGGTTACCAGTATTAATTGCTAAATTTAAATCAGATATAAGACCTGTTGTTGAAGTTTCCCAATAAATATCTAATAATGATAAAGTAGGGCTTGTTTCATATATACCTAATAATATATTGTAATTACCAGAAGCATGTATATCAGCACCTATAGGGTTTGTAGAATTACCCTGTGTTGATCTTGCTAATAAAGGATTAGATAGTGATTGATATATATCAGCATAAGAAGTACCTGTTGTACCTAATAAATCATCTTGTTCTCCAATAGTAGATACTGTATCTGATGATTGACCGGGATAAAATTGTTTATTAAATGCAGGTATAGCTGTTAAATCATCAGGAGTTACTCTACCAAATAATTGTACAGAACTTCTAAATTGTTTTTGTTCTGGACCTACTTCACTTAAATCACGCGGTACTTTATTTATATTATCATTTAAAAGAGTTATATACGAAACAGTATCTTTTGGATCATCTAATAAACCTCCAGGATCTTGATTTAAAATACCAGGTAAATAAACATTGTAATATTCTTGCTCTGTTTGTTTTACTACAATTTTGTAAGAGTACCATCCAAGTGGATTATAACTTGTAGAAGCTTTATTTCCATTATATAATCCCGCTCCTCCACCTGTAATTTCACTTGTAAATAAAACTTTTAATGAATCACCAGGCCAAGTAGCCGGTAAATTATTAGTCGATGTTTTATAAGGATGATAATATGTTGAACCCTTAAACACACTACCACTTTCAGTAACATCATCTGGAGTTACAGAAGATAAAATTACAGAAGAGGTTCTTCCGAATTTATCAGATAAAACAATACCAACTTGGTAATTTCTATTTTGTTTTAATGTATGCATAGGATACTCAGTAATACTTGTATCCCATTGTGTTTCATTTGTTCCTGAAACATTAAATGCTGATTTATTAGACGCATTTATTGAATACTCTATATTAGCAGGAGGTGTATGTTTATCTTGAAAATTACTATATACAATTCTATTACTAATTATTTCTTGACCAAAAGCTTTTACAGGTACTTTATCGTATACTCTAATTAAGTCTGCATTTGGCAATGTTTTAAAAGGCTTTCTTGCTTGATAATTATATTGTACAATGTCTGTAGTATTAGCTACAAATTCTGCAGTTTGAACATCAATAGTATCAATAACTTTTATAGTAGTTTCATCAGATTCTTTATATAAAATTTCAATTTCATTTACTTTAAAATTATCATTTAATTGATTTGCAGTAGAAGGTAAAGGAATTTGTAATAAAATATTATCTACTTTATTTTCCATAAATTCTACTACAGTACTTCTGTATGCAGAATTTTCATCTTTAGAATTACCAGTAGGGGTAGCATTATTTAAAAAATATCCATCTTGATCCGGTATAAAAGCAGGTTGAGTAAATGGAGCAATTAGTGAATATTCGTTATCATCAAATTTAAATCTATAACTAAATCTTACAAATTTATCATTTAAATAATTTGGATCCCCTGGATAACCGGGAGCAGGTGGGGTGGGGTGATATGGATTGGGCGTCCCATCTGGTAAATTTTCACTAGTTCTATCATACATAGCTGTTTCATAAACACCTGTATTTGCACCCGTTTCTTTATAAAGTTGTATAGGTTCAAACGGATTATATTTAGCAACTGATATTTGTTCTTCTGTAGTATAATATGTTGGATCTGTAGCAGGTGCTATAGGTGCTGCTGAAGTAATATTTATTTTACGAGGTTGATTTCTATTATCTGTAAAAAATAAAAAGTTTTCTAAAACATTTACACCAATAATTAAATTAGTTGTAGCAAAATTTAAAAATGCACCTTTAAGTAATGGTGTTGCAGTATTTGAATTTACATTATAAGAGTAAACAAAATTATTTGCAGTAGGATTAAAAGCTTCAGGATTCGTTGAAGGCGGAGTATAATCTGTTAAAAATATATAAATAACCTCATTGGTTGCATCTGTAAATTGTCCAATAGTAGTAAGATTAGGTACACCGGTTAAAGATGCAAAATCTATAAGTAATTTATTACCTCTTACATTTTGCAAGGATCCAACGTCAGCCCCTTCGGATCTACTAACTTGTATATTAATTCCTTCTCGATATTCACCTGATGGTAGTAATCTAGCATCAAGATCTTTATTCATTTTGGATTTAATAAAAGCATTTTTTACTTCAGCCATTTAATTTTAGTGTTTAATCCACTTGGATTTATTAGTCATTACTTGAGTAAATTCTTCTAATTTAATATTAGATAATCTAATTTTAGCATTTCTTAATTTAGCGCTTCGCTCGCGCTTTAATCTATTTATTACATATTCAGGTATATTAATGCGGCTAGCTAAGATTGCATGGCTAATGTGGGCATATAATGCTTCTTCAGCCATTTTAGGCACTTTCATTGTTGCGTTATAAGCAACACCATCAGATATATACTCTAATATTATTAATGCTCCATTTAAATCACTCGAAAAAGACATTTTACCGACTCTTTCATCTATTGTAAACCATCCGTTAACTTGTGTTATTTCAGGATCTAAACCATATCGTTGTCCATAAAATCCTCCATATCCCCAATCAAAATTCCATATATCTAATGGGGCTAATCCCTCGTTAATTTCTTGAGTTGTTATACCACCGCTTAATAATCTAGGGTTTGCTTTATCCCATCTTTCATTAGTTTGAGATGAACCTTCAAGTCCTTGATCATAAGAACCAGAGGTTTGTATACCATCACTATCTTGTAAAGGTGTACTATAAGGCCGTGTTGTTAGAGTTGTAGGATATATAGGATGTTTGACCCCTAATCTATCAATCCATGAACAACCCACATAATTAATATAATCTTGCGGTAAAGGAACTGAAAGGGTAGGAGGAACTGTCATTTCTGAAGAATGAATACTTTTCAAAGTATCATAGCTAAATTCTTGTAATCCTCTTTTAGCATGAAATAATACATCAGTTCTTTTAACACTCGGTATTAACTTACCGGCTCCTACATATGCAATCATAAAATTATTAATCACATCATTCATAGATGTATATTGATAACTTCCATAATTTTCTTGGGTTGTTTTTCCAAAAGCATCTTTATTACCATACTGACCCCCTGTTTGAGTTTTTAATTGCACAACAATAAAACTCCCAGTGGGTAAAGTGTTTGCAAAAGTTATTGTATTTTGAAAAATACTATATTCTTGTATATATTCTACAAAACTACCTGGTAAACCAGTTAAGCTTGTATAAAGAACAAAATTATTTAATCCAAATTTTGAATCTGTAGGTGAATAATTACCGTATATTAAATTCGTATTAAAAGTTGTAGTATAAGATAATTGATTAGCTTCAACTTTAAAGCTTTGAGCACCTTCGTAATATTGTCTATTTGTTTCGGTTATTAAACCACCGTCAACTTCTGCCATAATTTATTAGCTTTTTTTATTTATTTCGTCCATTTGAACTTGTTGCGCTGCAGCTTGAATAACTTGAGGATCTCTAATAACTATTCCTGCATACATTAATATTCTTAATATTACTTCTGTTTGTTCTGAATCCTGTAATTCAAAATTTACTGATCCAGTTGGTTGAGTAGCGGCATTAAAAGGAGTAGCATTATATATATATTGTCCTAAACCTCCTACATCAAAGCCCCATATAACATCTTTAGGCTTTCTTATAAAATCAACTGTTATTTTTGAAATTATTTCAGTTGGTTTTACAAAAAGTTTATTGTTTTCATATAAATAAACAGGCCAAGAAGTTGATGGCTTTGTTAATTGTGATTTATTAATATAATAAAAATCACCTCTTTGAAGTCTTTGAAGTTCAACTTCATCGTTGTATAATACAGTACCTAATCTATAAAAAGTTATAGTTTCTCCAAATCCATCTGTAGTTGGTAATGTAAAATACGGAGTTGCAGGATTCGTTGTTGAATCATATGTTGCATTTCCAAATGTTTTAAATATAGATATTTTTTCATCTAAATTGGTTACTCTATCTGAGTAATCTGCGTCGGCTTGCGGAACACGTATTTGTTGATTTAAATCTTCAAAATACTTTTCAAATATTTCAAGCTGAACCTGATTACTAATATTATTAAATTCCTGAGGCGTCATATAACCTCTTTGTTCTTTATTTAATATTAATAAAACGGTTTGATATACGGTGTTTACGTTTATAGCCATTATTTTTTATTATTTTAATATAGAAGAGCCGTATTTCAGGCCCTTCTTATATTAATATTACATGTTATTTTAATTTTTTCTGTACAGACTTATATACTTCCGTACCCTCATCTGTTTTGAAAAAAGCTGCCATTGCTGAATATGGATTTTCATCAAAAGGAACAGTCATTAATTTTTTATCATTTGAAGCCCATGTAAATGTTCTTTGGTCTTGTGATAATTTTATAATTCCTTCTTCTTGAGCTACAATTGCAATATTACGTAATTCAACATTATCATCTGATGCTAAGTCCAAAAACAAATCTGGCTTGCGTTTAGCAAATAATAATAAATCTCTGCGTATTTCTTTTGAGCTCATAGCTGTTACTTGAGAGCCTAATTCAACTCTAAGTATTGCTTCTGCGTGATCAATATCAATATTTTTAGCAGCATTTAATGCATCAATTTGCATTTCTAAATCATCTAATTCATCTATAGCTTTTTCAACAGCATCAAATTCTTTATACAATACATTAAGTTTAGGATGATATAATGATAATAACTTTTGCAAATTTTGTTTTTCTTTTGGAACTGTTAATGTTCCGTTTTTAAAAATAATATGACCTAATGTAGCTTCGCCTTTTTGCTCAGAAGCAAATGGTGAAGTTTGATTAGTTGCATATCTTAGTTCTTTTTGTTCGTTAGTTTTAGAATCAAACCATAACAATGGAACTTTAGTTGTATGACGAGAAGGTATTGTTAATGTTAAAGGACTTTTGTTTCCTGTTAAATAATAATTTCTGTCTTTTATTTCCCACTGCGGTTGAGTAGGTTTTTTAATTGTTTCTTTTACTATAGGTGCTTCTTGTTCAATAACAGGAGCATCTGTATTTTTAGCTTTTTTAGCCATGATATAATATAATTTAAAAGTTAATATAAAAAATTACCCAAGGGGCTCGCGCCCCCTGAATAATAATATGTATAATCTACTATTTAGTAAATAATACGAAGTTGTTTGCAGCCTGAACTACTAAACATCTTTCAGATAGGAAATGAACTTCCATCGCATCTAATGAAGATGTATAAGCACCCCCAACAGATCCTGTTAACCAAGACTTCATTCTTCTATCATCCGCTTCAGATGCACGGTAACGTACATGCAAGAAAGGTCGTCTAATATTAGTTCCTAAGATTTGGTCATATACAGTTGATGTACCAGCTGGAACAAGGACACCATCAATTGGATTGTCTGCCATTGCACCTCTAGTAGAAGCATCATTTAAGTATTTCCAGTCAGTTTTATAGAAATCATAAGAACCTCTACGGAAACCAGTAAATCCAAGATTTAATGCCATTTCTTCAGAGTTTTCAAATAATCCATAAGCTGTTCCTCCGTTTGCACCAGCAGAAAGAGTAGCTAACATATCGTCAAAATCTAAAGACGTAGAACGATTTAAGAAAAGCATGTTTTCTTCAATAGCTCCTTGAGTATCTAAATTTTTAAGGATATTGTCAAATGTACCTAATCCACCAGCAGCAACAAAGCCACTCACTACATTACCTCTATCTTGAATAGCTGCAAATAAACCTTGAGTACCACCGTAAGCAATACCTGCAATTCCCGCAACACCAGAACCAGCCGCTGCTAATTCTCCTTCAACTACAGCCATTTCTAAGTAATCTTCAAAACGTAAACGAGTTTCTGATTCAGCTTTTAAATACCATAGGAATCCGGATGTTCCATCTTCAGTTGCTACTTCTACCCATCCGATTTGAGCAGTATCAGATCCATTGATCGCATACTTTTCTTTAATAATAATAGGAGAATTTTGAAACTGTGTAAAACTTGGAGTTACACTTTTTATATCATTGTCCGTAGTTCCTTTTCTATATTCAGAACCATAAACAAATATTTTCAATCCTGCTGTACCTTGTGCAATCGTTGGAGCAACATTAGCTGCTGTATACGATTTAACAGAAATACTAGCCACACCTGCCGCTGTTACACTTCCTACTACAAGAGCTTTAACTTCTGCTCCGTTAGCTGGATTCATAATAACGATAGTTTGATTTACAGAAATAACATTTTCTACAAATGTTGCACCTGCACCACCTACGGGGAATGTAATATCATCTGCTACTCCAGCTGAGTGAGTACATCCATCATAAGCAATATGTAAACGGTTTTGCTCAGACCATACAATTTGGTCAGAAGTCATGGGCATTTCTGCGCCAACCATTCTTAAGAAGCCAGATAATGTTCTGTTTCCATAACGCTCTACTTCTTGTTCATAAATTTCAGGAAGGTATTGCTGAGCGAAGTCATTGTTACCATCGGTGAAACTTAAATAATTTGTCTCTAAAAGCTGTTGCTTTTGAGACGGTTTAATTGACCCATATACTGGGGCCACTGGAACTGTTGCCATAATTTTAAATTTTAATTTTTAATTGAATCTTTTTTTCTTAATTGTTAATTTTGAAGAATCAAGTCCACTTATAGCTCTGACCTTAAGACCATTAATAAATACATTTCCGTCAGACGTTGCCCTTGGCTCAGTACTTACGTTTTTTGATTTATCAATAACACTTTTAACTGCATCAGCTTTTCCTTGCTCATAAAAATGATTTGCAATTTTATCAACATTTGATGCTGCATACATAGCTTTGTGATAACCTTTAGTATCAACAACTTCACCTTTATCATTTAGGAACTTCCCAATAATATTGTTAATATTAGATTGATTATCAGCAACTTGGTCTGCATTTTGAACTTTGTATCTAAACTTTTTATCACCTACATTGAAATCAAAACCTTTGAAATCATTATTAAATAGTTGTTTTGTATTAGATTTAAATTGTTCATGCTGCTGTTTTGCGACATCTTGTTCTTCATTGTATCTGTTAAAAAAGTCCAAAGCTTTTTGTTGTTCTTGAGTAGTACCAGGTCTCAACTTGATTTCCTTGTAATATTTACCCTTTAGATCATCTAAATAACTTTTGGCTTTTGCAACCTCTTCTTTGTACGCTAATTTCTTTTTACGTACATCTCGTTCGTCATCTACTTCTTCGTCAAAATTAAATTCATCTTCCATAAGAAAACTAATTTCTTCAAAGTCTAAATGAGGACGAGTATTTTTATAATATTCTCTTAAAAGCGTTTTATCATTAACATTATTATAATCAGCATTTAATCGAACATAGTCTTCTATATTTCCGCCAGTCTCTTTCATAAATGAAACTAAGCTTTCAATATTTTCTGGTAAAATTCTTTCGTCTTTTACAGCTTCTTTAATTTCTTCTTTAATTGTTTCTTGTTTAGCTTCTTCTTTGTCGCCAATTTCTACAATTTCTTCTAAGACTGTTTCTTCTTTAGAATCTTCGGCAGCAGGTTCGGATTGTTTGTTTCCTTCAACCACTTTTTCGCCATTGTCGGATGATTCGCGAACATCCACTTCATTTGTGCTTTGCTCCTGAATGGCATCTTCTTCTTTTTTTTCGTTAGGTACAACTACTTTTGTAATTGTTTCTTTTTTTTCAACCTTAGGTTCAACTAGATTTACTTTTGTAATTTCGTTTTTTTTCCCAAGCTTTTTCATTTTAGGCTTTTTCTTTATTTTGAAATCACCTTCTTTAATTTCTGGTGTTGTTGACATAATATAATAGTATAAAATTGATTAATAAAAAATTATCTAGGATTGAATTGTTCCAATCCAAATCCGTCTAAGTTGTCATTTCCAGCGGATTCAAAATTCTTAGGTAATAAATCATTTTGTCTTTGATCTATTAACTCAGATTGTTGTGTTCCTTGTATACGAACACGTTGATCTTTACGATCTTCTATTTCTTTTTCTTTTTGAGTTTCAGCTTTACCCTTAGCTTGAGCTAATTGTACTTGATAATTAAATTCTTCTGCCATAAGTTCTCTTTTAATTTGAGATTCTGTACGCATTCTTTCAATTTCAAATTGTGATTTAGCTTGTTCAATGCTAACTTTTTCAGCTGTAATGGCTTGTTGCTTTTGTACTTCCGCTAAAGCAGCGGCCTCAGATGCTTTTGCATTAGCTTCCGCTTGGGCATTTATATTAGCTAATTGTTGCGCTTCAGTAGCTTCTTGTTTTTTCTTACGTTTAAATTTAAGAGTTTGATTAGCTAATTTTAAATTTTTAATTTGTCTTATATCAATTGCATCTTCTAAATCAATTCCCCCTGACTGTAATGCAACTTGAATATTTTGTTCTAATTGAGCTTGTTCTTCTGCTTCAGGCTCTAATTCTAAATATATGCCAAAGTCATATAAATTTAAATCTTTTATTTCATTTAATGTTTTAACATTGAATTTTGAAATACTTTGTTTTAATGATTCATTAGTTAATGGATTATCTAAACAATCAGCAATTCTTAATGATATGTTTTCACATATTCTCAATGTTAAAAATAAACTAGATTTTAAAATATGCTTTGTAGCAATATTTGATTGATTTGCTGCTAATTTTTGTAATCCTACTAAAGCATTTTTATCAGGAGTACTCGCATCTCTTGCTTCATTTAGTCCGGTTACATCCCTTATCATTTGTAAATAATACTGATAAGTATTAATTAATGAATTTATTTTAGCTTGCCCAGCGGAAGACGTTAATTCTTGTACTGGAACTTTACCTCTATTTAATTCACCATCTTGTGTTAATGATCTTCCAACAATACTACCTGTTTGAAAATACATATTTAATGCTTCGGCTGGATTATAATTAGTACCATTACCTAAGTCTACTTCTGCTAATCCGTCCATATCTAAAAATACTCCATCGGGAACTATTCTAGACATTACTTGTTGTAATTTTAAATGAGTTAGCTGAATCATATCAGCAAAACCTGTTATTCTACTTACAAGAGATTCAATACGACCTTTATACATTCTAGGAGCAGTAACAGCATAATTCATTTTTACTTTTGTAGTATCTGCATATGGTCTTGTCATATTTTCGCATAACTCCCATCTAAGCATTGTATTGTTACCTAATATTTTAACTCCATCATATAATACTTCAATAGTTCTTGCAACTCTTTCAAAATTATCATTTAGTGGTGGATTAAATGTATCTGGTTTTTCAATTACTTTTTCTAAACCATTTTCTGTTTGTTTTATTTTAAATACTTGATTCATATAAGTTTTGTATTCAAAATATAACACCTGAACAGTATTTTCATCATAGTTGCCCCATCCTGAAACATATTGCTTATTACCGGGCATGTTCTGTATATCTTTTAATTCTTCTTCTGAAATATATGGAAATTGCTTTTTTAATTCTGGTATTGTTATAGATTTTACTTCGCCAGCATAATATATATCTTCAAAATCTGGATCTTCTGTATATGAATAAACTAAATAAGCAGGATCTACATAATCAACAACTATTCCATTTGAATGATTAAAGGACGTTTTAGATGCAGCAATACCTAATACTGCTAAATCATATACACATCTTTTTTTAATATTTTCGTATTTATTATTAGCAAGCACATTATTTATAGCTTCTTCTTCAGCTATTTCTACAGATTGTTTATAGCTAGTTTGCATCATTACTTCTAACTCCTCTGGAGTTTCTGGTAATTGTTCTGCAGCTATAGGTGAATTAGAAAAATCTTCACCTAATAATTTATTAGCCATTCCTTGCAATTCTTGTGTATACATATCTCGCAATACACTTCGTGCGTATTCTGTTTTTTCTTGTAATGATGCTGGATCTTGTGCAAAAGCTTTTATTTCAAAATCTTTATCTGAAATACCATTTACTACAATGTCTATAAACTTAGGTATAACCGGCACCGGCTTCCAATCTAAATTTAAATAAGACAAATCACCATTAATGGATAATTCATCTTTATATTTTTGAATTGATTGCTCGCCTCTAGCATACAATCTTAACTGATGATAATTATTCCAAGAAGTTTGGTATCTATTCCAGTTACTTCTTCCTTGATTAAACCATTCTCTTTCTATAGCGTGAGCAACCTGTCTACCGTAATCTACGCTAGCTTTTTCTTCATTACTTACTACTTGACTTGGAAATGAGCTATTAGGGTTTGTATATACATTCATTTATTTTATAATTTTTGAGGTACTACCATCATTATTGTACTTTTTTATACCTAAATTTATTGTGGTTTTAATTCTTTTACTTACAGGTGCATATCTATTTTTATTACAAGCCATTATTGCAAGTCCCGAACTAATTGATGCATCATGTGCGGTTCTATTATTAATATTAAACTTTGCCCAGTCTTCTAGTGTTCTTTGAAAATACATGTCACCATAACCTTCCCCTAAAAAACCAACTTTAGTTTCTATATAAGATTCTATTGCAGCTGCGTGCGCTTGTTTAATATCTTCACTTGAATTAGGTATTCCACCAATTTCTTTTTCTGTTACAGATAATTTACTAAATTTTTTATCAGGTCTATTCATTGAAAAACCCCTGTAACCTCTTCTTTTAAAATGGTATAATAATCTTGGTTTATTATTTTCTGCAAGTATCGGCATTCCATAAAATACACATGCCATCAATACATCCTCAAAAAATATTTCTGCAGTCTGAGGGCGAGCTATATATTCTAAAAAAAATTGATCTAACGGGGCGTCTTCCATTGAAAACTTTGTTAGTCCATGAAGTGCTCCATTTGAACCCCTCCTATCAACCGTGCCAGAAATATCATAACTATCACAACCAAAAGCACCCAAGTGCTCATTACCGGGGTATTTAATTCCATTTTTTTCTATTGTTCTATTTTGAAGATTATAAGAAGGTATCCAACTTATTTTAAATCTTCCTTGTTTATTAGGGTTAAATATAACTCTTGTATCTGCAATTCCATTATACCATTGAAAATTTCCTTGTGTTATAACACTTGTATTTCTTAAATCATTGTTATAATCTATTTGCTCGTAAATTTTGCTTAAGTTAAATAATGATTGTTTAGCTTCATCTCTAAATGCATGATCTTCTGTTCTAGGAAATTGTCTATATAATTCATTTAAACTATCTTGATCATTCTTTAGTCCTTCAACTTCATTTTCCCAATGCTGTATTACCCCTATATCTATTTCTTCGTTGTCAATTCCTTGGACGATCTGTTCCGGAGTTTCGAATACAGGAAATCCATAAGTATTAATGAATCCTTCGTAGTTCCATTCCATAGGTATGAACAAACTATATAATCCTGAGCTAGTCTGTCCATTGCGGTTTCTTTTTGTAACATCAGATTCGTAATATAGTTTTTTAAAATTCTTACCACCTTTATCAAGTGAATTAGATGTTGATCCCATCATACACTTGCCTATAATTTTACTACCTAATCTTAGTGTAGTTTTTGTTACTCTCCAGTTGTTAAGAATATTATCAGGTCTTTCCCATTTTCCTGATTCATCATGTACCAACAATCTTAATTTTTCCCCATCGTAACTATTATCCCCCGTATTTTTCCAATCAATAGTAGTATCTAAACCTTCTAGTATTTGTCTTTGACTGGTTTCGGTAATACTCTTTTTGGTAAACTTTGAGGCGGGGACTCTATATGCAAGTTCCGATTTTGGTCTGTCCATTCCGTCTTGGATTGGTTTGAAAAAAAACGGGTAGTTAACTGAGATTGGGACCACCTTATCTGTGAACATTTTCTTTGCATCAGAACCAGATTTGGACAATATCCCAAACCGTGCGTCTGATGTAATTGTAGCCTGATGTACTGTCTCTGCTGAAGACATGAAGCTAAAACCGGACCTACGGTTTTTAAGATAGCACATTCCATAACACCGTTTATCGGCTTTGCAGGCTTCCCAAAAAATGAAGAAGAGTCTATTAGCCTCTCTGAAGTCTGGCTTCCCAACATCAATTTTGGTGTGCTGCAAGTACATATAATGAGAGCCAGTAATATAAGTAGCATTTTTATTATTAATAAACCAATACCCTTCTTCTCTTCTAGTAAATTCTCTATTAATATAATCATACCATTTTTCTTTAAAATTACTAGGATAAGTTTCCCATTCAAATATACTTTTAATTTGATTTAATTCTTTTGGAAAAACGTGAGGTTGCCAAATATTATTATTATTTTCAACAACTTTAGGTGCTTTAGGTAAGGCTATTACTAAATTTTGTATTTGAATAATATCACCAATAGTACCATTTTTGCTTATAATAATTACGTCATGTTCTTTGTTGTAACCATACTCCCATTTTTTATACCTATTATTTTTTTTTATTATATTAGGTTTTATTGGGGAAACATTTTGAACCAATGTTTGCACGTACATTATTTTGATCTTCTTTCAGCAAACCCGCTGAATGATTCTTTTTTTTCTATTGGCTTATTTTCTAATAAACTTTTTTCAGCTTCAATACGTGTAAGTATTTCAAACGCATCAAATATTGCTAATTTTTTTGTTGCTGCTGCATTTTTTAATCTATCTGCAGATATATCATCATCTCCACCTGTAACAATTTTTTCTTCAGCTACTTTAATTAATTCTTTAACTGCTTTTTGCCCAGCTTGGATTATATTCAACTTCGCTTCCTTCGTATTCATATTTAATTACTATATCATTAGATTGCATACAATAAAGTCTTTCATTATCAATAATAAAATCCCATTCGCTATTTGGTGTAAACCCAATTAAGTCTCCTGGGTTGATTCCAGCAGCTTTTAAAGAGTTATTACCATATTTTAATATACCAACAAGCTTTTTTTCTTTATCAAGCGTTAAAACGTTTGTATCAAGTATTGGTTTAACAAAACAACGTTCAGATATTGTATTCCATTTGTTATTTTGTTTATATAAATACATTTGTGTTATATCACAAAAATATTGATTTTCTTTAAACCATGATCGGCTATTTTGTTGTTTACCTTTCATGTTATAAAATTTTCTAAAAACATTTTGATGAACAACAACTAAATCACCTTTTTTTATTTTAGTTGAATATGCAATAGGAGTTTCAATTACTAAAGCAATTCTATTTATTGCTTTCCAATTTTCAATAGATGTATTTAAAATTAATTTTTTATTATTAATTTTAATTTCATTATTATATCTTTCGCCTGCAGGTTTTATTATAAAATCGTATATGCTTTTCATTTAATATTGTAGATCATATTCTACAGAAATAGCCATATTAGAATTAAACTTTTTCCAAGGCATAATTTCATTATTTTTTTTAATATGAATATTATATGAACTATCTTGATCTTCAAATAAAATGTAAGCTATTTCATGGCCTCCATAAACTTGTTGCCCTATAGCATAATGCATAGCTTCATTTTTATAATCAGCTCCAATACTTATTTTTCTAATAATAGAAGACATTATTATTCCTTGTTTTCTTCTTCAGGTATTTCAGTATAAGAACCATCTTCGATATTAATTCTTATTCTACCGTATTTAGTTTCAAGCTCTTGTTTAAATTCTTCAATTTCTTGGCTAAGCCCAGCTTGTTGATGCAATAATGCATGTTTTTGAGATTCTAACTGCCCTATAGCTTTTATAGTATCACTTAAGGTTTCTTGTTGTTTTTGAATTTTTTCTAATTCTTCTGTAGATATAGATGTTGTTTCTACTTTTTTCATTTTATTAAATTTAATTGTTATTTGTAAATATAATTATTTTATTTTGTTTTGTCTTTTATTTTTTCAAAAGTTCGTAGGCCACCAAGACCAAGCATGCCTAATAAAACTGTCATTAAATGTTCCATTTGTAAAGCAGGTGGAATATCTATAGGCTTTAATATCCATATAAACAAATCACGAACAATAAAATTATATGCTAAAGCAATTCCGCAAATCCATCCAATAAATGGTCGCCAGCCAGCAACAAATATACTACGATGACCCGCTTCAATTTCATTTATTTTAGTTTGTAAAGATATTAATTCATTAGGATCTAACTCTTTACCTTTTATTGCCTCTCTTATATCCCAAGCTAAATTACCTATTGGAGTTTTACCTCCACGCCCACCTTTTAATAATCCAAGCAATACTTGCCACATAATTTATTTTTTTGCTGAGCCTCCTATATTCATTCTTTTTATTCTAATCTCCTGTAGTCTATTCATTTTAGAAATATCTCCTGATTGCATTCCTCTTTTTTTAGCAATACTTGAAATTCTTTTAGCTTGACCTGGATCTGTTCTAGTTAATCTATTAAAAGCATCTGCGGATTTTTGAGCTTGAAATTGAGTTAATCGATCAGGACCAGATTTGGATGGCGTTGATTGTCTACCCGACATTTTTGTTTCAAATTCTTTTTTTAGTGATTCTAATGTACGAGCTGATCCTCCCGTTTCGCCTTTAATATCAGATTTAAAGCCTTTAGGGATTGGATTACCAAATTCATCTACTTTTGGTTTTGGATGTCCATCTATATGATTAAACAAAGCACTAGACTCCATTTTTTTAATTGCGTTATTTCTAAATGGAGTTCCGTTTGAGGTAGCTCTATTATCAATAGGCATATATTTTAAATCTTTATTCATTTTGTTTATATTAAGTTGTTTTATTATACGCTTCTTTTTCCCACGGTAGATTTGAAGCACCTTCTTTCATTGTTGCACGTGGGTATTTTTTACCTTTCCAAAATACTATTGAATCATTATAATCTAAATCACCACGACGCATTTGATCTAAATGAACTTGCTCGTGGTTTATAACGCTTTTTAGCTGTTTTTTATTAGTAATATCTTTATTAACTAAAATACTTCCATTACGATTAGCCTTACCTAAAACACCCTCACCTAAATCTACATTATAGATAGGAGTGTTATCAATAGTATATGGAGGATTATTTAAACTGAATGCCACTTTTTTGTTGTTGTTTATATGGGAACATTTTATTTAATGCTTCTTTTCTGTGGCTGCATCCACAAGGTATATTTAAACCTTCAGAAACTCTATCTACTATAGTTTTAATTCCTGTAGCTTTTGTAATTTTTTCTACAGTATCACCAAATCCTTTTGATTGCATTTAATTATTTTTTTGAATTAGCAGGTTTACCAATTTTTGATCCATAGCCTTTATTTAAATTTGTAGCAGGTGATCCTTTACCAACCATTGGTTTACCCATTTTTGATCCATAACCTTTATTAAGATTTGCAAGGGCAGAACCCCTATCATCAATTGGCATATCTTTTAAATCTGCTGCAGCTTGTTCTGCTGCTTGTTTTTTACTCATTCCTTTAGCAATATTTTCTGCCATTTTTCCACCAAAAGCATTACCTTCTAAAGGCGTTCCAAATTTATTGTTATCTGTTACGCCCTTCATGCTTAAAGGGTGTTTTCCTTGATTATATCCCATTTTTTTCATAATATTAAAATTTATGCATATGCTTGGTTAAAAATGTGTGATCATGCTTTATGTCACCCGCTAATTTTGAAATATGTTTTTCATCGGCTGTTTGATTAATATCTTTATATTTACCACCTTTGCGCTGATCATCAAGCACATCTCTTTTTAAATAATCAATGTGAGCTTTATCATCTCGCATTGCGGCACGTACATTGCCTTTAGTTATTTTAGTTCCCATTTGTTTAATTTTAATTATTAATTATTTTTTGCAACCAAAGTTATTTGCATAGTTTGCCATTTCCCTAACATCTTTACTATACTTTCCTTTTTTTGCTTTCATTACTGCTGTAGCAGCAGAACACGCATCTTTAAAACCATTAGCTTTTGCCCAAGTTGTAAATTTACCCCTATTTGCTTTTTTTATTTGTGGAAATTTTTTCATAATATTTGTTTTAGCAGTTCCATCGACGTCTCGCAGCACGACCTCTTTCAGATTTCCACCCTTTAGATCTAGCACAAAATGATTTACGTCTTTTCCAAGCTTTACTTCCTTTTTTTAATTTTTTAGGATCTTTTGTAACAGCAGTTTGCAATTTACTACCTGGATTATCTCTTTTATATTTTTTAACACCTTTTTCACTCATACCACCACCAGCAGCCGCACCAGTTCCAGATTTATTAGCTTTGTTATAATAACCTAATGACTTCTTTTTAGAAGGAGCAGGTGGCTTTGATTTTTTAAGGAACGGTGAATTTGTTTGTACGTATGGCATTATATTATTTTATATTGTGTTTTACCTTTAGTTCTAAAGGCTTGTAATACTCTTTTTCTGTTTTCCATTTCAGATATAAAACTAAAATGTACCCAATCAGGGTTATGAGAATCTCCATATTCCCATATTAATTGATCAAAATCTAAAGTGTCTTTTATAAAATGAAACATTTCAGCATTTGATTTATAATTATATATATCATCAACATCAATAGCTCTTCCTTCACAATGTTGCGATCGG
>WLWF01000564.1_pt1 | contig 34626 bp, 48 predicted proteins | sample 6718331 | NCBI WGS metagenome assembly WLWF01 (sample SAMN12718692, study PRJNA515312) | sponge metagenome | isolation source: marine sponge | host: Mycale hentscheli | place: New Zealand: South Island, Marlborough, Capsize Point | collected 2003-05-01 | reverse complement strand
GAACGTGAGGAACTTAAGCGTCTAAAAAATGTATTAGAAATAACTAATGAAAAGAAACTAGCACAGGGTGTGTTAGCTAAACTTCATGTTATTGATCCTGATGCTTGTGTAGCTGGAGGTGCGCCTAGAGACTGGGAACTAGATAATACTTGTAACGACATCGATATCTTCTATGAAAGTACTGTCGAGTATGAGCTACAGAAACAATTAGAGCAAGCACTTAGATTTAACTTTGCTAGTGAGCGTAGTGAAGACCAACAGAAAATGTTAGGTTGGCAACATGAAGACGACATAGAAGACTTAAACATACTACCTGTGTTCATGATAGGTGATATTACAGACTTAAGTGCTGAACAAATGTACGAAAACAGTAATGTTAAAGGCGTATATGAAGCTACAATAGTAATGCGATTACCAGAATACACAGAGCTAACAGACGAAGAAGCTGAAATAATAACTAAGAAAGTACAGTTTATATGTGTTAAAAGTACATATAACCTATTCGACTTCTTCGATTGTTCAATCAACTGTATTAAAATGACTCTAAGCCAATATGCTAATAAATATGACCATTACTTCAATACAGAAGTAAGTACATTACATCGTATAGGTCATATTGTTAAGAAAATACACTTCTCAGAAGAATTATTTAAGAATAAACAAGTAACATTAAATAAAGCTTACAGAAGATTTGTTGAAAACGGTGACTACTACTTAGGTAATGAACGAGAGTTTATGTCTAAACTATTTAACATGTATAGATTAGAAATTAATAAAGACATGACAGCAAGAGAACGATTAAAAGATAGATGCTATCCAGATAAACCAGAAGGAAGACATGAATCTGAAGAGAACCATGTACCATTCTAATGTCTGAAATGAAATATAGATTAGATAACTTAAAAATGATATTTGATTTATTTGGTGGAAACGCTATAATGAACATCAAAGGTCTTATATGGATGACTTATAAAATGATTATATTCGGAACATGGGGTAACGGAAAAAGGAAAAGCCGTGGGATATAGTTTCGGTCTAGGAAACATAGGTGACTATCACTTCGGTAATAGTCATCCTTTCCTATCAAAAATGCTAATACTTCCAGAAGAATATAAAGATGAAGAAGATCCGTTCATATCAGATAACGGAATAAAATGTCTATACGGTTTAACAGGACACCAAGCTATCTTAGTCATAAGTCAATTCTTTCACCGATGCAGGCACTATAAATTGTCAGAAAATGACAGAGCATTAAACGATGATTTTGACCCTGATACAATTCAAACCTGTATGGTACAATTAGCCTTGCTACAAGCCGATTGTGCAAAAAAGCCATACGAAGTTGTACAAGTAGCTTAAATAAGGAGTAATGTAATGCCAACTTGGGAATATCAACTCAAACAAGCGTGTAAAGCACAAGAAAGAAAAGAGTTAGAAAAAAGAACTAAACGCACCAAGCAACATGGTGATTTCACAATCATATATAGATAAGGAGTAACATGACAGATAATAAACTAATAACTGTTGTAGAAACATACACAACACATCTAAGAGTAAGTAAATCTTGGGGATTAATACGAGCTACTGATGACGACATACGATCCCTATTAACAAGCACAATACCAGAAGAAGGTAAAGACCAAATAGAAAGTCTATTACTGTTAACAGACTTTGATACAGGCGAACAAAGATATTTTAACAAGGAGGATTTATGAGAGGTCCAGAGTTATACGGTTTCATTATAACAATAGCAATATACTTTATAATAATAAAAGAATATAGACGTGAACTTAAAATTAGACGGAGGAAAAATGAAATACAGAACAAAACATTTCGGAATTAAAATAACCCTAGTAACTATATTAGTAATATCCATGTGGTTATTAGCAGGTTGTAGTGCCTTTGAGCAAAAAATAAATGAACATAACAACATAATTAAATGCTATCCAGAAGATGCAGTTGGTTGCATAGGCTGGTTAGGTGATAAACCACTTTACATAGAGGAGGATTTATAATGTTTGATGATCAAGAAGAACGTGCATTAGCACCTAAATATACTTGGACAGTTACTTTAGAAATGCAGCCAGTAAAAGTATATGTAGAAGCAGATAATGCTGATGAAGCTATGAAATTAGCTAGAGAAAAAGGTCAGATAAAAGAAATGCCGATAGACAATGTGCCTTTAGTAGAACCTGTAGAAGCTAAAATAACAGGAATAACACCAGCTTTTGAGAGTGTTATGAATGATTATAGAGAACCAATTGAAGAAGGACATTACTTAGTATAATGTTAACTAAAGAAGAAGAAAAAATTATGGCTACTAAAGCATATGAAAGAGAGCATGATAAGCAAGCCTTCCGTGTTGCTATGTTAGAGCAAGGATTTACTAGACGTCAAATTCAAGCTTTAGAAAATCAAGCTAAAGAAATGTTTAATAATAAAAAGGAGTAATATGAGTGAACCAAGAAAGTTTTATGACTTTGAATATAGCATGCAAGCAGAAGGTCAAGGTTTTCAAAGAGTTTATTTAGATGAAATAGACCATGAAAGCTTTACAGCTGAAGCTGAAGAAGATGCTAGAGAATATATAAAAGAAAATCCAGAAATAGAATATGATTTAAGCGGTGATTGGATAGTAGATTCTGATTCAATAGAAATAGTAGACGTTGAAGCAAGTGATACATCGTGGATATGTTGTATATGTAAGTCAGAATTTGCTGACGGATATGGAAACAATCCACACCCTGTAAAAGAAGATATAAAAGGTAACAAGATAAATTACATGTTATATTCTTCTACTGAAAGATGCTGTGACTTATGTAATACTAATTATGTAATACCAGCTAGAATTAAACAAGCAGCTGAAACCAATAAACTAGAAGGAGGATTGTGGTGAACAAAAAAGAAATAATCGTTACCAAATGGGGTGATAAAATAAAAATCGAAAGAGATAAAAATGGTAATAAACTAGCACCTAAAGGTCTAGGATACTACTGTGTAACACTAACTCAATCAGCAACATTTGAAGATACTTTTGCTTATAATGAAGAAGAAGCAAAAGAATTAGCACTTAATAGTTTCTATGGTGGTGGAGGTCAAGGTGCATTTGACCATGCAAATGTTGAAGCAACAGCACATTTACAAACTAATGACCGAGCAGAAGTACAAGAAAACTACGAGATGTGCTGGAATGAAGGTCCAATAGCGGAGCCAAGAGGCTAATGAGTATATCAACAGCAAAACCTCGTGACTCTTATTTAACAAGACCAGAGATAAAAAAGTATTCTGTATATGTTGACGGTGAAAAAATGAATCCAAAAATGTTAACATATACAGCTGCTAAAGAACTTTATCTATTGTATAAACAAGATGGTTATTATGATGTAGTAATAACAGGAGCAAGATAATGACAGGAGTAATAAAAGAAGATATAACACAAGAAGAAATGGCTGAAGCCGTAAAACTAATAAAAAGAGCAACAAATATATTTAAAGAAGACTCTCTAGAGTCAATGTCATCTGACGAGGTTTCACATCTAGCCTTGTACTTCAGATTTATCATGGATGTGGCGGAAGGTAACATATCTGAAAATGATATTACACAGTTAATGTCAATAGATGATGTTACTAATCAACAATTACACTAAGGAGTAATATATGGAAGACTTTGTAAGAATGGAAGAAAGACCTTTGCACTTTGAAACAAGCATAGGAGCTATGATTGGTTACGATCAAGTAACTAAACATAAAGCAATCGTTAATCCAGAAACAGAACAAATAGTATCTGTAGTTGGTAGCGGTTATCAGCTTGTTCAGAACGCAGATGTGTTCCCTCAATTTGAGGATGCTATTAGACTATCTGGTTTAGATTCTAATGGTATGGAAAGAGATATTCAAACATCTCACGGTGGAGGGCGTACAGTTGTATCGTATACTTTCCCTGAGCATAAGGTTCAAGTTAAAGAAGATGATTACGTTGATTTAAAGTTAACCATCTTAAATAGCTATGATACTAGCTGGAGATTTAGAGTATTAGGTGGTGCGTTTAGATTACTATGTGCTAACGGAATGATTGTGGGAGATACCTTCCTAGAATATTCAGGTAAACACACGGCTAGTCTAGACACTGAACGTGCTATTGCTAACTTAGATAACTCTTTACAGGGTTTCTTAGCAACAGCAGACTTGTGGAAACAGTATCCTAAAGTAAAAGTTAATGAGGTACAAGTTGCAAGTGTCTTTGATACATTAGCTAAAGGTAGTAAAGCTATGCTTAAATACCTAGATGAGTGTCACAAGATGTATGTAGATGAGCTTGGTCCTAACTTATGGGCTTTGTTTAACACTTTAACTGAATGGTCTTCGCACCATGAAATAAAGAATAAACAAAATGCACCGTCTATTATAGTAAACAGAGAAGAGCGAGTAAGAAAGCTCTTACCTATACTAGAAGACTTGAGGTTAGCAGCATGAAATACATATCAGTAATATTAGATTATGTAGCGTATTTATCGCTGTTAATTATGACAGGTTGTCTTATTTATATAGTGCAGTGGCTAGAAGCACTAAGGAAAGGGTGGCTTGTATGAGTAAACTGTGGAGAGTAGAAGTACCATTGAGTGAAAACGATATGCAAAACGAAATCTACAGCTGTGTCTATGACGGGAGATCCTTTAGTTGGGATTTCCCTATAGAACCAGATGAGCACGGCATATCAGTAGGTAACATTGAAATAACTTTTATAAGTGAGGAGGATGATTATGGTTCGTAAGAAACCATTTGGACAAAGACTAATCGATGCTTATTATCGAGGACTATCTGATGGTCAAGTATTAGATTTAGTTTATGTTAGAGTAGAAGAGCTGTGGAAGGAAGTAGATAAATATATGACTGATCCTAACACATTATATAACAAAGAGGAGTATGCTGAAATGCATGGTAGGTTACATGTCATTGAAGAAATACAACTTATACTTAAAAGAAGTGAGGAGGAAGAAGATGCCTAATTGGTGTGAAAACAGAGTAGAAATATATGGTGAGCCAGAAGAAATAGCTGCAGTTAAAGAGCTAGTTACGTCTGATGACTCTGATTTTGATTTTAATAAGATACTTCCTATGCCTGAAGCATTAGAAGATACTACTAAAGGATCGAATCACGTACCGTCAGAAGAGCTTAAAGAGAAATATGGCTTTGATAACTGGTATGACTGGCGTATACATAACTGGGGTACTAAATGGGATGCAGATACTGACGGCATGAGTGCTGAATGTAACGATGACTATTTAGTATATGGATTTGAAACAGCTTGGTGTCCGCCTGAAGGTATACTACATGAACTCAGAAGTAAATTTCCTGATGTAAATGTAACGTGGTTTTATGATGAACCGGGCGTACAAATAGCAGGTTATCTATAATAAAGGAGGGTATAATGGGATGGAGTAAAGAGCGATGGATCGCTGAAAGAGAGTTCTTAATGGAAGAAGTGTTTGAAACAGGAGAGCATTGTCAAAGCTGTAAGCACAAAATAAGCATACCAGCCGAAGACATGTCAGGAGAAGGACACTACATGGAACCACAAAGAGAATGTGCAATAGAAGGCGACACAGAAGAATGTCCAGGAGTACAAGAAGAATATTATGATGGCATATATGCTGACAGGTATTTCCCAGTGAATTAGTGCGGAAAAGAATGGACATAACCGTTTGTATAGAACGGATTGAAGAAGTCAGGGATGCTAATGACGATGAGGAGATAATCCAAAGCGCTCAAGCAGCCCTGACAACTTTAAAAATACTATATGAGTTAGGATTCAATGAAGTATCTTTATTAGAGGAAAATACAAATGAATAATAAACTAGCAACACTAGCACAAGTAATAGAAGAAAAAGTTAAGGATGCCAACAACAATCGCAGCGAAGCTGTAAGATATTTTCGTAGTGTAGGCTGTATTAACAACGACTTTAGACTAGAAGAAATACTTAGAGAAGTATTAGGTTTCTTAACTAATAGATTCTCTAGAACAGAAGGTCGTATTAAACTTACAGCAACATCTATATCTATAGGATTATTAGTAGAAAAAGTTTTATCACCTGATCCAGCTAGAGCTTTATATAAGCCCCAGTTAATAAGGTTAGGAGACTTTATAATAGAGTCTCTTATAGTACTAGACTTTCTTATACTAGAAAGAGAAGGATATAGAACACTAGAAGAAGTCATATCAAGATGGCGTAATGAAGAAGGAGAATTAGAAAAGGCTGTAACTAAAGTTAACTACACGCCTTATTTAGTTAGACCGGGTCAATCATTTGCTGACTACAATGACAATCCTACTGAACGCATAGGTATTTCAAGACGTAAATTTCCTGTGTGGACTAGTGATACTCGAATGTTAAATGGTGTTCGTGAAAGACTAATAAAAGGCTCTGCTAAATTAGAAGAAAGACATTTTAAAGAACCATTTATTAAAGCTATTAATCATAACGAAGCAGTTAAATGGCAAATTAATCCTCAGGTAGCAGAGATATCTAGTTATCTTAGAGATAAATATGCAGACACTGTTATTAAATTAGATAATAATATTAAATTTGATTGTGCAGACATAGAAAGAACAGGAAGAAACAAAAGATTATTAGGAAAGAAATTAACAAGAGACAACAAACCATTTGAACCAGAAAGAGGAAGCAGTGAAGACGTAAAGACATTAGAAAACAGACTAAACGAATTAGAAAAGAAACTCCACAAGCTCAAGTCACCAAAAGCTATTGGAAAGACTGCAAAAGAAATAGCAGAGTTAAATGAAGTATACGAAGAAGCTAACTTAAGATGGACAGACAAACAGTATTGTTTACGTAGGCATTCTAAAGCTGCAAGAGACCAGAAGATATTAGATACAATACACGGGCATGATGAAGAACCCGGTTGGATCGGACATAACTTTTACTTCTCTTATTTCTTAGATTATCGTGGTCGTACTTATGCTAGAGAACCTTACTTTAATTATCAGTCAAGTGATTTAGCACGAGGACATTTACAATTTGCTGAAGGTAAACCAATAGGAGCAGCAGGTATTGAATGGTTGTGGAGACATACAGCATCTAGTTATAATCAATCATATGATATACATGACTTAGAATGGACTGAAGAAGATTATGTAACACACTTAACTAAACAACGCCTATCAGATATATCTGTAGATAAGATGTCGCTTATTGACAGAGCATTATGGACAGAAAAACACCTAGACTTTATCATGGAAGTAGCTTTAGACCCAATCGACAAGCTAGAGGTGTGGCAAAAAGCAGAGAACCCATTCGCATTCTTAGCGTGTTGCTATGAAGTAATGGCTGTGCTAGGCAATGGAGAGGAGTGGATAACACACTTACCTATACCTGTAGATGCTAATTCAAGTGGTACGCAACACTTCGCAGCCATGAGTAGAGATGAAGTAGCAGGTGAATACGTAGGACTAACGCCAAGAAGGATAGTACTAGACTTTTACTTAGCAGTAGGTCAACGCATGTTAGACGCTAATATGGGTACTGAACTAGGAATTAAATTAGCTCCTATCCCCATGAAACTTATCAGAAAAGGTATAAGTAAAAGAGGCACAATGACTAAGGGTTATAGTGCAGGAATTAAATGTATATCAGATATTATATATCAAGACAGTTATGATGTAGGAATAGTAGGTACTTATAATTTAACTCGATCCGATAGCTGGAAACTAGGTAGAGACTTAGTAGAGGCATACGATAGTATATGTACAGGACCAGTAGAAATTAAAAACTACTTACAAGAACTTGTCGCCCACCGACTAGAACAAGGGCACAAGACAGCCGATTGGGAAACACCAAGTGGATTCCCAGTCACAGCCGAAAAGTGGATTAAAGAGAAGCGAAGAGTTATAGGATACATAAATAAAAATAAGTTTCATCATGTGTTCTTAGAGTATTTGCCTATCCCCGCCCGACATGAGTTAGCGTCAGGCATTAGTCCAAATGTAGTACACAGTTATGATGCAGCACATATGGCTCTTGTCATGTGTACACTAAAAGATAGCGGAAACAAATCGTTTGGCGCTATACACGACTCGTTTAGTGTACATGCATGTGATGTAGATGAACTGTTAGATGTAACTAAAAACGAATTCATTAAGATGTACGATGGAGACGTGTTAGAAGAATTGAAAGCACAAATTACGACCGGTGATTTGAGCTGTCAAGTTATGCAGCCAAGTAAGGGAAACCTGGATCTAGAAGACATAAGGAGTAGTGATTACTTCTTCTTCTAAGTCCTTGATTTATAAGGAAAATCTCTAAGTATCCCTTATAGAGAAAAGATAGTTTGTGGCGAACTATTCTCAACCAATCTTAGTCTATAACTGGATGTACGCCACACACAACCAGTTCATAGGCTATTTTTATTTGCATAGGTCGAGGGTTTTCATATATATGTTTTTGTCCCTTCCTTAGCGAGCCTTACCGGAGCTCGTGACCGTAATCCGGTTTTTTATAATAATAACTAGGAGTAAGATATGTTACTAAATAACGTAGAACTAATGTGGTGTAAAGTAGGTGATAACGCAGGTACTAAGTATGGCTCAGAAGAAAAGGAATGGTCAGTAGACTGTATCTGTTCTGACAAGCAATCAGGTGACTGGGTTAAAGCCAAACACGCTACTAAAGAAAGAACCAATGATGATGGAAAGAAATTTATTAAGCTTACTAAGAATTGCATTAAACGTGACGGCAACCCCGCCCAAGCAATTAAAGTAATTGATAAGCATGGTAATGATGTCGATCCACTTATCGTTGGCAACGGCTCTAAAGCTAATGTTCAGTATACTACTTTCGAGTGGGATATGGCAGGACGTTCAGGAGTTAAAGCCATCTTGACTGCAATACAAGTCACAGACTTAGTAGAGTATTCGGGTAATGGTGTTACTGAGTTTGAAATCGAAGAGCAACCCGAAGTTGCTTTAGAAGAAGACCAAGTATTTTAAGCGCTATCCAGCTAATGCCCCTCGAAAGAGGGGTTTTTATTTTCAATCATAATAAGGAGGACACTATGTCTAAAGAAGTACCATACCACAAGAAACCATTAGGACAGATAAGAGCAGATGCTAAGAAAATCTTCGGCAACCCTTATCGTTATGTACCTGAGGAAATGTCATATGAAGAAGCTATGACAGGCAAAGGAGACTATGTAGGTGGAGAACACTACAACAGACTGCCTGACCAACAACAACCAGCAGAAATAGCTCATGCTTGGGGGTTAGACTTTCTATTGTGGAATACAGTTAAGTATCTGTCTAGAGCAGGTCATAAGAAGAATACTAATATGGATAGTTTAGATAAAGAAATAGATGACTTAAAGAAAGCTATTGATTATATTCGTATGCGTATTAATGTTCTCAAAGGTAGAACACCATTAGACTTCGGTCAATCAGAGCCAAAGCAAGTTGATTGGCTTGATGAGCCTATCGAAGAGTTTATGGAGCGTTGGAATGTAGATACAATGGCAGAAGCTAACGCTAAATATTATGCACAAAAAGCTAAAGAAGAAGGCAAACCACTAGGAGAATTAGATGATGACGGCATTCCTTTATAAATGGACTAACCGAGATAACAAAGAGTATTATATAGGTGTACATGAAGGTGAAGAGACAGACGATTATATAGCGTCTAGCACTAGCTTTCTAGAGAAATATAATGCTAGTAAAACAAGGTGGAAGAGAACTATTCTAAGTCACCACACTAACATGGCAGAAGCTTTAAGAGCAGAAGCCGAGGTAGTGACAGAAGAAACTCTTAAAGACCCTAACTGTCTTAACAGGATGGTTGGGGGCGAACCCACTTTTACAGCGCTTGAACTCAAAATGGCTACACTAAGTGCGTTGTATCATCATAATAATTTAGGTGCTGTAGGCTGTAAGGAAAGCTTTATGAAACTATGGGGGCATTATCCAAATAAACATTGGTCGCCTACATCGTGGACAGAGCCTACCTTATACGCCTTAGCATGTTCACTAACAAGATTTATAACTAAGGAGGAGTAATGGTAAATCCAAATAATAATAAACACTTTAATGATGAAGCCCTAAGGATTAACAGGACTTTAAAAAAAGAAAATGATGCGTTAAAAGAAGAAATAGAAATATTAAAAGAAGAACTAAGGAGGAAAGATGAGGACACAAGGTACACTTAAGTATCATGGACCATGCCAAGCGTGTGGATCAAAAGATAATAAGGCGGTATATGAGCATGATGACGGTGAGTTATCAGCTTATTGCTTTGGGTGTGGAGACTATGCTGTTGAAGGTAGTCTTCCTATAATTAATAATAAGGAGTATAACATGTCACTAGAAACAGTGCAACAAGTAAATGAGTTCCCTGTAAGAGGATTCAAAGAGCGTTCTATAACTAAGAATGTTACTGATAAGTATGGTGTTAAAGTAGGTTATAGTGAAGAAGACGGTACTACTATACAGTATCATTACTACCCTACTACACGTAACAATGAAGTAGTAGGTTACTCAAGAAGAGAAGTAGCTACAAAGAAGTTTATAGCTATCGGTGATACTAAGAATGATGTACAGTTGTTCGGTCAATCTTTATTTCAACAAGGTGCTAAGAAGCTAGTTATAACTGAAGGCGAGTTAGACGCTATGTCTGTACAACAGATGTATGCTAACAAGAACAATGAGTACCCTGTTGTATCTATAACTAACGGTGTAGGTGGTGCTAAGAAACAAATAGCTGCTAACTTAGACTGGATTAACTCATTCGAAGAAGTAATATTTATGTTCGATGCAGATGATGTAGGTAAGAACGCTGCAGATGAGTGTGCTAAGCTAATAAGAACAGGCAAAGCTAAGATAGCAACGCTAGGTAGACACGGTAAAGATGCATCAGACTATTTAGTAAGCAGTCATCTACGAGAATTAGATGATGCTGTCTGGAGAGCACAGGAGTATAGCCCTGCAGGCATTATTAACAGTGCATCCACATGGGAAGAGTTCAGTAAAGATATGCGAGAAGATAGCGTACCGTACCCCTCTTGCTTTTGTGATGTAAACACACTAACTTACGGTAGAAGAACAGGTGAGTTAACTATCTTTACTGCAGGTACAGGTACAGGTAAATCAAGCTTTATTAAAGAAGATATCTATCACTTGCTTACAACAACACAACATCAGATAGGTATTGTATCGCTTGAAGAGTCAGTTAAAGAAACACTAGATGGGATTATTGGTCTACACTTAAACAAACGAATTAACCTTCCAGATACCCCCTTCGATAGAAAAGGTAAAGAAGGTAAAGACGCTTGGGAAACAGTAGCAGGTAACGGTAGATTTACTTTACTAGACCATCAAGGTTCTTTAGCAGACAACAGCTTAATGGATAAGATAGAGTATCTTGCAGCAACAGGCTGTAAGTTTATTTATTTAGACCACATTACTATTGCTGTCAGTGAAGTTGACGGTGATATTAATAGAGGTATGGATCGAGTTATGTCAGACTTACTTAAGTTATGTAAAAAGTTTGATGTATGGGTTGGCGTAGTATCTCACTTAAGAAAGACAGGCATAGGCTCTATCTCTTATGAGGAAGGTGCTGATGTTACAGAAGATAGTCTTAAAGGTTCTGGCTCACTTAAGCAGATAGCCTTTCAGATTATAGCGTTCTCTAGAAATAAATACGCTGAAACAGAGGACGAGAGAAACCAAGTAAGAATAAGCGTACTCAAGAATAGATTCACCGGCAAAACAGGTTACGCAGGCTCTGCCAAATACAACGAACACACCGGCAGACTAGCTAACACCAAAGCAAGAGCAGATGAATTTACTATTGAGGAATAATAAATAATAATAATAAGGAGGTAGTATGAAGTATATATTCGATATAGAAGCTAATGGATTACTCAATCAAGCTGATAAGATATGGTGCATAACACTATACAGTTTAGATGCAAGTAAATCAGAGACTTTTACAGATGAGTTAGATACACATCGTTCTATAAGTGCTGCATTAAATATAATGGCAGGAGCAGAAATGCTTATCGGTCATAACATTTATGCTTACGATTTTCCTTTACTAGAAAAAGTTAAGGGTTGGAAATACAACGGTAGGATTTTAGATACCCTACTACTATCACAGCTACTTAACTTTGATAGAGGAGGACATGGTCTAGCTCAATGGGGTGAACGGTTTGGAATACCTAAACCTAAACAAGAGCAATGGGAGTTCTTTGAGAAGTCAATGTTACACCGTTGCAAAGAAGATGTAGAGATAAATAAGAGAGTATATGTGAGGCTCAAACAAGAGTTCCAAGTGTCTAAGATACCCGGAAGTGTTGTTAAGATTGAGCAAGAAGTAGCTAGGATTAGCGCTGAACAGGTTAAGAATGGTTGGTTAATGGATGTAGAACTAGCACAAGAATACTTTGAACACTTGTCTAGTGAATTAAATAGATTAGCTAATAAGATAGAACCACTATTACCTATGTCATTAAAGCGACTTGATCCAGTAGGAAAAACAATAACACCTAAGTATACTAAGAAAGGAGAGCTACATGCTCATCTAAAGAAATACTGGGAAGGCTATGACTTTGGTTACATGAACAGAGAAGGTAGGTTAGGAGGTGATTACTCTCGTATTACGTTTATTAAACCTACAATGACACAACACGCCTTGATAAAAGACTTTTTACTTAAACAAGGATGGAAGCCTACTACATGGAATAGTAAGATAGAAGATGGTAAGACAGTTAGAACGTCACCTAAGTTAACTGAAGATAGCTTTGATTCTATTGAAGGAACTATAGGACAAGACTTAGCAATGCACATGGTATACAGCCACAGAAGAAACGCACTCAAGTCTGTTAAAGGAAACACAGGCTGGTTAAATACAATAAGACCAGACAACAGATTAGAATGTATACCAATGACATTAGGTGCTGCAACAGGTCGTATGCGTCATCGTAACTTAGTTAATGTACCGTCTGTTAACGCTACGTTTGGTAAAGAGTTAAGACGATTATTCATAGCACCACCAAACAAAGTACTAGTAGGTTGTGACTTAGCCTCAGCACAGTTAAGATTACTGGCTGCAGCTATGGGAGACCCTGACTATAACAAGACTGTTATTGATGGTACCGAAGAAGAAGGTACTGATATACATTCTGTTAATGCAAGGATCGCAGGCTTACCTAACAGGAAACTAGCTAAGACATTTATATATGGTTTCTTATTCGGAGCAGGTGACCAAAAGACTGCTAGTGATTTAAACATAAGCACGTCAGAAGCTAAAGACTTAAAGGCTAAATTCCTTAGAGGACTACCCGCCTTAGGTAGCTTAAAAGATAGGCTTGAAAATCAATTTGAGCGTAGTAAAAACAAATATATTATTGCTCAAGATGGTAGAAAGATACTAGTAAATAGTAAACACAAGGTACTTAATTACCTGTTGCAAGGTAACGAAGCCATTCTTACAAAGAACTGGATGGTGTTATCAGATAAGAAAATAAAAGAAGAAAAGATAGATTGTAAGTTGTTAACCGTAATGCATGACGAACAAAACTTTGAATGTAATCCCCTACATGCAGAAAAACTAGCTATAATTCTGGAAGAGACTGCTACTGAAGCAGGTAAGCTACTAGGATTTGAATGTAGAATGGATGGTTCTAGTAAGATAGGAGAGAACTGGTTAGACATTCACTAGGAGACAACATGTTAGCGGAAGAAATAGCAAGACACTACAGAGGTGTGTTGCAAGATGAAAGAATAGATTTAAATGTAAGAGAAGATAAAACAGTAGAGCCTGGAAATTTATTTATAGCAGGCTGGTGTGACGGAGAAGACTTAGACTTCCCTATTGAAATATCTTTTGTAGTAAACAATGAAAGAGATGAATTATTTTTTGATGAGCTAGGACTCGCTGCATTACACAGAGAGTTTTGTTACACGCTTAATCATGAGCTAGTTCACTTAGAACAGTTCATAGATAACTTTGAATACAATGAAGAAGAAGCCTATGAAAGAGAAAGCACCTTTGATTTGTTATCGGATCGAATTGTTTTATCACCATACACTTACGATATAAACAGGAGTTGAAATGAAGATAATGTATACAGACGAAGAGCTACCACAAGGTAGTGAAGAGTGGTTAAAGCTTAGGAAAGACTATGGCACTGCTAGTGAGGCTGCATCAGCTTGCGAGGTATCTCCATGGAGCCCTAAGAATAGATACGAACTGTATCAATTAAAGACAGGTGATTTAAAAGTTAAGATGAACTTTGCTATGCAACACGGCAATCACTATGAACAAGAAGCAAGAGAAGCATTTCAGAACGACTTTAATAAGTTATACGAGCCATGCTGTATAGCTAATGAGATAGAAGGACTACCGTTAATGGCATCACTAGACGGTAGAGAAATATTATCAGGTAAATCTATACTAGAGATTAAATGCCCCTTAAAAGGTAATGAATCTCCACTATGGAACACTATGTTATTGGGCGAAGACCTACCCATACAGTATCAATTACAAATGACCCAGCAGATGCTATTAGCTGAGGTAAAATCGTGCCACTTTTGGGTATATTGTGCACACAGCAAGCAAGGATTGTACAGAGAGTTTAAGCTAGGTAAACGCCTGACTAAACAATTACTAGAAGGTTGGAAAGAATACTTTAAAGGAATACCAGAGCCTGCTATAACAGATGTAGTAGTAGAAGACTCTGATGAATGGAATACGGCTGCTTACGATTATATAGAAGCAAAAGAAAGAGCAGACAAAGCAAACTATCTGTTAACAGCGTCTAAAGAAAAGCTAATTGAATTAGCTGATGGACAATCACGCAGAGGTAACGGAGCTCTTGTTAAGATAACTGACAAGGGAAAGGCTAGTGTCCGTAAATGCTAGCCATTGGACAGGGTTAGTTCCAGACCCTGAAACCAATATAGGTTTTGTTTATATGATAACTTGTTTGACTACTAATAAGAAGTACATTGGTAGAAAAACATTTTGGAAGATGGCACCACCTAAGAAACGATCTCTAAGGAACCCTATTAGGGATAAAGGTTCTGACAAGTGGCGAGACGACTGCTGGTTAGAATCCGACTGGAAGAAGTACACAGGGTCATCTAAAAGTTTTAATGAACATATATCTGAACAAGGCAAGGATAACTTTGTGTTTTGTATTATGGAGCAGTACAAGAGTAGTGCATCCATACATTACGCTGAAGCTAGACTCCTCATGGATAAACGAGCATTAGAATCAGATGAATACTATAACAAAAATATAGGTGCAGTTAAGTTTGTACCTCCACAAGAAGTTAGGAGAACTTTAATATGAAAACAAAAAGAGATACACTACCAAATGATTATCAAAACTTTATTGCTCTTAGCAGGTATGCAAGATGGTTACCTGAAAAGAACCGTAGAGAGACGTGGAAAGAAACAGTAGCACGTTACTTTGATTTCATGGAAGAACACTTAAAAGAAAATACTGGTCATGAGCTAGACTCTGTAACTAGAAAGATACTAGAGGAAGCCGTATTCAATTTAGATGTAATGCCAAGCATGAGAGCACTAATGACAGCAGGTAAAGCCTTAAAGCTTAGTAATATAGCAGGCTATAACTGTGCGTACCTTAGTGTAGACCACCCTAAAGCGTTTGATGAATGTCTATACATTCTAATGAACGGTACAGGTGTAGGTTTCAGCGTAGAAGAAGAACAAGTAAAGAAGTTACCTGAAGTAGCCTCAGATATAGTAGAGGTAGATGATACGATCGTTGTCCAAGACAGTAAAGAAGGATGGCAATCAGGTTATAGAAAATTAATAAGATATTTATTTGATGGTGAAGTACCTAAGTGGGATATGTCTAAGGTCAGAAAGAAAGGAGCAAGGCTTAATACCTTTGGTGGTAGAGCTAGTGGTCCAGAACCTTTAGCAGAACTATTTCAATTTACAGTAGGTATATTTAAGGAAGCAGCAGGTCGTAACTTAAACTCATATGAGTGTCATAGGTTAATGTGTAAGATAGCAGAGGTAGTAGTTGTAGGTGGTGTACGTAGGTCAGCACTTATATCTTTATCTAACCTAAACGATGAGCGTATGAGACACGCTAAGTCAGGACAATGGTGGACAGACACACCTGAGATGGCGTTAAGTAACAACAGCGTATGCTACACAGAGAAACCAGACATGGGTATCTTTATGAAAGAATGGTTATCACTATACGACTCTAAGTCAGGTGAGCGTGGCATCTTTAATAGAGAAGCAGCCATAGCAACTGTAGCTAAGATAGGTAGACGAGACGTTAATCACGACTTTGGTTGTAACCCGTGTAGTGAAATTATATTAAGAGATGGACAGTTCTGTAATCTTACTGAAGTAGTAGTAAGAGGAAGCGACACGCAGAAAGATATTATGCGTAAAGTAAGACTAGCTACTATACTAGGAACGTTCCAAGCATCTCTTACTAACTTAAAACGATTAAGAAAGAAGTGGACTATTAATACTAAAGAAGAGGCACTACTAGGTGTATCGCTTACAGGTATTATGGACAACTCTTTTATGAATGGAAGTAATACTGATAGAGGTCATCACGGTAAGAAAAGCTTACCAGACTTCTTAGCAGCTCTGCGTAAAGAGACTGTTAAAGTTAATAAAGATTGGTCAGAGTTATTAGGTATCCAACAAGCAACTGCTACTACTGCTGTTAAACCTAGCGGTACAGTAAGCCAGTTAGTAGACTCAGCGTCAGGCATACACCCTAGACACCATGACCATTATATCCGTAGAGTTAGAGCAGACTCTAAAGACCCTATCGCTCAACTCATGATCGATCAAGGCATACCTTGTGAAGATGATGTGATGAAGCCTGATAGTGTTAAGGTGTTCTCGTTCCCTATGAAGTCACCTGAAGGTGCTGTACTAAGGAATGACAGAACAGCTATAGAGCAGTTAGAACTCTGGTTAACATATCAGAGACATTACTGTGAACACAAACCAAGTATAACTGTAAGTGTAAAGGAGCACGAATGGATGCAGGTCGGTGCTTGGGTATACGAACACTTTGATGAAGTGTCAGGGGTAAGTTTCTTACCTCATTCCGACCACACTTATCAGCAAGCACCTTACGAGGATTGCACGAAGGAAGAGTACGAGGCATTAGAAAAAGTAATGCCAAAGAACTTAGACTGGACGTTGATAAGTCAATATGAGCTGGAAGATACTACAACAGGAAGTAAGACTTTAGCATGTACAGGAAATGTATGTGAAGTAGTGGACCTCACAGAAGAGGAGCTCGCTGTTTAATTATATAGGAGATATATATGTTAGAAAAAATAAAGAACGGAGCTGACGGTGCAATAGACGTTGGTATTAAGTTAATTAGTTTGTCGATTATATTACAAGTTATCTTTGGACCAAAGGTAGCTTTCTTAACTGGAGATGTAATTGGCTCTATACTAGGTATAGTATGGACTCTAGGAAACGGTGGATTAGCAGGCATTATTGCTGCGTTAATAATCTGGAAGTTACTAGACAAAGATATAACGGATGAGTTATCTAAATAGGAGTAACTATGACTTGGAGAATTGATCCGAAGACACTTAAGAATAAAGTTAGCGAACATAAAACATACGCTATCTTAGCAGGCATTGTAGTAGTAGCATTACTAGCACGATGGCTCGGAGCTTAAGCGCAAAGAAGAAAGAAAAAGAACCCGGTGGTCTTGTTCAAATGGATAAGACTGCCGAACTTTATAAACAATTAAGAAAAAAGTCAAGACCATTATGGAAAAATGATTGGCGTAAATAGGAGTATAATATGGTAGAAGAAAAAAGATTAGCAGAAGACTTAAGTCTTATGTTAGAGTCAGCATTAGTTGTATCTCAAACAATAGAGTTAAGTACAGGAACTCAAGACGCAGCAGAAGACTGCATACGCTCTTTACTTAAGAGCATGGCAATTTTAGGATACGATAAAGTTACAGATAACAAGGAGCACTGATGAGTAAAGCACAATTAGTATTAAACATAGCACACCCCGATAGTAAAGGACTACATCAAGAAACCTTTCAATGGGAGTTTGACGTGAGAGAGGATGGTAACTGGCTGCAAAGCTTTATGGACTATGTAAATCAAGAGGAGAATAAGGATGATGAAGAAGCTAAGCCAAAAATTGTTACATGATTTAGAAGAATATTATGATCAAGTAGTTTTAATGTGGGAAGAAGGAGTACCCTTCGAAGAAGTAACAAGCAGATTAAAAATATCATATGAACAACTTTATGATATGCATTTAATTATGTTTAATGAGCTTCCTATATTTAAAGCAACTGATATATTTGGTTACACAAAAGAATATATGTACAACACCTACACAAATCGAATACAGGAGGTTAAAAATGATGAAGCATTATAATGTATCGGCATATCAAGGAATAAGTGATTTAGAAGCATGTCGATTAATGGGTGTAGACCCTGCATTAGCTAATACAGAAGAATTAAATCCAGTATGTATAGCTAAAGTATATGAAAGAAACCTTGTAGCAGAAAAACAAGGAGCTTTAGAGGAAGGAATGTCTATACAAGACGCAGAAAAACATGCTAAAGCTAAAGCAGAACAAGGTAAAAATGAAACATTAGCTAGACTTGACGCTAGATTAAAAGCAACAGGTAAAGGTTACATGGAATTTTAAAATAAAAAAGCCCCCATAGATTACTCTATAGGGGTTATTTTTTTTTTTACAGCTTACCTTGTCTTACTAATCTTATATATTCAAGCCTATCTTTTTGGCTTGCGCCTTCTAAAAGACCTGGATGTATACTCTTAACAAGAGACTTAGTAAATTGTTTAGTCTCTGGATCACGTTGATTGTACTCACGAGTACGTTTAGCTACCATTTCTCCATCAACCATCTTTAATTGTTTTTCGTATTTAGGAGTGTTAGCATTAACATTTGCCGTGCCGTATTTTTCGTAATTCCTTTTAATTTTATCTACATTACCACGTTGATTATTACCTAATTGTATTGACTTAGCATCGTTTACTAAAGAATCTACTTGGTCTTGAAGTATTTCAAAAGTTTCAACGGATCTTGGGTTAACATAAACCATTTTCTTTTTACCATATTCATCAATAACTTCTTGTTTTTGATAGATTTTTTGTCTATACTCAGGAGACATATTTTCTAAAGCTTCTTTAAAAGCATTAGACATATTAGAAAAATAATTATTTTTAAGAAGAACTGCCATCCAAGCTTTATTATACTCATCTGCAAATTTTTCTCTCATTCCTTTTCTAGTTAAGCCTTCATCCCATATAGAATTAAACCAATCAAACTCATCACCATATTTTCTTTTCATTTCGTGTATAGTTATTGACATAGCTAAATCGTCTAAAATGTGTAAAGAAGCTACAGGAAACCTAGTTAATCCAGCTGATTGTGGTCTAACAGGACTAGTGTAATCAAGTGCCTGTCTTTCTTTATCAAGGTCTCTGTCATAAGAATGACTACCTTTACGAAGCCAGACTTTTCTTTCTTGCCATTGAGCTTCATCAAAACCACCAGCTGCCTGATTAGCTGCCCACCCTTCAAGAGGAATAGATACCCAATCTGCTTCTACCATACTATCAAGTAAATTTATTTTAGCTCCCGGCTTCCAATCATTAGCGTAACCTTCTTTATTATAAATAGGTTTAGTAGGATCGGTTACATCTGGTTCTAAAACAGTAAGTTCAACTCCATTAATTAAATTTAAATCATTGTCGTTTGAATAACCTGCTAACTCTACCATAGTAGTATATATGTCTTTCATTTTATTAGTATAAACAGATATACTAGGTGAAGCTTCATGCATAGCCATATTAAATACTTGAGCAATATGATGCATTTGTTCATAAGCTTTACCAGTTATTGCTATTTTATTAGTTATCCTACCGTCATTAGGATTCTTTTTAAAATAAATTACTGGTTTAGCTTCATCCATGTTTTGTCTAGTACTTCTTTTGGCGTAATAATTAACATCAGCTCCACCAACACCAGCCCATTTATTTATATCAGCCATTATTTGATCACGAATTTTTTCTTGAGACAAAGGATTGTCTACTCTTTCTAACCATTCTAAAAATCCTACTCTCATAGATGTTGCACTAGACTTTTCCATTTCACCGTATTGTCCACCTACAACTACTTTTTTAGCAAATTCTTTTTTAAACAAATTATCTAAGCCTTTATCTGCACCACCATTAGCAAAAAATAAATCAGCAAAATCACTTAGGTCTTTATTTTCTGATATTTCTTGTAAGAAAATAGAACGAGCCATACCTAATGTTTGCATATAAGTTTTATCTTCTTCTAAAATTCCTGTTTCATTTTTAAAGAAAGGACTATTGTATGTTTCAGTACGAGCACCTCCACCTCTAGTAGACTTAATATCACCGATTAATACTCCAATTCCAAACAAACCATTTTGATTAGAGTCCATACCAGTAACATAAGGGTCTAAAAATTCATTTGAACCTTTTTCTTTAGCTTTTAAGAATTCATTTATGCTCCATAAGGCTTGCATAGAATTTTTATCTGTTAAAAACCTACTACCGTCTGACCAATCAATACCAAAATCAGCTGCCTTTACAGTTTTATTTGTTCTTAATGCTTCTTCGTACTTAAGCATTTTCTCTTGGAACTGTCTTAATTCGTGTTGTGGGTCTAACAATTGCTGCCATCTTCTTTCAATAGAGCTGTATCTTAAATTATCATTGCCTGATAAATTATCCCCCCAATCATTAAAACCTAATTGCGCCATAACTCCAGCAACAAATATTTTTTCTTCATTAGTATAATTTTTAGGGTTTATATTATTAGATAATTTAATTAGCTCTGGAGTAGGAGGTATTGTAGCAATACGTTGTCCATTTAAATTTTGCATACCAGCTAAAGCTTGTGAAGCATGTCTACCAGACCTTTGTTGTCCTATTTTATTAAAGAAAATACCACCATTATTTTTAACATCTAAAGATTGTTGAAGAAGAATGTTAACTCCATCTTCTTTTATTTTTAAAACATTAGCTACAATATGATTCCATTCTGGACCTTCGTATATTAAATTAGCTAATAAATTAGTAACATAAGGGTCTAATTTGTTAGGCATATTTTGTAAAATATTAATCATAGAGTTCCTAACAGAAGAAATGCCACCAATCCCTTGTGCTTGTTGTGGATCTTTTTGGTCTAATGGAATAGGTGCTGGAGCAGAATAATTAGCATTCTTTCTTTTTCCAGGATTTAATGCATTAATAATCCCCATTATCTCGCCTAAATGTTTTTTACCACTAGTTTTTTCAAAAGAAATTCCACGAATAGGATACGTACCTTTTATTTGTGTTGACAAAGGTTTTATACCACTATCTGGACCCATGTAACTTGTGCTATCTGTTACAAAAGAAACTTCTGAACCTAAATTTTGAAAAACTTTTCTTGTAGCTTCTCCTAAAAACCCTTTCATTTGAGGACTACTAAATTTAAATGCCCCAACTTTTTCTAAGTTTTCTCCAACAGCTTCTGTTAATACAGATAACATAGGTGTTTGAACAGACCTTCCTTCCGGAGTAGATTCCCAAAGTCTAGGATCGTTTTTCCCTTCATTCTCATCTCTGTATCTTTCAAATTGTTCCATTTCGTCTCGAGAATATTTAGCAAAACGACTGTCATTAAGAGCAGAATAATAAGCAGCAGTCATTATACCAGCTATCGAAGGATTAGTAGCTGCACCTGCTCCAAATTCCTTTTCAAGCATCTTGCCTAATTCAGTTAATTGACCTGTTTTAGGGTCTATTGAAGCTTGAAAGAAAGAATCTTCTACTTGCTTTCTAACTCCTCTTAACCAATTAACTTTCTTAACTACCTTTTGTCGGCTCATTTGTGACCAAGCACCTAATCCACCAACATCTCTATTAGTAGTACCTCTTTCAGAAACACCTCCTAAACCTGTAGGAATAAGAGAAGGATCATTACTGTTTGGTTGTCCTACTATTTCTTCAGGATCGAAAGCAGGAGAAAAAAATCTAGCTATGTCACCTCTCCTAGGAGGTAAAACATTTTTTCTACCACCTACTTTTTCATCAGCAGTTAAATGTGTTATACCACCCTTAACAGTAATTAAACCAGTTTGTTTAGCAGCATTTATTTGGTCTTGAGTCAAATTATCAACAGGGTTTATACCAGTACGCATTGTTTGTTCATCAATAAAAGCTTGAACTTCAGGAGTAAACTCTTCGTTTTGTCCTAATAAAGGTCTACGGACTTCGGCAGCACCATAACTTTTTAATTGTTGTTGCTTACGACCTTCTAGATTTGTTTTGTTTCTAACCGTTGCCATAGACTTGCTATCTCTATCAAACTCTACGTAAGGTGAATTAGCAGTACCACCACTCACAGTGTTTGTTTGATCAAAATAACTAGGGGCTCCTTCTTCAATACCAAACCTAGAAGCATTTGATATTTGCTCTGCAGTCAAAGGAAGTGTTCCGTTCCTGCTTCTATCTAAAATATTTTTTAATCTTTCGTCTGGTGACAACAAATCAACTGCACCAACTTGCTGACCAAAAACATTTACTTGTACTGCCATATCTTAATCTCCTAAGTCTGATATTGCGCCAGCTAATTTTTGTCTACCTGACGTAAATACACCTATTCCTGGTGTTATCTTGAAGAGTTTATTTAAGGCTTTCTCTCCTTCGCCTTCTAATCCATACTCAAGTGATTTAAAAGCTGAGTCTACTGTACTAGACAATGCTCCTAATTCACCCCAAGCTCTGTCTGCTATTGTATCAGCTTCAGAACCATATAGAGGGAAGAACATATTAAATGGTCTTTCATATTGACCCATTAATCCAGATGCTTGAACACCTCTTTGAAAATATTCTGCATCAGTAAGCCATGAAGGTTTATCACCATATTTAAATTCATCTTTAATAGCTTGTCCTAAGAAACCTAAAGCAATAGTTCCCATCATAACGCCTGCAGCGTTAACTTGTTCTTTTGGGCTACCCTTACCAGCTAAATTTTTCATTATAGGATAAATAATTTGAGATGAAAATACAGATAAATAACCTTGAAATAATACTAATAATCTTACACGACCATCACTATAAAACAAAGGTCGTTTACCGGGATCAGGGTTAACTAAGGCAGCATCTACAAAATTACTTCTCATCATATCTAATGTCCTAGATAATTGTAAAGCTCTTGCACTTAAAGGATCGTTATAATTATGATTAGTTCTTAATAACCATTCAGGATATTTTTGTGTAGCTTTTTCCATATCTTGTTTAAATTCAGGATAAGGTAAACCACTTTCAACCTTAGAACTTATTCTTTCTAACTCACTGTCTTGCCATTTCCTATAATCCGCTTCTAATTCTATATTTTCTATTACAACTTGTCTAGGGTCACCACCTAATTCTTTTAACTTTTCAAAAGCTCTAGCTTCTTTATTAGTAAAAGCTCCTGAATCATTTACTCCAAAAGTTTTAGGGTCTCTTTCTGGTATAGGTCTTCCAAAAGAATCAAACCCACCACCATACAAAGCTTGTTCAAGTGTACCCATTGCACTTGCAATATAATCATTTCCAATAGACTCTCTTATCATACGCATAGCTGTTGTAAAACTTGTAAGACCTGTTATTTTATAAAACCCCGGCATTACTTTTCTTTGTAACCAATTTCTTCTATCGTTACCTACTTCAGCGTCAATAACATGACCTGCTCCATACTCATGCGTTAACATACCTCTCCTACGCATAACTTCTAAAGCAAATTCTCTTTCACTATCACTAATATCGCTATCAGCTATCTTTCTTAATTGTTCTACGATACCATCTTTACCCATGTCAGCAGCTTTTGCTACTGCTTTTAAAAACATTTCTTTGTCTGCGCCTAAAAAAGCTAATCCTATTTCTGGTATAGAAGAAAACACAGCAAGAGGCATATAAGCTAATGCCATCATAGCACCTGCATTTGAAAAAGCAGCTCTTAAATTATCATTATCAATTTTATGTAACTCACCTCTGTGCGCTAAATAATGATTATAAATAGTAGAAGCTATTTCTGGCATCCACTTGTCAGCATACTCTTTACCCATTGTGTCTGTTAATTCTTGTCTTATAGATAATATTCTAGAATTTAAACGATCACCACCAAAGCCTGTAGCTATAGTGTCAGAAGTATAATGTGCTATTTCTGTTGCTCTTAATATAGCACTATCATACGAATTCTCTTCCCAAAACTCTTTAAAGTTTTCGTCATTAGCATTATATTTGCCTTTCTTTTTTAATCCAATAGGTTTTTTAGTTAAAAAACTAGTATTAGCAAATTCAGTATAATCATAACCACCTGGAGTTCCTTCAATCTGTTGCATTTCTAATTCAGCTTCTTCATCAGTATAACCTCTAGATTTTAAAGCTGCTATAAAACCTTTTTTGTCAAGCATTGCTAAAGCATTACTAACTTTTCTATCTCTAAACGTATGTAAATCTTTTTTACCTTTATATTTAGGATTAGCCGTCTTGTAAATTTCAGCTTGTTCTGCTTCATATTCATTTATTACTCTAGATTTTGCTCTCTCAAAAGCTCTTTGCTTATCTGCATCGTAACCTTTACTATCTAACCAATTAGCCCATTCATCGTTAATAGCACCTTTACCTGAATTTCTTATTTCGTCTTGTTTTAAAACGTATTCTCTAAGCTCATCATAAGCTTTAGAACGGTTAGAATGTCTATCTCCGCTAATACCCAGTCCAATTCTTAATTCTTGAATTATTCTATGCAAAATATCATGTTGCCTTCCTTCAAAAGTTCTTCTGTTTTGAACGTGGTTTTGACCATAAGCTACTCTATCGTGTATAAAACCAGAAAAAGACATTTCAGCTGATAAAACTTTAGAACGTTTCCATGCATCACCCATCCTTCTTTTTAAAACATTATACCCAGAAGAAAATAATTTATTATCCTTTATTACTTCTCCTGCCTTGTTAAGTTTAGGTTTAGCTTTTTCTTGTTCTTTTTGTTGCTCAAGCATTTTTTTAACTTCAGCATCATTTGCTTCTACGTTAGAATCTATTGAAAATGCATCTTCAAAAGATATATTTTCTGCTCTAGCTCTAGCTATAGCTTCATTAATTGAAACGTTTGCTGACGAGCTTTGCCCACCACCTTCATTAAAATTTAATCTTTTTAAAGCCTCTTTAGTTTTTCTTACTGTCTCAGGGTCTTTACTAGTTTCTATTATTTTCTGTAGGGCTTCTCTTGTCATATCATTTTCAGACTTACCTAAAAGCCTTCTATGAATATTCCTTTGAGAAGAAGAATTAATAATAGCAGCCATATCTAAAGGATCGGTAGTATCATACTTACTATTCTTAGTAGCTTCCCATACACGTTGTCTAACGTTTAAAGATATTGGAGAACTTTCTCCAAAGGTAGCCATTGTACCTCCTACAGTACCACCAAGAGCAAATCCAGCTGCAGCAGAGTTTTCTAAAAGTTTTCTAAATTCTTCTTTATCAAATTTACCTTCACCTTCAGCAGAACCCCAATAAGCCATAGTGTATTGCGTACCTTCTTGAGCTGCTTCTGTAACGGTTTCACCTAAAGCACCTACACCTGTTCTACCTGCAACAGACTTAGCATATATTTTCCAAATAACATCATTACGTTTGATGTCACTCATCATCATAACCATTTCTTCTTTACTAGCTTGACTAAATATTTTGTCAACTTCTTCTTTGGACATTTTATTTTTGTCCATGTAAATTTGTTTCATTTGTTTTACAGCTTCAGGCTTACCAAGCGCACTTGTTTTAAATGCTTTTCCAAACATAGCGCTACCACCTAATCTTTCAAAGGTAGACATAGCTAAACCAGCTGCAATAGCATGTTTAAAACTTTTTTGACTAATATCACCTTCCATATCATTTACAGTCATACCTGTATATACTAAAGCCATACTACCAAAAGATAAACCTTGCATGCCCGGTATAAAACCAGCAGCCATCATAGCAAAGAAAGGCGCTGAACCACCTAATGCTCCAGTAAACCATTCACTAAAGTCATCAAAGTTATCTACATCATGTATTTGATTAGTCCACTCAGGTAAATCAGATATTTGATATTCATTAAACTCTCTACGAGATGCACCAACATCTTGTATGTGGTTAAAACCTGCTTTGTAACCTAACATTTCTACAAAGCCCCAAAAACCTGCTTGTAAAGAATCTACACCACCTGAAAAAGAACTTTTTAAAACATTGTCTGCGTGATTATATATGTCTCTATCACTATGTCTTAAGTAAGCACTTCTGTTATATCGAGCATCAAAAAATTGTTCTGTAGGTGCTATATCTTTTATAAAATTATCGTCTTGTTTTTTAGCTTCAATAAATTGAGTTCTAAGTTCGTCATAATAATCATTAGTTTGACCATTAGCTCTAGCACGTTTGCCTTGAAGATACAACCTACGATGTTTTTCATCGATCCTGTCACCTGCAGTTGGTCCACCGCCAGCTCTTAAATCTACTAACCCTTCGTAATATAACAAATCAGCTAATGTTTCATTAGTTTCAGGATTATAAATATCTACTACATCTCTCTTTGCACCTTTATCTGAACGACTATCTGTTTCTCCAGTATAATTTATACCTGTAAAACCTCTTTCTTCCATAAGCTTTTTTAATAGCTTTGTTTGAAACTCACCAGAATTAGTAGCAGTAAAAGCACTTTCTAAATGACCGGGATGATATGTTTCATAAGTATCAAAGCCCCTAATTCTTTTTCCATTGCCTGCTTCGTCTTCAATAGAGTCACCATCTCTAATGCCATATTTGTTTCCGTCATTCAATGTAATATAATCCATACTAATCCTCTACATAGTGTCTGCTTGAAGTTGATGATATAACCAACCTAAATATCCGTATTCTTCTGGTTTTGATAAATAACCTGTTGCAACTACTGAATCATAGTCTTCATTATAAGCCATTCCTTTTTTACCTTCTATATTTTTCTTCCAGTAATCGTGTTTTTCTGCTAAATATTGATTCCTTTTTTCTTCGTCTTTCATTTTAACATTAGCAATAGCAGTTATAGCCATCATTAATGGTTCTTGATTTTGAGGAATAAGAACTTTACCCATAGCAGGTTTACCATCTACCATACCTACTGTACCTCTTTGTCCTTCCCATATAGCTTCCATACCACCTGCTTCTAATGTCTTTAAAAGACCTATACCGTCTTCACCCATTGCTGTGTATTGATCATATCTTTTAGCATAAGTACCTATTGCCTCTTCTAAAGCATCTCTATTTTCTCTATTTTTAGGGTCTAAAAGCCAAGTTGGTTTAGCTTGCTTGTCTAATTGATCATGTACGTATGTTAGTAATTGACGTATTTTAGGAGCTACTGCACCTACATTATCGCTGTCTGTATACAAAGCAATTGTATCTTTTTCAAACTTATTTAAGTCTGTTAATGCTTGAGCTAAATTAGTTGCTGTCTTTTTATTTTGAGCAGCACTCTTAGCAATACCATACTTCATAGTAATGTCTTTTAATTGTTCGTCACTTAAATTATACTGTGCAAGCGTAGCAAAGAAAACATCATCAGATAAATATTCTGCATTGTCAATAAGTAAAGCAACTACTTCATCAGCAGCAGCTTTATTAGTAGCTTCTTCTTCCATAGCAGCTTCTTCCATAACACCAAAGCCTGTAGCCATAGCGTCACCAAAAGATTCCCCCATAAGCATAGCACCCATCATAGCAAATAAAGACTTAGCTAATTGAGGATCGTATTCAGCTAAATCAAATAAACCGTCTCCAAATTCTGCTTTAGCTGCGTCTATTTTAGCTGGATCACCATTAGCTGCTGCTAAATCATTTCCAAACTCTTGTGCCATTGATTGACCAGTTGGACTAGCATCAATTATTGCAATATCTTCTGTTGTTAAATCAAGTGTTTGCTGTCTTTGGTTATTTATTTCTTCATTATTTGTGTTAACAGGCTCAGATACAATAGGTGCCTTTCCTCTTATATTAGCTTCTCTATTAGTTTCTTTAGGCATTAATTCATAATTACCTGTTTCTTCATTAGGTACTAAATTATTGTCAAATAAACTTCTTTTAATTCCTGTTTTATAATCTCCTACTTTTTGATAAGGCACTCTTGATTGGTCTTGAGCACTTTGTGTGTCTATCATAACCCCATTAGGATTTTCAGTGCTGTCTTCAAAATATCTAGCAAGATTATTATTATCTAAAAGACTTATAGTATCTGAAGTATTGTCTGCCATTGTTGGTGCATCTGAATTCATCATATCTTGCCATTCAGAACGAGTCATACCAAGAGCTATTCTTTCTTTTTCATTAGCATATCTTTCATCATTAAATATATCGTATGGAATTCTTTCTTGTGGAGATAATAACTCATAAGCATTAGGTGGTCCCGGTGGAACCATGTCATTTAAAAGTTGAGAACTTTCTGACATTAGTGGAGTAAAGAAAGATTGTTTAGTTTTACTACCATTACCAAAAACCTCTGTAAATTCTTCAGTACGTCCTTTTTCATCCTCTTTTATCAGATGTGTTTTATTTGCTGACATAGTATCTCCTATTTATAACCAGTTGTTTTGTTTCTTTTACCAGAAGGTTGATTATAAACCCAAATACCTTTAGTAAAATCAGCATGTTTTAAACCAAGAGCAGCACCTATACTTGTTGGTGCATCTGCTCTACTCCAAGACCAAGAACCTCCAGCTTCTTTACCTATTGGTACGTGGGTAGGTGATACGCCTTTGTTATAATTTGTTGCATCAAAATTAACTGTTGTATTTGATTCTGTTGATTTTGTTGTTTTATCTTCTGTATTTTCTTTTGTAGAAACTATAGAAGGATCAAAACCTACATCAAATGTTTGGCTTCTTTGTGAATTCATTTGAGCATTTTTCTTATTAAAAGCTTTTAACTCTGCTTCTTTTGCAGCTTGTTGTTTTTTAGCTTCTTGATTCATCATAGCACCGTATGCCATTTCACCAATAGCTTTAGCTGCTAATGCTTTGTATTTGTTTTCAGCTTTAAATTGAGGAGTAACAGCTCCGGGTTGTTGTAATTTAGCAAACTGTTGTACGCCAATTCCTTTAGCAGGAGCCCATACATTAGGACCATATCCAAATTGTTGTGTTGCCATGTTATCTACTCCATCCTGAACTACCTACAGTTGGTCTGTAAGTACTTGTTGGTTTCTTTTTAACTCCATAATTAACACCGGGTTTTGGTCCAAGAGCAGTTCCACTTTCTTTAAGTAATTGTTGATATGATTTAGTTTCTTTCTTTGGTCTAGAAGCTAAAGTTTGTTCATGAGCTGCTGCTGCAGCTGCATATGCTGGAGTTAATTGCTCTGCTGGTCTATTTTTAGGATTATTAAAATCCATATTATAAACACCCTTACCCATTCTTTCAGCCATAGGGTCTGTAAATGTATTTTGCATAAACTGAGGAATGTTTTCATTTGTTTTCATACTATTAGCCCAAGCATTTGTTTCAGCAGTAGTCATATCTCCTTGCCAAATACTAGGTAATCCGTAACTTGGTCCTGCTAATGGATCAAGCTTAGTAGGAAAATCATTAGGGTTAAATCCTTGACGATAATTACTACCCATTCTAAAACTCATATTACCACCACCACCGCCTAACATTTCTGCTAAACCGGGTTCAGCGTCTGGAAGCATATAAAATTCTTCTGGCATCCTAGGAGCTACGCCCCATATATTTTTGTCACCTCTCATTTTATTACCATAGTCTATAGATACAGGCATTCTTTTATCCATTAACATTATTTACCCCCGCCTTGCTTACTAGTTACGCTAGTTTGTTTTGGAATAAATCCTCCGTAAATATTACTAAGTTGAGAGAGACCCGCATATCCTGAATCTAGCTCGTTTTGTGCTTGCTGTTGCTGCCCCATACCTATAGCTGCTAAAGTCTCCGCTCCAGCACCCTGTGCTCCTAGAGCAGTACCTTTCATAGCAAAGTTTTGTTTTTGAGCTTCTTGGTCTATACCAGCAAAACTAGCAGCTAAATCATTAGCAATAGACTGTTGATTAAGTGCTTGTCTAGAGCCTCCTAATCCACCAGTTCTACCAGCATTTATATTAGCTACGTTTAAAGCTTTTTGAGCTTCTTGTTGAGCTGCAGCACGCATTCCAGATAAATTAACACCTTGATTAGCTTGAGTAGCCATTGCTTGTTCTAAAGCTGTTTGTTGACCAGCAGCAGCTATACCTGCAGCTTGAGCGTCTTGTTGAGCTTGTGTAAATCCTGCTACTTGACCCAATTGATTTGCATCGTACATATTTGAACCTGCATTAATAGCAGTATCAATTTTACTTTGATAAGGAGTAGCATAACCTGATATAGTTTCAGTAGTACCGGGCTTACCGCCACCACCTCCACAATAAAACATGTCAGAAGAATCTACATATCTAGATTTCCCTAGCTCTAATACCTCACTGGTGCCCATGTCAATTGTAACACCATCATAAATTTTAATTTTAGACATCTAAATTCTCCTTTAAACTCTTTCGCATAGTGGTATATCGTTCTTTCCAACCCACTTTATTTAATTGTTTGACAAATCCTTTTCGACCTGTGTATTCTAATACATCAATGTTTTCGTGTTGCTTAATCATATCTTCAAATACACTAGCTATATTGTGTAAATCATCTTTAATACCTTCTCCACCTAACGTCATTATGTGTAACGAGGTAAAGTTTAAATACTGTATTACTCTAGTTGCTGCAATAGCAACCCAATGATTTCCTTTTTGTATTTCCCATATCTGAAACATGTTAGGATTAGCTACAGCTTGTTGTACTACTTGATGTGCTGTCCATTCCCCACTAGAATACTCTAATGCTTTTTCTATTTCTGCTTTAATATCACTATACCTTAGTAATATTTGTTCACCTTGTATTTGCTTTATGTTTATCATATTAAATAGTTCCGTTCTCAGTTACAGTTCCAACACAAGTTAAGTTTCCATTTGCTTCTAATTTCATTTTGTTTGTACCACTCGTAGCAAAAAACAAAGTGCCACTTGATTCAGTTATTGTCCAATTGCCTAGGTCTACTGAAGTAGCTGTAATACCAAGCGCATTAATTTCTGCTTGTGTTTGATCGGCTGTAGCATTAGTTTCTATACCATTTAATTTTGTTATTTGACTTGTAGTTATACCTACCTTAGCTGTATTAGCTACTATAGCATTTGCTTGACTTGTTGTAATACCTACTTTAGCAGTGTTAGCTGTAATAGCATTAGCTTGACTAGTAGTAATACCTACTTTAGCAGTGTTAGCTGCAATAGCTGTGTTAATAGAATTAGCTAACTTGTCTGCAGTAACTGCATCATCTACTATTTTAACAGTTGTTACTGAATCATCTTGCAGTATAGAAGTATTTACATAAGCACCTACAGCATTAATAGTCCATCCAGAAGTAACACCGCTTACTGTAAATCTTTCTGCTACCCATACAGCATTTGATGGTACTGCGCTACCAGCAGAAATAATTGTCCAAGTAATTCCACTCCCCGGTTCAATAGGATTTCCTAATGTACTAAGAACTCCAGTCGATGTTGTAAAATATCTTTCAGAAGATGTAAAACCTGTTAACCCAGATGTACTCTCCCAAGTATAATCTGTTGGGTCGCCTGAAGCATATATTGAATTAGAACTAAAGTAACCTCTAAACGCCATTAAAACTCCAGCAGCATTATAAGGTGAATACTGAAAATCAGTAGCGTCACTTTGATTAGGAATACTTCCGTTTACTAAATTACTAAGAGCAGAAGCGTAAGCAAGATATACAACATTTTCTGATAACGTATATTGGTCATCAGTTAAAACAACTGTATCAGATGGATCAAGAGCTGCAGCTTCTAACTTTCTTAATCTTTTTTGTAGCTCTGTCTCTGAAATCTTAGCCATTACCTAACTCCCATCATCTTAATATCAAATTGTAATTTACTTAATTCAGGATTAGTTGTTCCGTTCATAGTTACTTTAAGATTCATATAACGACCTGAAGTACGTACATCTACTTTATGATCTGTTGCAGGATTAAAAGTAACATTAGTGTAACTCTTAGAGTCGCTTAAATTTTGTGTGCCAGTTAAAGCTAATAAACAACTTCCTACAGCATTAACTTCTATTTTGTTAATGTGTTTAACTTTACCGTTGTCTGTTAGATTATCGTTTATTCTTTCAAAGTAACCACCAGATTCTAAAACTGTATTAGATAATGCTTGTAAAGTTGTTCCTGATTTAGTTCCAAATATTTTTAATTCACCATCAAGTTCTGTTTCAAATAAATCTGTAATACCCGGTAAAGTTCTTTTATGTATTTTACCCGAACTGTAGTCATAACAAAAAGCTATATCGCAACCTGTTGTGCTATTACTATTAGAAGGTAAGCATAACCAAACTTCTTTGTCTCTTGTTTGTTGAAACACAAATGTTCTATTACGTTCTGCTGGTTTAACTAAAGCATACATAGTGTCTTTAAATAAATCTTTAGCAATGTCTTGTCTTTCTGACTGACCATCATGTATGTATATACCATAGTTACCTACAACTAAATGTTGTGAATTACCAATGTTAGCAAAACATCTTGTAGAATAAATACCATCGTCTTCAAATATACTTTCAAAAGCTAATATATTTGTATCACCTGTTTCTCTAACTCTAACAACTGAATCTGATTTATAAGCAATAAAAAATTCACCTAGCTGTCCACCATCTAATATTTTACCCGGTGTGCCTACTAAAAAAGCATCACCTGCTGTATTACTAGTAGAAGCAGTCCAAGAGGCAGCAGATAAAGATGATATACTTGTAATGTGAGACGAAAATAAAAAGTCAATAGGTTGATATGTATCGTCTCCTGTACCAGCACCGTGTTCTTCTTTAATACTCATTGCAACTAATCTTTGATTAAAAGGTCTAAGTATTCTGCATATAATCGCACTACCAGAACTATCATTTAACCAATTAGGAAGTTCTGCTAAACTACCAGCAGCTACTTTAGCGTCAGTAAATTGTGGTGGTGCGTCTGTTCCCGGATTAACAATAAGTAATTCGTTAAATACAAATATTTGTGGTGGGTAATCATCGTCAAATGTAAACACTTGGTCAGCCGTAGCATTTGTAATATTATTCCAACGACTATTGCCTGAACCACCTGTATCATATAATACAACCGATCCGTTACCATTCACACCTTTAACAATATAAGCAATAATTAAATTATCACCACCTGCAGGAGTAAATTGACATACTGCTTTAGCTTCACCATTAGCAATATTACTATCAGTAGGGTGTAATACTATGTCATTAACAAAAGCATTAACACCTTGTACAGAACCATTTCTAGCTCTAACGTTCAGAGAATCACTCCAACCTCCTTGAGGTATTTGATTTGCTGGTACATCGACCATTAAACCAATTGACGAGAAATCAATCTCTGGACTTGTTTGGTAAGGCATATTACTTCCCCTTTGCTAATTGTGCTCCAAAATAAAATTCTATAATCATGGTTGCCCATGCAAAGACTTCGTCAAATTTTAACACAGCACCAGCTTGTACAGTTACATATTCAACTGTGTCTGGTGTTAATTCAAAACCAAGAAGGCTTGCACCTTCAATTACAGTAGGTATAACAGTAGGTACATTAAAGAACACTGGAGCTACTTGTGTAAATATAATTAGAGACAGAATAACGAATATAATTACTCGTCTATTAAGAGCAGCCATAGGGCTCTCTTTATCTGCTGCAGCTCTTGCATCATTAATTGATTTATCTCTGACTGCAAACTGTTGCATCATTAATTTCTGATTCTCTTGTGCTGCTTGACTCTTAAGAGCAAACAACTTACCAACAAACCCTAAAGCTATTGGTGCTATATTAGTTAAAAGCGCTATCATGTTCAACCTCCTCTCATGCTACTAGCTTTAATAAATTAAACATACCAACTTCAGATGCTATAAAGTAAGCAAAGCCACCATATATAAAGTATCTAATTTGGTTTAACATATTAAATATCTTTTGTATCTTATCGTTAGTATCATCGATCTTGCTAAACAACTTGGCTATCTGTGAAGAATGTTTGTCAAGTTGCATTTGGATTCTTTTATCTTCTTCCATTATTTCTTCTTCTTCTTTTTCTTGTCGTCTTTCTTTTTCTTTTTCTTTGGTCTTCCTACTTTACTTCCGTATGTTCCTGCTCCGTATGGCATAATAGTCTCCTAATTAGCTAGTGGGTTATCTAAAGATTCTTGAATACGTTTCTCAATATCCGTTTTTACTTTCTCTACTTTTATTTCAAATCTATCTAATTTAGTATCATAGTTAGTAAGCTTAGTGTCTACTGACTGTAACTTACCATCTACCTTTGATTCTAAATTCCATTGACTATTTCTTAAATCAGTCATATCTTTCTTTAACTCTATCTTAATTGCATTAGCATGTTCTTCAATACGTAATACTTCAGCAGAAGTCTTAGCC
>WLWF01000557.1_pt1 | contig 34933 bp, 36 predicted proteins | sample 6718331 | NCBI WGS metagenome assembly WLWF01 (sample SAMN12718692, study PRJNA515312) | sponge metagenome | isolation source: marine sponge | host: Mycale hentscheli | place: New Zealand: South Island, Marlborough, Capsize Point | collected 2003-05-01 | reverse complement strand
ATATGTGCTAGTTCCTTTTAGTTATTCTTAAGTTTGAATTGCTGTATAGAACTAATTGTAATTATAATATTTTATTTTATTTACGCTTCACTCTTCTTCTTACGCCTGACAATCTTTTTCTTTTTCTTTACTGGAGTTGGAGGCTTCTCTTCCTCTTCCTCTTCCTCTTCCTCATCACTACCTCCATCAAATGTTGGCTGAGTGTTATACTCATCCTCTGGTAGCTCTTCATCAGCATCGTCATCTTTCTTATCCAGGTCTGCTACAATATCATCATCATCGCTATCATCCATAATGTGACAATTTCCTGAACCAACTAGACGAGTTGGAGGACGGACTTGAATCTGCACTAGCTGCCAGGTTACTCCGCACTTACCACCAGCGAACCACATACCATTGCATCGAACGAGTCCCTTAACATGTGATGCCTTTGGCACAAAATCAACCGGAGTAGAAGTTGCATCTTGACCTACTGCCTTATTACCCTCTGCTCCCTTGCCGAACTTAGGAGGTAGGTATAGTGCATTACGATCCATACCATAAATCTCAACATTGAATCGACCTTCCCAGAATGGAACCTTAATCTTCATTGTAGGATTAGCCGTATAATCTGGCTCACCAGTAGCCTTATCCTTACGATACTTGAGCATTGGATACATAAGAGCATCTACTACCTCACGACTCATCTTCTTACCGAACCATTTCTTACAATTAGTAACTGCATCATTTGCTACCTTTTCCTGAAACTCCTTCATTGCACTAAGGAATTTACTCTGTGAACTACTTGTCTGTGGGTCAAACTGTAGTGCTAGATCATACTTACACGAACCATTCTGCTCATCAACCCACTCATTTACACCCCATGTGAGCATAAGTGGAACCTGTAGAACAATAGGCTGTCCGTTAAGACGAATATTTACTGATTTCCCACCCCGCTTGTTAGTTTGGGGTTCGTCATATGTGACGGTGGAAGGAGTGAACTCTTTGGCTTTTACGAATAACTGCTGTGTGCTTGACATCTTAATATAGTTTAATATTTGTAGGATATCTTTAAATCAATTTTCAGATATAAAAATAAGTTATTGAAAAATTATTATATCTTTACATCTTGTATGGTCTAATTTCTAATCGGTGACTCAGGATTTATTTCATTTATGGTCATTTTGGGTGAAGATTTGTTATTAGGATTTCCATATACTCTCCTTACTGGAGGTTGTGTTTGTTGATTAAATGTAGGCACTGGTAATGGAGGTGGTGGGGTCAAGGGTTTATTATTCATTATGTCAATCTGGTCTAATTCTGCCTGAAATTCTTCCTTGTACCATTTTTTTGTTTTATTATCCATATCTTCGGTAGGTGTTTCAGGAAATCTATTTAACATTTTTTGCAAATTTGGATTATTCTTACCACCAGGTATATCTTTTGCTCTTTCCATTAACGTTTCTCTTACTTTTTTTTTATTTTCCCTTGATAAACCTTTCAATGTAGCTGCTGCTATCTTTGGATTTGGGGGAGTTTTTTGTGCATTTTGTTTATTAACAAATTCTTGTTGTTTTCTACTAACAGGTTTTAATCTAGGCTTCATCTCTTGTTTTTTACTTCTAGTCTTGAACTTTGAACTTTTTTTAAATTGTTCCATAGCTCTTAATTTTTCTTGTGCCATATTTTTATGTGAAAAAGTCCAAGAATTTCTATTTTTTTTCTCTCCACTTTCCAAATCTGGTTCCTCCTTTTTATCTGTTTTGACAGTATTATTTGTAAAAATCTTCTTTATTCTCTTTTGATTATATAAAAATTTACAACAAGCACAACAAAATACTAATAAAATAATTGATATCAATGTTATCACAATAGGCAATAATGGATTATTTTCAATTGTAACCTTTGGAGAAGGACTTTTATTATAGTGTTCACTTTCTTGAGTATTATTCTGCAAATTAGATTTATCTGGAAGATTATCTATTGGATTAGAACTAGGTGTAACTGGTTCAGGTGGGTTTTTTGTAGTTGATAATGTTGAAGGTGTTGTTGGTGAAGTTGTTGTTTGTAAAGGTGTTGATGGTGCAGGTGTAGTGGTTATAGGTGCAGGTGTAGTGGTTATAGGTGCAGGTGTAGTGGTTATAGGTGAAGGTGTAGTGGTTATAGGTGAAGGTGTTGTTGTAGACGGTATAAATGTAGTTGTAGATGAAGGTGAAAAAATATTAGTGGTCAAATTTGTATTATTTTTTATAACATGTGAAGAATTATAGAGTGTATTAATATCTAATGACGAATTTGTAGAATTTTGAGAGTTTGAAATAGATGAGTTGGAGAGAAATTGATCATCATCAGAAGTATCTTTAGAATAATCCAATAAATTTGTGTTTACTGATTCGACTTCTTGATTTGGTAATTCCAAGCACATATACAAACCGGTAGAATATAACGGCAGACCATTAATATTGTTACTCATTTCTCCCAATTTTCTACAATTCATCATATCTTTACTATATCCTGATGCTAATAATAACATTAAGGTAAAAAAAACATTGCGTATCATTTAAATTACCTTCAAGAATAGTCTTAAAGTTTTTTTATAGTATAAGTATTTAAATTATTAATATATTTCAAAGATAATTAAAAAAATCTTGTTATTTTATATCAAATGTCAAGTCTTGTGATAGCTACAATAAACAAAGAGAAAACGAATTTTAAAGTAAAAAAGAAAAAGGAAAATAGAACACCCAAAACATTTTTAAAGGAATGTATATTTGAACAACCCCCTGTAAAAAAAAACAAAAAAAAGAAGGTATCAATGGATGAATTTGAAGTATTATCATATAAACAATACAATGAACTTGTTGAAAGAAATTATAATGTAAGTCAATTGAAAAGTATGTGCAGATTTTATAAACAAAAGGTTAGTGGTAACAAGAGAGAATTAATTTTTTTACTTTATAATTATTTAAAATATTCACATTTTGCTGCAAAAATACAAAGTCTTTTTAGAGGTCATTTATTAAGATATATGGAAAGATTAAGAGGTCCAGGATTAAACGAACAATGTGTAAATGAAACCGATTTTTATACATTAGAAGATTTAAAAGATTTAGATAAATCACAATTTTATAGTTTTAAAGATAAAGATGGGTTTATTTATGGGTTTGATATATGTTCATTATGGAATATGGTAGTCAAAGAAAAGCAAAAACAAAATCCGTATAATAGAAATACTTTACCTGTTCATAAAATTTATAATGATATACGAAGTATTGTAAAAATAAACAAATTATTTGGGGTGAAACTGAATCTGGAATTAGATAATGATTTAAGTCAATTCTCGCAAGAAAAACAAGTAGAAATGAGAGCGATTAGTTTATTTCAAAAAGTGGATGAAAACGGATTTATAACAGATGCAAAATGGTATTTAAATTTAAACAGACATGGATTAAAAAAATTTCTTGCAGAATTAGTAGATATATGGCAATATAGAGCTCAGATAACAAATGAAACTAAACGAAAAATACATCCTTCACACGGTGATCCTTTTTTTTCAATAAATATTAATGTATTAATGCATAAATGTTTTGAAGTTCTAAGAAATAGAATTTTAGATATTATAGAAATATTTATAACAAAAGGAGAAGACAGCGATGCTCGTTCGTTAGGCACTTATTATGTACTAGGCGCCCTTACAACAGTTAGTCATGATGCAGCAGTTTCCTTACCGTGGTTGTATGAGTCTTTTGTTCAGAATTAAAAATTAATTATATATTATTAGAGCATAGTTAATGCGAAAAATAAAAATAATATATATTTTATCGCAAATGGACTTAAAAAGGAGTAGATATACTAGTTCATAAGATGCCAAAGAAAGTATCGAAGAAGTCTGTCAAGAAAACCGCCTCCAAGAAGGCTGCCGCTGCCCCTGCTGCTCCAGTAGTTGAGGCTAAGGCTACAGCTGCCCCAGTTGCTGAGGCAGTTCCAACTATGGGTGATCAGTTCACTGCTCTACTTGCTCAACTAACTGCTCTCCGTTCTCAGCTTACCAGTGTAACCTCTCAGGTCCGTGCTCTTAGCAAGCGTGCCGATCGTGAGCTTAAACAGGCACAGAAGCAGGGTCGCAAGAAACGCAAGTCTGGAAACCGTGCACCTAGCGGATTTGTTAAGCCAACTAAAATTAGTGTTGAGCTTGCAACCTTTCTAGGAAAGGCAAAGGGAACTGAGATGGCCCGCACTGAGGTTACTCGTGAGATCAACTCTTATATCCGCGCACATAAACTTCAGGATCCTGCCAATGGTCGTCGCATCCTTGCTGATGCAAAACTCCGCAAGCTTCTTAAGCTTGGCAAGAATGACGAGCTTACCTATTTTAACCTTCAGCGTTACATGAGCCCTCATTTCGCTAAGGCAGGAAAGTCACTCACCGCTGCAAACTAATAATTATTAAATCATAAGATTTTAAAAAATTTTATGATTATACTATTATTCAATTACTTATTTACGCCTCTTAGTTCTCTTTTTTCTGCGCCTCTTTTTTGTTTTTCTTTTGCGACGGCGTTTTCCACCTATAGGTATACCACCCTGTCTAAAAGTAGATTCTACCTGTCCAGGATGATGTATTTCTATGTATTGAGGATGATGTTCTACGACCATATCTTCCAAATCTTGTTGGTAGCATATTGGACATGTATAAATAAGTCCATCTTGACTTAAATGGACTTTCCAACCAACGGGTACTAATTTTTCTGGCATATCGTTTCTTCTCCAAAATGAACTCCGTCCACCCTGCTCTGAACAAGTCGAACCGATAGTGCACCCCCACGTTTGTCCACCATTTAAATCTAAACTATAAACTGGATCATTTGCCATATATAATAACTAAAGAATTTATTATATATTAATCATAATCATCATAATCTCCTTCTTTACATATTCTACCTATACAAAACGCACAAAACATTAAACCTCCAAAAAAGAAAAATAATTCAAATATCATTTAATTATACATCTAATCTAACCTTTATACCTTTATGATCGCTAGCTTTACTATTTCCAAATAATGAAGCGCTTGTTATTTTTATATCTCCTTTTACCATTACATAATCTATACATTTTATTGGTTTTACACATGGAAATGTATGCAAATCTTCACCAATTACCTTATATACAGAATTTTTATATCCTCCTTTTTTTAACCACTTATACATCTTTGATTTTCGCGTATCGTTAAAATCTCCCATTATTATTACATTCTTTTTATTTTTACAAAATTCTATTATTTCCTTCATCTCATTTGACCTTTTTTCTTTTGCTATATCGGTTTCTCCTGGTGGTAAATGAACATTTACACATCTTATTTCTTTATTATTATATTTGAAATCAAAATATTGTATTATTCTATTACCTATACATTTTGACTTCACTACAGTTTTTATATCTTTATTTACTACTGTTAATAAACCTATAAACCACCACATACCTGCAAATATAGGTGCTAAACATATACTTAATATTAAACATATATATGGATGTTTAAAGTATAATGATTTTATTTGTTCTCCCCATTTTGAAAAGATATATGCACAAATCCACATTAACTTGTTCATTAAATACTCAAATGTTGAATAAACATATTTTTTATATTTTGGAAATTTTTCAAGAATATATTTATAAATAGAATTTCTCTCCAATAACGAATCTCCAAAATATTTTATATTACTATTTTTCAAAAATGAATGTAGTTCCATTATATTGTTATTGAAAGGTAGAGTTGCCTCTTGTATAGCAATTATATCACTATTTTCAACTTCCCTTTCTAAAATCTTATTTATATTATCTAATCTTTCAAACCAATTATCATGAATGAAATTGATATTCCAAGTTATTACATCTAACTTCATATAAAAAATAAATAATTTATTAATCATTTAAAATACGAATCTATCTCTTTCTAAAATACTATATAATGCATCTTTATCAATATTACCAAATCTAATTGCAGTATAAGGATAATTTGATAACTCATTTTTTACATTTTTGTATATATTTAATACATTTACAATATCTTCTATCTCATCGTTATTTAAATATTTTGTTTCTTGTAACCAATTCATAAAATTTGGTTTATTTTTTATTTTTTTATATCTATTATATAATTTTAAGTAATGAAAGATATTATTATTATTATTGTAATAATCATTTCCTGCTAATACACATAATATTCTAAAATTTTGTTTGTCTATATCTAGTTTTTTTAATATTTTTTTCAAATCATATAAAATACAAGTATGATTTGCTAAACTAAAATATCTTAAAACTATTGGACAAGTATAAGCAAATAAATCCATATCTTCAGTTAAAACAGCATACACCTTTTTTTTAATAACCAAGCTTGCACATAAAACATCAGCTTCTCCAATGGCGGTCATATATTTTATTCCATATGCATCAAATAGTTCTTTTACGGTTTTAATATCTTCCCAATTTATTTTTGTCATACCTCTCTGTAGATATGACAGTTCTTTTTTTTGATCCTTTGTTATATTATCTCCAACTTGTTGCTTTAATACATTATATTTTTCCTCACAATCTATTCTATTTTGTTTTCTTTTCTCCAATTCTTCTCTTTTTGATTCGGGTGGTTTGCCATCGAATATGAATATTGGAGTAATATTATAATGTTTGAATAATGAGCACATAAGATAAAAGCTTTCAATTAAGGTATCCTGACTCTTATATCTATATAAATATATACTTACATCTATGCAAATTTTCTTACCAAATAAACTTGATAAGTGAATTTGTTTTGTTTCTTCATAACATTGTGTTTTTAATAATTTTGATAATAGTTTTACTCCCATTTGTTTATAATTGATTTAATATTATAATATGATTAAATCAATTTTCACATATACTCATTCTTGTTGTTGTCAAAACTGACCCCTTTACATTTTTATGGTAAAAATCTCCTCTTCTTGATTTAAAAAACAAATCCATTTTTTCGATGGAACTATTAAAAAAAGTAGTATTATAGTTATCTTTTACAAAATCATAAAATTTATTCAAGTTCTGTGATATTTTATCAAATTTCAATATATTATTATTATTAATCAAACACCATTTTAAAAAGTCATCATTATAAAACAACAATATTGTTTTTATTATATAATAAGCTAATACATTTGTGTCTTCTTTATACAATATTTTTCTGAAACTTATACTTATACTATCAGCTTTAAACAAATTTTCATATCTTAATCCCATAAAATGCAATACCTTTATCATTTGAAATAAAGAAAACATACGCTCCAATTGAATACAAAAATCTGCAAATAATAAAAAATTATCTACATCATCCGGTGTATCTAATAATTTAAAACTAATAAAACAACTATTTAATATTACTGCCCAAAATTCACTATAACTTTCACTTATTTCAAAGTCACTTTGAACATCAAATATTTTTTTCATTTTGTTTCTCAAATTTTCATATTTTATACCTGAAAAATCTAAACACAAACTATGAAATAATTCATGTAATAAAACCTTTTTCCATTCTTCTTTTCTATATATCATTAATTTTCCATTTTCAGCGCAAGCAAATGTTACTGCTGAATTACAATTATTAGGACCTAAAACTAAAACCGGATTATTTGGTAGTTTTTTTTCTTTATCTGTAAGGTATAAATAAACATTCAATGACTTCATTGATTTCAAAGAGGAATATGTCAAACAGAATTTTATCATCGTTAGTGCTTCTAATAAACTTTTTTTTATTTCTTTTAATCTATTAAAGTCTTTCTTATCAAAAATACCATAATATATATTAACATTTAACTTGTTTATTTTGAGTGACATCTTCATATACCCAAGAATGTTATACAATATATCATCTTTTATTTGAGAAGGTATAAAACTACTATCCATTAATTCTGTTTTTGGTAATTCTCGTAAAGTTTTTATTTCTTTGGTATCTATTTTTATTATATCTTTTTCATTCATTAAATCTACATAATTATAACTTAACCGAATATCATTATATATGGATTTCAATATAGTATCTGTTGTTCTTTGTGATCTAGCTGATTTCTTTAAACAATATTTATCAAAATCATTTATAAACTCTTTTATTAATTTTTCACTTGCCTTAGTAAATGACATTACAATATATATATTATAATGTTATTTTTATCTCTTTTTCCAACAAAAAATTAGTTCTTTTCCTCGACGGTCCTCTTTACCCTTTGGTCCACCAGTTCTTTTAACAATTTTATAATCATCACATTTTGTTACTGATTTCCATCTCTTTTTAATTTTATCATACATTATATCAGGCATATTCAAACAAATATATTTATTTTTGGGTAAATATTTATACGCATTCTTCAATGTTGGAACTAAAAATTCATCATAGAATTGTGCAGAATCATCTAATTTTATTTGTTTTGAACTAGAAGGTTGACTAATTTTACTACCTTTCTTTTCATAATTAGTCATATTTTCATATACTTCTAAATATTCATATGGAGGAGATGTGAATACATAATCATATTTACCCACCTTTGATAAATCTACTTTTTGAGCCTCACTCCAAATCATTTTAACTTTACTTTTTGTGTAAGGTTTCAATAACTTGATAATCTTTTCGTATCCTGGTTTTAACGATTTATTACTATCTATACCAATATAATCAATATCTAGTGCCATTGCTGCTATCATTCTTGCACCCCACCCAGCAGTAAAATCCAAAACTCTTTTCGCTTCATATTTTTTATACATATGAATTGCTGCGGCTGCCCTCATTGTATTTACCGTCCCCCATTGTAAATCTATCGCACTCTTTATTGCTTGAAGAACTGTTTTACTGTGTCCCTGTTTATAAATTCTTTTTGCAAATTGCATCATTTTATCTCTTCTATCTTTTCTATTCCACATTTCTACAAAAGAATGATTTCTATATTTTGTTTTTCTTCTAGCTTTTTCGGTTCCCCAATCAACAGTTTTATTACCAATTGTTGAATTTGGATTTATTTTACCTTTTGCCAATCTTCTCAATGATAAAAAATCTGCTATAGCGTCTTTACTATTAACATCTCTATAAGGATAACTTTTATCGGTCCATTTTCTATCTTTTTTCTTTTTTGTTTTTTTATTTCTTTTCTTTTTTGATTTCTTATTTTTCTTTTTTCTACGATTTGTTTTCCTCTTACTTCGTTTTCTTGTTTTATTTTTACCAAAGAAAAATCCTCCTCTTGCCCAGTCTCTAATATGTTCGTTTGGATCAAAACAAAATTGACATAATGGGAAACTTTCTCCTTCTGGGTTTGATTTATTTTTCGCACTTCTTCCAGTCATTTCTGGACAGCCAGCACACTTTTCATGAAATCCAACACTATTATTAGGTTGACTTAATCTTTGTCTCTGATTCAGTAAAGCATCTTCATGTCTTAAACCTTCCAGTCCATCAATATCAGTATCAACTGTTGGAGATATCTCTTGTTGTTTGGCCATATTGAAAAATTCTAACCATGTTGCGTCATTCCATTCAGTACCAATACCTTGCTGGAGTTGGTACCTTTTAAAGTTTGAAAATTCATCATCTTGTTCTTTACTAGCACCTTGACTATTTTTCCTTTTTTTATATGGGGGTTGTTCACTCATAAATTTATATTATAATCATATTATAAATTTATTAGTTCTTTTTTTTAAGCCGATGTCTTATACGCATTGTATCATAAAATACAATAGGTTCCTTTGGGGTTCCTCTAGATTTTACGAAATGAACAAGTTTTGCGTCTTTTGTTGCAAGTAATACCTGTCTAGATAAGTCGTCTTGTTCATATTTTGCTTGTTGTCCTTTTTCCATTACTATTTCTTTATTTCTACCATCTTCAAAGTCTTCGTCCATTACTACATCTCTTGGTCTTCTAAATAAAACCTTTTTCTTTTTAGGGTCGTCTGGATTTTTACCTCTAACAATTCCTGTCTTACCTCCAGCTCCTAAAGCTTTTTTGGGGTCATCCATAATTTGAGAACCAGAATCAATAGAAAAAAGTCTATAATAGTCTTTATTATTTTTTTTAAATTTATTTGCATGATAATAATGTTCTACTGAAGCCCATTTTAATCCGTCCAATTCAAACAGTGGAACTACTTTACCGTTTTCTTTTGGTTTGATATGCATATTAGATAAAATCTTTCGCCAATCCTTAATTTTTTCTAATTCAGAAAATTTTTCTGTATCTTCATCCTTAATTTTTTCATTTGCTATTTTTCCCCTCCCTTTACCTGGCTTTTTATTCGCAGAACCGGAATGGAAATAAAAAATAGTATTATCATTAAATAAATCTTGATCCTCTGGAGTGGGTGTTTGCATAACAGGTTCACCATCTACATCGTCGTCACCTACTTCAGTTTCTACTACAATAGTAGGATTATCTTGCTTTTTTTCTTCAACTGGTATTTCTATAGTTTCACCAATCATTTTTGAAAATTTTGGGATATAATTATAAAGAGATTTCCCTTTTGATTTCATACATTTATCAACAATCTTTCGTTTCATTCCAAAAGGTATTTCATGAAATCTATAAATTTTTTTATCCTTGTAAGTAATTAACTTATAGTGATTACCTGTATGTTCAACAATAATATAATATTTTGGTTTGAAATAACCTTTTTTTTCTATTGAATTAGGAACAAAATCCCCACATTTTACAACTGACCCATAATTTCCGTGTTTATATTCATCACTTGATAATATAATAAATTTAGTGTTTATTTCTAATTCTAAAGTTCCTATAGCCCATGCATCTGCCCAAAAATTACAAGTTTTAAACTTAGCTTTTAGTTGTTCTACATTTTGTATATTTTTAAACCATCTAATATCTTGATAATTTCTTTCAGCCTCTTTCAATTCTCGCTGTTTTCTTTTTACTTCTTCTCCCAAAGTTTTGTGCGCCTTTTTCATTTCCTTAGCTTTTTTTGTTTTTTTTGTTTTTGTAGGAACATCTTTTTCTTTTTTAACTTCTTTTGCTAATGCGTTGAATTCCTTAGCTAATTTTGCTTTCCTCTTTTTATCATTAGGAAGTTGTCTTTTTAATGTTTTAATTTCATTTGCAATCATATCATGTCTTTCTTTATAATTAGTAAATACGGATCCATCTGTTTTCTGTACTAGAATTTCACGAAGGTTTTTCACACTTGCATCCATATTAATACTTTTATAAGCATCTCGAATAGTATAAAAAAAACAGTCTCCTGCTCCAGGATTATCTTTAATACCATAATTATTATTGTGCATAAAATGTTCTATCCATTGAGATTCACTTTTACCAGGTTTTCTATATTTTTTTTGTTCTTTTTTGTCATCCTTATCTTCTTCTCCTTTTTGTGTAAAATCATCATCATCATCTTCAATCTGCAATTCTACTAATACAGGAGGAGGATTTTTCAATCCTCTTTTAACATCTTTTCCTTCATCTCCTTCTTCATCATCTTCACTATCTTCATCTAATGATTCTAATTCTTCTTCACCATCTTTATCATCTTCGTCTTTACCACCTTCTTCATCTTCATCATCTCCAGAATCATAATCTGGGAAAAGTACTTCATTTTTCATACATTTTTCAACATAAGGTTTATCAACAAAAGAATGCAATAAAGGACCATCAATTAAAGATATATCTAAATCACCATCTTCATCTTTTAAGTTTTCTAATTGTTGACTAGGAAATTCATAAACACCAACTTGATATATTTTATTCGAATCATCAATTACTAAATATACAGGGGAAAACAGAACATTTTGTTCAATAAATGTATATTTTATATCCCCTAAAGCAATAACAACAGGTATTTTGTATAAATTAATTTGAAACATAGTAACATCTCGCCCTTTATCATTTTCATCAATCGTTTTTAATTCTTGATAAGATATTTCATCATTGATTTTAGATAATACCATATAATTTAATCTAATATTAAAAATTTACTTAAGAAACTATCATTATTAATTTCCTCCATATAAAACCAAAGTGTTTTTCTTCTTTGTGTCATATCATAATTAGTTGGTTCTTTTTCAAAAATAACAATTTCTTCTATTAATTCTGCTTTCTTTTTCTTCCTTTTAGAAATTTCATAATAATCAGCAATAAGTTCTAATTGTTTTTTGGTGTAATTCTCATTATAATCAAGTTCACTTGCAACATAATCATCTAATGTTAATCCTTCGTCAATATTCCAATCATCACTTGGTAAATTAGCGGTTTGTTCATTAACTAAACTGACCAAACTATCATATGTTACTTCTGGTTGTGTTTTCTCTTCTATATTAGGTTCAACTAAAGAAAAAGATAAGTTTTTACTACTCATATTAATAATATAAATAAGTGTGTTTTTATATTATTATTATTATTTGTTTACAATTAATCTTCCAATTCTTCTAGTAAATCCATAAACTTGAAAACCATTTTACTACTCAAACTAGGATAATTTTTATGATTCAAATTAGCAAAATTTTCAATCTCTTGAAATATTCCTTCATATTCAGGTACATCCTTAATAAATTGTTTACCCGATATAATCATAATACTAATATTATGAACTATTTCTTCTATATTATTAGTTTTATTTTCCAGTGTAATATCATGTTTAACTTTATCAATAAATCCAACAATAATATTTATCATATCATTTCTGTTAATAATATCTAATCCGGCACAAATAACAAAGAAGCTACTAAGCGCTCTTCGTTTTCCATTTTCTTTATTATATTCACAAAATTTATCATAATCTTCATTTGCATCACAATAATTGATAATCTCAAATAAAGATTTAAAACTTTTGAAATTTTTAATACAAATATCTTTCATAAAGGGAAATGTAGCAATTAAGTCTTTATATAATCTAGCATACAATGCTGACCAAAATTTATTGAAACTACCAATTTCAAATATAGCTTCCCCTATTTTTTCAAATGATTCATCGTCTTCTGCTAATTTTTCTTTTGAGATATCTTTCATAATCACTACAATATCTTCCAACATAATTTCGTATGTTTTATCAGTAAGTTTATTGAGTGAAGATCTAATTTTATCCATTTGAGCTTCAAGTCCTTCTGTATTCTTTTCAAGTTTTGTTGTTTTAAAATTTCTAATACTTTGCCAATCACTAGCGGATATATTATCTTTTTTAACTGGTCTTTTATGATAATTATTTCTTTTAAATACAGGGGTTTTTTGATACGATGGAGCTCCTACTCTTTTTGCAAGTCTATTAATTTTTTCAATTACATCTTCTTCTAATTCTGGAGTCATATTTAATTTTTCATAATTATTGTAATCACTTAATGTGTATTGTCTGTCTGCTAATATGCTTGTCATAACTTAATAAGATGTAATATTAATATTTTTTTATATCAATTTTGTAATTACATATAAGTTAAAATTGAAACAGACTTAAATAATATTTATCATTATTAATCACGATGTCTTCTATTACTACAGAAACCACACCCACAAACACGCCAAAGAATTATGTTATAAGTCAATGGGACGATGAGGTCCTTGATCTAAAACCTAATTTATTAAGAGGTATATATGCATTTGGCTTTGAAAAACCTAGCGCTATTCAACAAAAAGCTCTTTATCCAATGACTTTAAGACCTGCAAAAGATATTATTGCACAAGCACAATCAGGAACAGGAAAAACTGGTGCATTTGTAACAGGTATTTTACAAATTATTGATACAAAAAATCCGGTAACTCAGGCTTTAATTCTTGCACCAACTCACGAACTAGCTGGACAAACTAAACAAGTTATGGATAATATTGGTAGATTCTTAAAAATAAAAACACAATTATTAGTCGGCGGAACATCTGTCGAAAAAGATAAACAGCTTCTTATAGAAGAAACTCCGCATGTTGTTATTGGAACTCCTGGTAGAGTTCATGATATGTTTCGTAGAAAATATCTTAATTCATCTACATTACAACTATTAGTTATTGATGAAGCAGATGAAATGTTATCATCTGGATTTAAAGAACAAATGTATAAAATATTTCAATACACACCTAATGATATTCAAATTGGATTATTTAGTGCAACAATGCCTACAGATTTACAAGAATTAACTGAGAAATTCTTAAGACATCCTGTTAAAATTCTTGTAAAAGCGGATCAACTAACTCTACAAGGTATTGCTCAATATTATATTAATTTAGAAGACGACCTTCAAAAATATGAAACTATCAAGGATTTATTTTCTAGTTTAACAGTTTCTCAAGCAATCATTTATTGTAATAGCACAAGACGAGTGGACGATTTACAAGAAGCAATGACATCTGATAATTTCCCAGTTAAAAAAATTCATGGTAAAATGCCAGATGATGAAAGAAAAGCTGTTCATAAAGAATTTAAGGCTGGAGGATGTAGAGTATTGATTACATCTGATTTATTCGCAAGAGGAATAGATGTTCAACAAGTCAGTATTGTTATTAATTTCGATATTCCTAGAAATGAACATACTTATTTACATAGAATTGGTCGTTCTGGAAGATGGGGAAGAAAGGGTATTGCAATTAACTTTCAAACAAAACACGATGCAACTAGATTAAAGAAATTTGAAGAATATTATCAAACTCAAATTGTTGAAATGCCAAGTAATTACACCGAACATCTCGGACTTAATTAAATAACAAGCGTAAAATAATAAATTAGATTTTCTTCATTTGATTTAAATGTCAAATAAAGAAAAATTTTTTTCAAGAGATAAATTCGAATTACCTATAGAATTTTTAGAAAATAAAACAAAAGTTTTAGATAACTTAAAAGATGATTTAGAATTAGAAACTACGATAGATAGTAATGTCAAACCTGTTTATAATTATGTATTCAATCCTACTACAGAACTAGGTGACAAAAGTATAAATGCTTGGAGTAAATATTATACAACCAATAAAACATTTTTACAAGATTCTCAAAAAATATATAAAGCAACAGGTAAATCTTTACCATTTGATAAACAAACAATCAACAATATGTTGAAATCTTGGAGAGAAATTAGAAATCAAAATAACTTTATGGAAAAATATCAATATATTGATTGGGAAAAAATAAAATGGTTAAATAAATCTACTTTATTTCTTTCTATTTTAAGTTTTTATAATATATCTGCTCCAGTAATACAACTAGTAGCTCCCTTTTTTGTTCTTTTAGTGCCTTTTTTTATGTTAAAAGTTATGAAGTTGCCTATCACTTGGAACGCTTATTACAAAATACTTATTGAAAATATAAAACATCATGCAATTGGTAAACTTTTCTTTTCTTTTAATTCTGCATCATTAGGACAAAAATTATATATTGTGTTTGCCGCTGGAATGTATATGTGGAATATTTATCAAAATGTAATTAGTTGTTACAGATTTTATCAAAATTCTTTTTATATTACAAGTCAATTTGAAACAATCAATAATTATTTAGATTATACTATTGAAAAGATGAAATTATTTTTAAGTATAACAAAGGATTATAAATCATATAGTAAATTCAATCATAAATTGAAGGCTCACATAGAAAGATTACAATTATTCCATAATACTGTTAGAGATTTACCAAAAAATAGTCAACAAATAGGAAAAGTAGCTTATATAGGAAAACTAATGAAAAATTTCTATATTCTTTACGATGATCAAGAAATAGAACATATTGTAGAATATTCATTTGGATTCCATGGATATATTGATAGTATATTAGGACTTAACAAAAACATTATTAATAAAAAAATGAATAATTGTAAATTTAAAAAGAAACTAACCTTTAGAGTTAAAAATATGTTTCATCCAAGTATTGAAAAGCCTATAAAAAATAATATAAATATGCATAAAAATATTATCATTACAGGACCAAATGCTGCTGGTAAAACTACAACAATAAAAGCAACTATTATTAATCTTTTGTTAAGTCAACAAATAGGTTTAGGCTTTTTTGATGAATGTCAAACTAGTACATTCGATTATATTCATTGTTATTTAAACATTCCGGATAGTTGTTCAAGAGACAGTTTATTTCAAGCAGAAGCCAGAAGATGCAAAGACATATTAGATTGTATTATAAAATATCCTGATAAATCACATTTTTGTATTTTTGATGAACTATATTCAGGAACTAATCCATATGAAGCTATTAGTAGTGCATATTCATACTTAAATCATATTTCAAAAAATAAGAATGTAAGATTTTTACTTACAACACACTATATAAGACTTTGCAACTTGTTAGACAAGAAAAGTAAAATCATTAATAAATCTATGAAAACTAAATTAGATCAAGAAAATAATCCTATTTATACTTACAAAATAGAAAATGGTATATCAAGCGTAAAAGGAGGAGTTAGTGTATTAAGAAATTTGAAATATCCAGAACATATTATTAAAATGTCCAATCATATTTTAGAAAAAATATAACATTTTCGTTTATATTTAAGATTTATTATATTTTTATCTAGTAATAATGGTTCTATCTCGAGGACTCGTAATTAGCTTAGGTGTATCTGCACTTGGATGTACTTTACTATTTTTATATTTTAGAAATAAAATCACTGCTGTTGAAAAAAAAGTAGATATAATGTTTGATTTAATTCAAAATCATCAGAAACAGCAAAACCAACAACAAATGAATATGCGAGAAAATATGCATATGAATACAGAACAAGAGTTTGAAGAAACTGATAATATGGTATCACAAGAAGAAATTAGTGGTTGGACAGAAAATGTAAAAAGTGATAAAGAATTGATACAAGTATCCGATGATGATGAAGAAGAAGACGATGATAGTGAAGAAGTTAGTGATAGTGATAGTGAAGATGAAGAGGATGAAATTCCCAAATTATCTTTAGCAAAAACAGAAGATATGACATTAGAAATTAATGATGTAAAAAAAATTGTTGTTCAGGAGGCAACAAAAGCTATTAATACAGAATTAAATGAACCAGAAGATGTTACTGATAGTTTAGATGAAATTGATGTGGATGAAGATGAAGATGAAGATGAAGAGGAAGACGAAGATAATGGTATGGGGCAAGGAGATGAAGAAGTAGTTGTTGCAAAATTAGATGAGGAATTTGATTATAATAAACTTAAAGTATCTGAATTGAAATCTATGGCAGCTGCAAAAAAACTTGAAGGATATAAATCATTAAAGAAAGGACCACTTATTGAATTATTGAAATCTAGCGAATAATTTTGTTAGGTTATGTATATAAATGAGTTGGGCAACTTGCTATTCAGGTTCTAATAACATACATTTCAATACACCACCCCTTATGAGTGATGGGCGTCATTATTCAAATTACGATCCTTCTTGTAAATCAAATAATGAACTCAAGGACTCTTTAGGAATCAAAAATAATTATCAATATCGACAATGGTTGATAAATAATGGTAATGCAGTTCAAAGACAAAACAAGAAATCAGCATGCAATGAATGTTCTCCTTGCATAGAAGAAGCTGCACAAGCACCACCACAACAAAAATATCTTTTCAAAAATTGTGCAGATAATTCAACACCATATGGTTATGAAGGTTCTGACCTAAAAAACCTTTATTTCACAAGACAGTCTTTACAATCCAAATTAAATGCTCCTATTATGACACAAGAACAGTTATTATTGAGGAGATCATCTAAATGTAGTTTAGGAGATGCAAATAGTGCAGGACCTATGAAATCTTGTTCTACAAACAAATTTGATTAAATATTATTAGTTATTGAATAATATTTAAAACTATAATCACATTGTTTGTATATTGATGAGTATAAATATATTATCTATTGATGTCGGTATGAAAAATTTAGCTATATGTTTATTTAGTATAACCGATAATATTGAATATAAAATTAAATGTTGGGATGTTTTAAACCTTTGTGAAGAAAAAAACTTTGTATGTGGAGAGAAAAATAACAAAGGCAATCCGTGTAATAAAAGTGCAAAATTTTTTAAAAACGATAAATACTATTGTAAAATACACGCAAAAAAGAAAGAATATAAAATACCTCCTCAAGAACTTAATCCTGTAAAATTTAAAAAAATTAAGGTTGTAAAATTAAAAGAATTAGCAAAGAAATATAAAATAGAATTTGAAAAAAAAATCAAAAAAGATGATTTAATTGAAAAAATAGAAAATTATGTTGATGAATATTATTTTGATCATATTTCAAAGAAAAAAACAAAAGACTTTAACTTAGTTCAATATGGACGAAACTTAAAAAAGGAATTCAATAGAATATTTAAAGATATCCAAATAGACGGTGTTGTTGTTGAAAATCAAATAGGACCTTTAGCAATGAGAATGAAAACATTACAAGGTATGATAATGCAACATTTTATAGAAAAAGAGGTTCCTCTTGTTGAAGAAGTAAGTGCATCAAATAAATTAAAAGAATTTTTAGGTAATAAAAAAACTACATATTCAGAAAGGAAAAAAGCCAGTATTAAAATTACACAAGAATTAATAAGTAAAAATAACTTACTAGTAGAATGGTTAGAAACTTTTAATAAACATAAAAAAAAAGACGATTTAGCAGATAGTTATTTGCAAGGAATATGGTATTTGAAGAAGACTATTTTAAAAGAAAAAGCGGAATAAAATATTTATTATGCGGATTACTTAAAATTAAAAGTTCTAGTTAAAACATAAGATGGAAGAAATCAACTTAAATTTAGGAAGCCCAAAATTAAATGTTTCAGGAAACACAGATGGCGGAACTATCAAAATTAGCATGAACGATTCTCCAAAAAAAAGTGTTAATTTTGGTCCAGGCGCAGAAATGTTAATGAATCAAAGTAAAAACAAGGTATCTTCTCCTAGAGCAGATATCAATCTAAGCGATTTAAATGAATTAGATAATATTAGTTTAGACGAAAAACCCAAAATTAAAAGGCCTAGTTTTACTGATGTAACTAGTAATATTTTTGATAAACCAACTAAATCTAGTGGTATATCTTTGAAAATAGATGAAATGCCTAATGGTAATATGTCAACTGCCGAACCATTAAAAAGTGCAACAACCGCACCTAAAGTAGAAACTTCTGATGGTTTTAAAACATTTAATGAGATTCCTGTTACACCAAGTGCACCTCCTGCTCCTCAAAGAATGACAGCAGAAGAAACATTACGAGAAAAATTAAAACTTTTAAGACAACTAGAAGAATTAGAAAAAAAAGGTATTCAATTAACTAAAAAATACTCAATGGAATCTCCGTTAGCTGAAATGAAAGGAGAATATGAAATGATTAAAAACGAAAGAGAGAAGAAAAACAGTGTTAAATTCCAACAAAAGATGCTTTTAGCTTTTGTTAGTGGATTAGAATTTTTAAATGGTCGATTTGACCCATTTGATTTAAAACTTGATGGATGGAGTGAAGCAGTTAATGAAAATGTTGAAGAATATGATGATGTATTTGGAGAATTACATGAAAAATATGGCGGTAAAGCTAAAATGGCACCAGAACTTAAATTATTATTTATGCTTGGAGGTAGTGCTGCTATGTTGCATATGACAAATACTATGTTTAAATCAGCTATGCCAGGTATGGACGATATTATGAGACAAAATCCTGAATTAATGCAACAATTTCAATCTGCTGCTATGAATACAATGAGTCAGAGTAATCCTGGATTTGGAAACTTTATGGGCGGAATGATGGGTGGTGGACCTGGATCAGGGCCAATGATGCCTCCTATGGGGTCTCCACCTGCCCCACCTAGAGAAATGAGACAAAATCCTCCTAGAATGTCAAGAGGAGGGAATCGACCAGATATTGCGGCAGGAAGAGGAGGCAATATGAATGATGCGGTTAATATCAACGATAATTATGAAAGAACCTCTAGACCTGAAATGAAAGGCCCTAGTGATTTAGGAGATATTCTTTCTGGATTAAAAACTAAAAAAATAAATCTTAATAATAAGGATTCGCAAAGTGTAGTTAGTGTTAGTGAATTAGATGAAATGAAAAATGATTTAAATCGTCCAAAAAAGTCTAGGAGAAAACCCAAATCCGAAAGAAATACAGTAAGTTTAAATTTCAACTAATATAACTTTAATTGACCAACTAATTTATCTATTTTGTCTTCATAATCAGGACCTACAAACCCTATTGTTTTTGTTCCTGGACTAACTTCTGTTAAACCGGCATCAACAACTATACCATTATGAACATCTTTTCTATTTGCTATATTTATAATAGTATCTAATGTTTTTTCATTAGGTACTTTTAATATTACTATTTTTTCACCATCATATTGCCATTTATGAAATAATATTGTTTGTGTATAAGCTTTTACGGTAGCTTCTACCATTGCATGACCAACCTGAGCTAATACTTTTCCTTTACTCATTTTAACATCACTTCTTATCATTATTGCCATTTTAAATCCCATTTGTATTATTGTGATTTTAATTAATCTGCAAATTATTTTATTCAATTTTATTATATGGTTCTTGGAATGATTTTATATGAAGGTGTAGATTTAGCTTACAATGTTGTAAGACTTGCTTATAACGGGACATCAGGAGTTTACAATTGGTGGTATCAAGTAGAAGCTCATGAAAAAGAAGAACAGCACCAGGAAGCTAAAGAAATGATAGAAGAATTAAGAAAATTAAACAATCGTGTGAAAGAATTAGAAGAAGCTTTAGTTGAAAAAACAGATTAATACTAATTAAATTATTATTTAGTATTATCTTTTCCTTTTTGTTTTCTTTTTACAAGCTTTATATCTTTTTCTACCTTTTTTCCAACACTTTTTGAAGGTTTTTCTTTTCTTCTTTCTCCAACATTTATTCAATCGTTTAGTTGCTTTTCTAATACATTTCTTTTTCTTCCTACGAGTTCTTCTTCTTCTTCCTCCTCGTCTTACATTTTCTCTCCCTGAACCAATATTTTGTCGTCTTCTAAAATTCCTTTGCATTGTATCTACCGCTCTTTCCCTAGTTGCCTGTCGTCTAGCAGCAAGACTTCTTCTTATTCTTGTAGCAATAGGTGTTCTAGGCATTATTTTTGTTAAAAGTTGAGAAGCTCCTCGTTTTGCTCGTTCTACATAATTTGGACAATTCAATGAACTATTTAAAATACCTGCTGTTACTGTTCTACTTAATTTATTGCCAAAAGTATCATCTGCTGCCTCGTCTGGACCTTTCAATTTTAATTCTAATTTTAAGTCAACTAATACATAGAGATCAAAAACGAATGTAGGAGAATCTTTATTAAATGATGTTAATTTTTTGAATATAAATTTATTACCGTCTTGAGGAATAATTTTTGCACCTGTAATAAAATATTCTTGTGTTGAACCAGGTTTTACTAACATATCTAAATCTTTTTGATTTTCTGGTCCTACATATTCACTTGCCTTAACATAAGTTGGTTTGAATTTTGTGTCAACATCTTTTTTAGATTTCATCGACTTTAAGTTATCATAAACCCCGCTATTCAACTCTTGATTAATAGGAACATTTTCAATATATTCATTTGATTTAGGTGTATGATTATCATTTCCTGTTGTTATAGGTATTTGTATAAATATTTCTACCATAACTGTTTTTTTACCTTTTCCTTTTATAACAGGTATTGTAATTGTATCTCCGGGACTTGCACCTTTTGGCATTAAAAATGAAAGGGTAAATCCATTTCGAATTTTTTTAATTTCAGGGCGTTGTTCTTTTTTACCTAAAAGAAAGCCGACTTTGGTCATATTTTCTACTTCTCTATCAAGATTATTTTTTATTTGATTATTAAGAGCTCTCATTAATGGATATTGTGGTTGATTATTACTATCTAATTGAAAATGTTGATTCCATAAACGATTTTCTGTTCCTCTTAAAACTGCTTCTGTTTGTGCATTTCTACCAGCATTATGAGCAGCTCTAGCTTGTATATAACTTTCTATATCTCTAAATGGAATAAATGATTCTTCACAAACATAAGATTCTACTTCATCTTGTATTTTTGTTAATTGAACAGAACCATCTTTATTTAATCTTGAAACTTGATTTTTTGTTTTCATTATTTGATTTTGAACTACAACTGGGTTTATAAATTCTATATCAAAAAAAGAATTTTTATCTTTATCTGGATTAACTTCTAAACCTCTTGTTTGAGCTTCACGCTTTGCATAGCGATTTGTTGCCTTTTTTATTAGAGCATCTCTATTATAATTTGGGTCTTTCTTATTTTGTGGAGTATATTTAACTAAATCTCCTGGATTAAGAATTTTAGTTTTTTTTTGAAAACTATCGTCAAAGTTCTCGTATGTAACAGGAAATACATGATCTCCTGTTAGTCCAGATTTATACCCAAATGTAACTCGATAAAGAACTTTATTATTAGGACATTGTGTAGGTCTAGGATATCTTGTTTGTAATACATTTCTATTTTCATTTATATTAACATTAATATTCATATTATTATAAATTGGAGAGAAATTATACTTGTGTTATAAAATTATTTAAATTACGCAATTGTTCTTGACGCTGAACCTTAACTTTAGCTTTTTCTAAAATTTCTGTAGCATGTCTTATCTCTTCTTCTGTTACTTTATTATCTTTATCTAAATCTAATAAATGCTCATATCTTCTATATTTTTGTGGAATAATACATAATTGACTTTGTTCATTAAATAAATGATCCGCCAATACAGTAAATATAGCTGTTAATGCTAAAGCTACAAGTATATCTCTACTTCCCATCCAAGATATTGCAAATACTAATATTTGACGACCTATATTATTTTTCAAATACTGTTCTTGATTTTTACTTAATTCTATTGTAACATATTTAGACCCAATATTCAACATTATCATAACCAATCCAGCAAAAAATTTACTGTTATTTAATGCTTTTAAATATTCTAAGATTACACCTACCATATTTAATATAAATTGAGAAATTAATATAATTGTTTTTGATAAATCTTGAAACCATTATTAGTATGCTGATCTAATTGTTCACTTGATTCTATAGTAGCTCTTTCTCCTTTTACTTTGATATCTCTATCTAAATCAACTACACAAGGAGCTGTAAAGGTTGCTGGCTTCCATACTTGTATTTTAGGAGTAAATCCTTCTTTAGAATCACAAAAATTTTCTTTAGTATCAAGTAATACAATATTTATTAATGCCATAATAATACCTGCTGACATACCAACTGTTTTAAGTATATATGCATTTAGCAAAATTAAACAAGCTAAAATAATCTTGTTTTCATTGATATTTTGTAAAAATTCTGGCTTTTTATATACCAATATAACCAATAGAGCAAGCAAAATTATTTCAATATAATTTTCCATTATATAAATTTGTAATATAATTTATTCAGTTCTTCACATAAAATTATAATCTTATTTTTTTATAAGTATGGCATCAACTAGTCTTGGATTTTCAGATTTTTCATCAGTTAATAATAATGAAAAATTTACACCCAAAAAAAGAAAAAATAAAACAATCAAAAAGAAATCATCAAGTAAAGTAAGAGAATTCCTAAACAGTATGGATGGAGATAGTGACGATGATGGTTCTAATTTAGCGAATTTCGATCAAAATTTTACACCTCCTCCTATGGGAGAATTAACTAGTCAACCTGACCAAAATGTAGAAACTCTTCCAGATACAGACAAAGCGGTTGACGTAGAAGCATTCTCTAAAATATCAAGAGACGACGCTTCAAACTTAAACTATCAAAATTATTACAATACTTATGTTCCATATTATTCTAAACCAACCAATCAAGCAAATCTTCATGGTTCAAAGGATGAATTAATGAAAAAATTAAATTACATGATTCATCTTTTAGAAGAAAATAAAGATGAAAAAACTCAAAATGTAACTGAAGAACTTGTATTATATATGTTTTTAGGCGTTTTTACTATTTTTGTTGTTGATTCTTTTGCTAGAGCTGGAAAATATACGCGCTAATTTAAAATAAATACATTTGTGCTCTCGAATGGTCTATAACCAAAATTATAAAAATAATATGATGCATCTGTTTTTAAAACAGGTTGATATCTTTTCAATATATTTTTAATGATAATATTATTGTTAGAAATATTTTCTATAAACAATCGTGTGAATTTTATTCTTTCATAAATCAAACTAATTGAACACATAAATCCTAATACAAATACACTTTCATCTGTTTCTTTGAAACTACATATACATTCCATTCCTCGTTTACCATTATATCTAGTATAAGTGTTATGAAATACAAACATATCATAAGGTTCATTATCTATTAAGGTTACACTAATAAACATTTGTTCATCCTTTACTAATAATTCAATATGATTTAAATTAGGCATTATTACACATTTGAACTTTTTAGTTGAACATTTCATCAACCTTTCATAAACATAAACAAAATAGTGAAAGTTTTGTTTATTTATTAATATGGTTCGGATATTGGGTTGATCAAATTTTACTAGTTTATCCCAATAAAATATATCAAAAAGATAATTCTTATAAGCGGTTAATGGTACTATTAAAGTTGCTGCTCCTTCTCTTTTAAATAAGAATATCGTATTTTTATCCTTGTATCTACTATTGACATAATGACTGTATATAACCTTTGGAGCTATACCCTTCTTTCTATATTTTTGATGAACACATAAAAAATCCACATACCCAAGTGATAATTTTTTATCGTCAATATAACAATCTAAAGGTCTTGTGCTCATTGCGCCTATCAATTTAAAATTATTTTTATCATATATCATTGATAAATATGATTTACTATTATGTGCTTTAAAATAATTTAAAACTCCATTTTTAGGAGGATTATATTTTTCATGTTTGTGCGGTGAAAAATGTCCCTGGATAAAATGTGCAAACAGTGCTTTTTTTTTAGTAGGTGTGTTAAAGTATGTATCAAAATAAATATCTTTATCATAATATTTATCTTTTTCAGGTTTTCCATGTTGAATTATACCTGGAGGAATAATCCAATATTTTAAATTATGAAAATGAAATACAGGTTGTCTTGACCAAAAAGGAAATTTTAATTTATAAACAGCTATCAATAAACATATAATACTTAATATCGCTAGAATGTAATACATTTATATTTAGTGATAAATATACTTTATAAATTTAACGAAAATGTTGATATAATATATATGGCAGCTTTTAGAAATGTAGATGGGATTCCATTAAATGTTAGTCAGGCAGTTCAAAACGATGAGGATGCTAGAAATCTAGCAGCACATTTAAGAGGACCTCGTAGAGACCCTTATTATGAACCTATGAGAAGTTTAAGTAGTCAAGATGAAGAAGTTCACGAAGTATATGAAGCATTGTATGATATTGTTAATAATCCAGAAAATTATACTGCGGAACAAATTAACAATACTATTGTAGATATACTAGAAGAAAATGATTCTCCTGTACAGAAATATGGTAGTTTTAGTGGAAATTACAATGCTGATTTAGCAGATGAGCGCAACTCCCCAGAAGTTTTTAAATATTATAAATCATGGAAAAGAAATCATAAAAATTGGGAAAGAAGAGGAAAAGAAATGAAAGGTAAAAAACTAGCAGAATTAAAGAAATTGGATAAATATAAAACACCAGATGATATGCCTCGTGATAAAAAACGGAAAATTAGAGATGAACTTTACGAAGAAGTAAATGAAGCCTATAGGAAATATATGTATGGTAAGGTTCCTTTAGGTAGACAAATTTATTATATGATTGAAAAAGCAGAAAAGATTCAAGAAAAAAAAGAATTAGGTTCTGATAGTGATTCTAGTGATGATGAAGATGGTGGTGCAGCAGCAGTAATGAAAAAACCTTCATCCACTGAATTTGAAAAAATGAATAATGATGAAAAAGAAGCGGCAAAGAGAAAAAAATTGGCACCATTATTAGCTAAAATGAAATTGGGCAGTCTGAAAAAGCCATCTGCAAAACCACAAGCAAAACCAACAGCAGCAGTTGCAATGGCAAAACCAGCAGCAAAACCAAAACAACAAGTAAAAGAAATGTTTGGCGATAAATGGATTGGTCCATATATGAGTAAAAGTAAAGGTATAGAATACTGGGTTAGAATGAGAGATAGGTTGGGAGTCTTTGTAGATAGTAGTACAGGAAAATTAACAGAAAGAAATATAAGAAAAACTGAAGAACACAATGCTAAGAAGGCGGCAAAAAAAGGAGGAAGGAGAACTCGTAAAAGGAAAGGTAGAGGAAAGGGGGATTCGAAACACAAAAAGGCAATGGCTACGGTTTCTCATAAAATACCACAAGGTAAAGGTAAAGGACACCATGCGTATGATGAATTTGATGGGAAAAATCTTTATGTCCGTGATTGGCTCCCTGATAGTAATATGGGTAAATTGCCTGTTAGGGTAAATGAATATCATGTATTTCAGCATCAAACTCCTTCTTTATTACAAAATCCACAAAGCCCTGAAGGAAATCAAACAATTACTCAAGATATGCTTGGTGGTAGAAGAAGAAGAAAAAAAAGAGGGGGTGCTCCTGCTCAACCATCAGTAACATTTATAGTTAGTAATGATAATATCGCTATTACACGATTTAATGATAATATAACAGAAAGACAGGACATTGATTTAACTTTTATAGAAGGAAATTCTTATAATGGAAGAGACGCGATTACAAATGAAATGCGAAATTCCGGATTAATTGGTGGTTGGTTTATAATTAAATATGATCCAAACTCGGAAAATAACGCACAATTTGGACACTGGCAAACTCCCCTACCATATGTACCTCCTGAGATGCCAGATATGGCCAATGAAATTATAGCAGAGGATAATATTGAGATTGGAAATAGATTTGTAATTGAAACTCCAGATCAAATAGGTGGTAAAAGAAGAAGAAAAACAAGAAAAATGAAAGGAGGACACCACTTATATAAAAGACTTGGTGTTAGTAAGTATGCTTCACAAAAACAAATCAAAAAAGCATATAACAAAATTAAGAAAAAGAAGAAATTAACAAAAAAGGTAAAGTATGCTTATAAAATTCTCTCCAAAAAGAAAAGTAGAAAAAAATATAATGCCAAATATAAAAAAATGAAAAAATCAAAAAGGACTCGTAGAAGAAGAGGTGGTATAGCTTCTATAGTTATAAAAGGAAAAATGCATCCAGATAATTATGAACCTGGTGTTAATATACCAGATGCAAATACAAACCAACCAGCTTGGTTAGGAAATTTATAAGTTAAAATATCAATAATAATTTAACTTATCAAAAAAAACAACACCAAGAAGTTTTTTCAATAGAAATTATCTCTCCATTTTTATTTTCATAATAGTAAAAATAATGTTGTTTTAATCCGCAATGCGATAGTCAATGAAAACTTTGTGGAAGAGTTATATGTAATTTTCTAGTTCTTTTATTTGCAAGTCTTTCTACGTCACCTATATGAGGCGTATATTGAGAAGGGAATATATCTAAGAATGCATCAGTATATAATTTCTCTTTTCTTTCAGGAACACATAACATAAATATTTCTTGTTTGCCTTCTGCATGTCTTTCAACTAAATTAAAAAAATTAGCTTTTAATTGTGCTTGAAAATCTTGTTTTTCTTTTGCCCATTTTTGATTATACATATTTTTTAAATCCCCAAAACTAGGTATTTCTTTTTTAACATATTCACTGTGTCCTTCGTCTCCTGCACTAAGTAAAGGTCTTTGAAAATCTGCCATATTTTATTTATTATCATAAGAAAAAAATAAAATAAATCCGCATTACCTCTAATTGCCTTGATTTTTATTTTTTAAACAATTTATAACATAATCTGCTTCTTTCCATTTACTAAAATCTTTCATACAATCTAAGTTGAAAGTATTCAATATTTGTTTGAGAGGGCCTAGAATATCTATACTTGCAAAACCTAGTAAATTGGTAATAACTTTTAAATTAGGCAATTTAAATGGCATTTTAAACCCTAGAGACCCTAAATGTTTATGAATGGCAAATATGCCTAAAACATCAAATGGTATACAGTCTATTTTCAATGTATTGCCAAATTTTTTTACTAAAATTAATCCTTCTTGTGACAATTCAAACCAATCATACCCTAACTTTTTGATACAATCAGGTAAACTTATAGAATAAATAATATTTTTTCCTATAAAAATAAGTGCTTTTACAAATTCTTTGTTTGCAACAACAGCATCTTTAAACTTGGCAGTTACATTGCTATTCATTACATTAACTTTAACATTCTTATCCGGATTATCATTTTTTATACCTTCTATAATTTCATCAGCATTCATATATATTAACTTAATATATATAAATTATTGAGGTTTATATAATAAATATAAATATTGATACTGATATTGTGTTGTAACCATATCTATTTTACCTTGTAAAATAAATCCAATATTTTTTGCGATACTCAATATATGTTTTTGAGTTTCCATATATAACTTATGTTTATTTTGACGAACATGTCCTGAAGTGTCATCTTTAAAAGTTTCATCGAAGTCAGCTAAATTTTTTGATTTGTCTAATTCAAAATTTGCCTTGTATTGAAAGTCCTTAAATTTGACAAGTGAATTTGTTATTCTTTTTTTAGCATATTTTTGAGCACTGACAAGATGTAATGGATCAGCTGAATTCAAAATAGGGTCAAATTTATCCCTATTAACAAGGTGTAATACTAAATAACCTCCTGGCATCAACCAATTATAACAATTCTGTAAAAGTGTTTGTTTATCATTGATATAGTAAATAGTAAAGTAGAAACAAGTAACGGTTGAAAAACTATTTTTAGGATATAACATAGCTTCCAATGCGTCACCCTTTTTAAATTTACATTTAGGATATTTATTTTTTGCATAATTTATCATAGCTTGAGATTTATCTACACCTTCTACATTATAACCTGATTTTTGCAATAGTTTAACATGGTGTCCATTTCCAGAACCAATATCTAAAACTCTGGATCTTTGAGTAGGTTTAATAAGTCTTGTAAGTTCACCAACTTCAAAATCATTTTTAACATTATCATATACAAGTTCATCGTAAATACTACTATAAAATCCATCATAGATTTCAGTGCCTGTTTTGAGAACAAATTTTTCTCGCTGAACAAATCCTTCCTTATATACAGCACTTTTATTTACAATCATCAATATAATAAGAATACACGCCATAATAATTGAAGTTCTTGTCCATATACTTTGTTTCATAAAATGTCTATATATTTGTTTAAAAAAACGGATAACCTTTTTCATCTCTTATATGTATTATAGTGATTTTTTTTATGTGAAATCTTTTATATATGAATGAAAATGAAATTACAGATAAAAGAACAATAAAAGAATTTAAGGGTATTACTTTTTCAAAATATAAGAAATCTGATGCTAAAAAAGAATTACTAAATAATTTAAGTTCGGGTAAAATAGAACCGGCTTGCTATTGGGCAGCAGAATTTATATGTGCAGGACATTATGCTGATATATGGGAAATAATTATATTTTTTTGTAGTAAACACATACATTTAGGAAACCCCAAATTACCAATTTATTTGGATTTGAGACTGGATCACTTCAAACAAATATTACATAACGGATATCAAGAGAATATCATAAAAATGAGAAATAGTGATAAAATAAGAAAACTTTTTGGAGAGATAATTTCAGTTTTATGTTTGTCAAAAAAAAAGCATACATTTGATAATATAAAAATAGGTAAAGATGACTTTAATATAACAAAGATTGCATATAAATTAAAAGCAGATAGCACTCAATATGCATCTATCATATTCAAAAAAGAAGATCCGAGTGAATTATTTGTAGGAATAAACGAGTTTTATTGGAATATTCTGAAAGAACAAAAAAATGGAGCATTAGCATGTTGGTGGTTAGAATGGATATTAGGATTTGAAGATATATGTAAAAAAGAAAATAAGAAATATTCCGCCGCAAGGAGAAGTAATATGCCAGTTGAGGGAATTTATCAAAAAGATGTAATATGGATGATATGGGAATGTTTATTAATGGAAGCGAACAATAGAAGTAAAGGAATGCATAAAATAGTTACTGCTATGCTAAGCATTTTTTGTTTACGATATAAACCTGGTGTAAGAAAAAGAAGAAAATATTTAATTTATTTTGCAATTAATTTATTAACAGAACCTTTAGACAATAGTATTCCAATAATTAAGAATGAAAAAATAGTGGAAAATATAACATCAAAAATTAATGTTATTTATAAACAAATCAAAAAAAATGAAGTAAAACCAGATACAGATTATTTATTTAATAATAGTATTACAAATAATAATTTAGAAAAAACAATAAGTAAATTAGAAAAAATGAATGCGTTAGTAGGAATGGTACCCCGAAAATAGTTTTTTTTTCTTAGGTTATTGTATAATATGAGTTATGCAAGAGCAAGTAAAAGAGCGCAACAAGCAAGAAGTGGTTCCGGTGGTCCAGGAGCAAACAATGGAGTTTCACAATTATCAAATGGACGCGGCGGTTTTGTCGCTGTCAGTAATGGTTCAGTTATTAACTATGGTGGTGTAGACAAATTTGGTCTTTATCCTACAGTTGGAGTTAGTGTTGGCTTCCTTAACCTTTTACAATCCTGTTGTGCATCAGCAGATGGACAATTTCCACGAGTTGGAGTTAATACAAATAGTGGCAGTTCACCTCACGCATTCATAATGTAATTTAGTTAAATATTTAAGAAATAAATAAATATTTAGCAAAAACTAAAACCACGCGTAACTTTTTTTTTCTCTGTATTGTTTATAATGGCTCGTAGAACAGCTCGTAGATCCCTTAAAGGTGGCAAACGCCGCAAATCAAGAACCCAAAAGAAACGCAGAAAGTCCCGTAAATCCCACAAGAAGCGCAGTAAGACCCGTCGTCGCCGTCGCCGATAAATAAATAATAATTTAGATATAATTTATTATTTATAATTTAGTTACTATATAATTTGTTAAAGCATATAATGTTCCACCCCATACAGAATCTATTGCTGCAACTTTCAAGTCATAACTTTTGAATATAGAATAATTTGTTAAATCAAATATAGCATATGTTGTAAATCCTAATAAAAACGAGTCTATTAAAGATATTTTAGGCTTAATTACAAAATAATATATTTGGAAAACCATTACACAATATGTAACTAATGTAGATATAATATTTACTTTCATATCACTACCTTGTATCTTTTTTACCATTTTACCAAAAAGAGGACCAAGAAAACTTAAAAATATACCATCTAATACTGCTAGACACAAAGCAATCAACATTATTTGTTTATAACACATATAAAGTATTATAAGATTTTAAATTGTTGCAAGTCTATCTCTATTTGGTTTTCTTGATTCAATTAATTCTATACCATCTGTATCATCAAAACAAACTCTTCTCTGTCCTGTTATTTTGAAATTCACAACTTGTTTAATTTTCTTGGATTGTTGTTCTCTTATTTCTAGATTTTCTTTCTTTATCATTTTTCTCAATATTTTCAACATTACTCTACTAATAGTATTATTTACTAGTTGAAACATCTTTATGATACCGCCTGTTATACCTACAACTTCCATAACATTTAAATTACTCAAATTATCTGTTGTTTTGTATAACCACCAATCACTTAAACCAGCAACTAAAAGAGTATTTGTAATAATTAAAATCCATTCTAATATACATTGAAATTTCTTTTTTAATTTACTAGATACATCATAATTTGGTAGCTTCTTTTCATCTATAAATAGATCTTCGTAATATAGCGGTCTTGATGCAGTATAATATACAATCTTAGGAAAATTCCAAAAAATAATAAATGCAGAGAATCCTACTACAAGAGGAAAATAATAAAAATTAAATACTTCCGGATGCCATGCTGCTGCTGGTGTAAATATTAAAGGTAAAAAATATCTTTTACACTTTATATCTTTACAAGAACTCTTTTTACACTCTATATCCAAACACATCATACACATATTTAAATTAATTATTGTATTTAGTTTTATATTGATTGTCTTAAATAAAACACCTATTAGGAGGAGGAGGTGGTATGCTTTTAATTTTTTCGCAGAAAGTCATTTCGTCTCCAAATCTTCCATAATAACACATTCCACCTGCACAGTAATCATAATTTTTCATATTCCACCAATCTAATACCAACGGACAAATAATATGAAATTTTTCTTGATACTCCTGTCCTGTTCTTCTCAAAAGTTCTTCTCCATCTTTCGCGGAAATATAAAATTCTTCTCCGTGCTCTTTGTAGGCTTCTCGAAGTGTATTTATTAGATTTTTACAAGCATTTACTCGAAGTTCTTTTGGCCATGTACCGTTGTATGTTTGTTTTACAAGTTGTTTCAATGTTCGCAAACCACCACACGTATTTGAAATTTGAATCTTTGCTTGAGCCCATTCATTTACACTATTACGAAACTCCTCATCTCTCCAAGGATAACAGCTTTTAAATGTTTCATCACTACAACCTGAACATTTATATCTGTATCTTTTATTACCATAGAATTCATTGCATTTATAGCACTTGGCTATTTGTTCTTTTATTTTACCACTACGAAGAAGCATTGTGATTATAATTAATAATATATAAACTAGGAATATTTAATTCAATTTTATAAGCGACCACCTAACCCAGCCAAGCCATCTGCATCTGGACCGTGAATGTTATTATATTCGTTCGTGAACATGTTGTCATCATCCTCATCATCATCATCATCATCGTCATATTCTTCGTATAATACAAACATAGAACCTTCACCAGTAGTTTTAATTTGTTGATCATCTTGAAACTGAACGAATACAGGACGCTCCTTATTTCTTTCGTGTATTCGTATCCAATCTTTTATATCTTGTTCATATCCCGCATAATCAACCCTATAGTTATTGACAGATTTGTCTTCACTATTTTTAAATTTATTATTAATAAAATCAATTGCTTTTCCCCAAGTAAATCCATCAGTTCCCCATATATCTTCATTACCCCTTCGCCATTGTTCAATATCAATAGCTGTATAGTATGTGTAGTCGTATTTAGTTTCAATTCCCATTGTAGTTAATATATAATTACAACATTACATATTAATTTCAATTTTCTTATTTTGACCGGTAATATACCAGACATTGATATCCCTTGGTCAAGTTATAAGTCTCTGATATTCTAGATGTAATTTTGAAATTCTTATCTGTATTTAATAGATTTTTCCAATCATTTCGCATAACAGTAATATTGTTTTCTCCATCAAACATATAATCATTTTTATTTAATGTTACAAGTGCACATATATGATGTCTGTTATTATCACGAATGCCCATACTATCTAAAGTATATTCAACTTTATTACTATGTCCAGTAAAAGTATATTTCTTCTTCTTCTTAAAATCCTTAACTTGAGCATATTTATTTGTATTGCCAATTTTACCCATCCATTTTGTTGGACCCTTATCTCCATCTAAACTATCTGTCATTTGTATAATAATAATATGTGGTTCATTTTCAAGTATCCAATTATACCATTTTGAACCCTTTTTACTTAAATCAGTAAAATGATTATAGTTCTGTATATTTAAACTAGTTAGTCCAAAACCCTTTGAATTATATCGATTATCAAAATAATTAACAATAGCTTGATACATAACTATAGGATTACCTGCATCTCCTGGTTTTATAATTTCTTTATATCCAAGAACCTGTTTATTACTATACTTTTTTAATTTCTTATATATTTCATTAATAACCTTATTCGTGTCCATATAAGACCAATATGCCTCTGGGTCTCTAGAACCAATTAATACTCCTGTAATCATTTTATTTAATAACCAAAAAGGATAACGAATGGAATCGGGTATTTTTTTACCAGTAGTTTTAAATTTACCAGTAATCATACTTTCTCTGAAAGCTTTCATAAATTTTCGTCCCTTATCCGATATAAAAAACATCATAAAAAAAGTGTTAAACCAACAATTAGCCCTATTTTGAAATGGTCCTCTAATATCCTTAGCAATAACTGGTTTTTTACTTTTTAAATTATCTAGTAAAAATTTTTGAGAAGATTTAGCTTTCCAACTTGTGCATTTCCCGTCAACATATCCATCACTATCTGGTTTTGCGCCTTTTTTAGGAACAAAAACTTGATTATCTTCACACGGTCCTATAAGGTTTCTATGAGGGGAAATAGATAATCGTTCTATATCCTTATTAATTGATGGACTATATGAACGCATTCTACTTATAGTTTTCAAGTCTTTCATGACTTTTTTCATTGTTTTATGGAGAACAGGATTTTTACATCTACCTGTTTCTGGATTACATATTTTATCTTTTTCCATACATTCAATTCTTTTTTTTTGAGGACATTTTACCTTTTTAGTTTTTTTCTTAGCAGGTTTTTTTTTAACAGTAATCTTTTTCTTAACCGTTTTTTTAACTCTCTTTTTAATAGTTACCTTCTTAACAGTTTTATTTTTAGTTTGTTTTTTTGGTGCTTTTTTTTTAGTTTGCATTTTTCCAAATTTTTTTTCAGTAATCTTTTTGAATAATGTCATAGTGCTTTTTTTCCATAATTCTTTTTTATAAGGAACTAATCTACCGCTAGGTAATAATTCTATTCTTGTTTTACTTCCATCTGTATTTGCAAATTTTTTATCATCAATAACAAGTTGTTTCGTTTTTCTAGGCATTTTGTATATATTATCTAAATAATTTAATATTTATAAAATGTATAAGTATGGAAAACAGTAAATTACCATCTATTATGAGAACAGTAACCCCTGGTCAATCAGCAAGTCCTGCATCAATAAGTGAACGAGCAGATAGCGTAGCTCAATCAATTCGAAAATCAGTAACACCAGACGATGGTGGAATAGATATAATAAAAACGATACTTATAGTTGCTATTGTAGGATTTTTAGCATATAATTTATATTTATA